>Ga0114969_10000188_pt1 | contig 51933 bp, 45 predicted proteins | sample M_130807_MF_Meta_FD_87316 | JGI IMG/M metagenome (GOLD analysis project Ga0114969, IMG submission 87316) | Freshwater microbial communities from Lake Montjoie, Canada to study carbon cycling - M_130807_MF_MetaG | ecosystem: Environmental > Aquatic > Freshwater > Lake | place: Lake Montjoie... | reverse complement strand
TCACATCATAGTTCCAAATCACATCATAGTTCCAAATCACATCATAGTTCCAAATCACATCATAGTTCCAAATCACATCATAGTTCCAAATCACATCATAGTTCCAAATCACATCATAGTTCCGATCCTTGTAAAGAACATCAGGATTTAAAAGATTCTAGGAAAACTTTAAATGAACAAATTGCTAAAAAAAATGGCGAATGTGAAGAGTTTAAATTTGGTTCAATACAAAAATATTTTAATAAGGAAGAAGACAAAACAACCTGTAAAGATCTATTAATTGCGTTACAAAAATTATATATAGATGCAAAAACGAAAGACCCAAATTATTCATTATATTTTCATACATTCATTCAAATGTTTGCAAGAGATACAATGGTAAAATTAAAATTTAAAAGACAACACGTATTTGAAGCCGTATGTAAAATAATGTTATTATTTAATTATGACAATTTTGAACTTGGTTCAAATAAACAATTTTATAGATCTATAGAAGATTTTATAAAGAGTCCAAGTAATTCAAAAATGGATAAAAGTGCAATTTTAAGAAGTGCTTTAAATGAAAGTTCAGCCGCGGGTGTTGTAGATATTTTTTTTGAATCTGAATTTAAAAAAATGAGTAATATTTGTAAAGATGATTGGGTTTGTGACTGCGATTCAGATCCATCTAAGAAAACCCCAACAGGAGAAGGTCCTGAGGAAAAAAGACAATTTGTTTTAATTCAAAATAAATATTATGAAAATGAAAAGGCAATAAATAAAGCATATGATATTGCTCTAATATACGCAAAGGCTGAAAAATTTGATAAAATAATTGAAGGCACAGTTGATAAAAAAATTGTATTAATGGTAAATAATAAAGAATCACTTGACCAAAAGATAACACGTTCAAAAGATAAATCTATAAATAACTTAGTTGATAAGACGTATGGTGTTAAGCAATTAGAAGATTGGTTTAGACGACTGTTAAATGATTTATTTGAAACTAAAAATATAGAAAGATTTTTAAAAGAAAGAGGAGAGGAATCGCCAATAAAACCAAGGTTGATGCCAAAATTTCACCAGCAAGTGTTTACTCAATCAACTTTGCGATATAACACTGAAAAAAATTTCAAATTATTTATTTGGGGAGCAGTTCCGCGAAGTGGAAAATCATATATGATAGCCGATTTTATTTCAAAGAATAAATATAGACCAATTGGAGAACAAAATAATGATATTGTATTAATATTGGGAGCAAAATCAGAGACAGAATGCCAATTTATTAAAATGTTTTGTGATCTTGCGGATTTTAATGATTATGGAATTATATCCGCTTCAATTGGTATTTCAAAATCGTGTGTTGTAAAGGAATGTGATTTAAATCCCAAGACACCAAAAGGTAAGAATATTTATATTTTCAGTCAAGAGTGGTTTAAACAAGGTAAACAAGGTAAAATTCACACAGTTAATGAAAACACTGGACCCATTAATAAGGATATGTCATTGGAGCAAATACAAGATATTTTAACTGGTCTGAATAAACCAATTCAAAACGAAAAGGGAAAAAAATATATTAAAAAAGAACTATTAAAATTATATATAAATAAGCCAAATAAGAGTGTAATAGATCAAGGTTCAGAATTTGATAAAAAAACAGTTATTCAGAAATTCGCCAAACTGTTTGAAAAGCGGAAAATTGATCTATTTTTTGATGAAATACATAAAGGTGGATCAACAAATAACTCTGAAAATATATTATATGCTTTTGTAAATGCTGGGGTTAAAATTGATATTTTTATAATGGTAACTGCAACATTTGCTAAGCCAAATTTGAGATATAATAGTTTTAGAAATATTGATACAAGTAATAGAGGTTTGAAAATTATTGAATGGGGGTATGAAGATCAGCAAAATATGAAACAAGTTACAAACAATACAAATGAAGAGATTATGATAAATAGTAGATCTGTCAAAGAAAAGGAAGTTGAAAAGGAAGTTATGCAAAGTATTTTCCAAAAATATAAAGATGAATATGGAGTGGATAATTATCTTAAAATAATAGCAGAAGAATATGGGAAACATCCTCAACTAGTTTTAATACAACCAGAACAAATAAATCCAAAAGAATATGTAGATGTCCGAGATATTTTTGATAAAATTTTAAGTTGTAATGCGTGTAAAAGGGAACAAAGTTTAGCGGATTTGCGAAATCCGAATAAGATCTTTGCAAATACAATTAAAGTAAACGAAGTTAAAAAATTATTCAGTTTTATTGGTAATAGACAATCAGATGAAATAGTAATGCCGCATTTGGATAGCAAATGTGTTTATGCTCATTTAGCAAAAATGGGCGCTCCAATACATACACCACATAGTGAATTATGGTTCTTGCCTGATAAAAATTTGTATGATAATGATGATGATTGTCGGTTTGGGGTTTGTTCAACAACGGCAAATGTCAAAAAGGATAGCAATAATGATGAAGACGACAATGAAAAAACTGGTCTGCCTAATATAGAGCCGTTAACAAGAGGATTAGCATTTTTATTAATGAGTGACAATTACTTTAAAGAGATGTATAATGTATTAATTGTACATAATACTGATATTGAATATCAACAAGGTAAAGTTAAGCTAAGTTCAGATGATATTTTTGGCGACCCTGATGGATCTGGACCTATATATCACGCAATTGGAACTAAAAGTTTATCAGAATCAATTAAAATGGTTGAAAAAAAAACGTTTAATCCTAGGTCTCCGAACAAACCAAAAAGTCTAATCATCTTAACGGGTGCCAAATTGCGACTAGGTATAAGTTTACCTTGTGTTGATATTGCGTTTAATTTTGACAATATATCATCAGTTGATAATAATTACCAAACAATGTTCCGAGTTTTAACTGAAAGAACATATCAATCAAAACCTTATGGTTATTATCTTGATTTTAATAAAGATCGAGCAATTAATTTTTTATACGATTACAATAACACATATGGTGCAGGTAAACGAATTGCTGATTTTAAAACTAAAACAGAATATTTACATTCATTATTGATATTGTTTAATTATAATGGATTAGGGCTGATAAAACAGGACACAAATAAACAATTAAAATTATATAATCAATTAATTAATGATTTAGAATTGGATGAAAAGTCATATCAGGATTTCAATTTAGGTCCAAAAAATATTGAAAATATGGTTAAAAAGGCGCTGTTAGATGTGGATATGAATTTATTAAAGGAATTAAAGGAAACTCTTAATATTTCATATGACAAACAATCAAAATCTATAGTAAAGGTTTCATTAGTTGAAGGTAATCAAGCAAGAGCAGCAGCAGCACCAGAACCAGAACCAGAACCAAACGTAGATCCTGATCCAAATGAAGAAGATGAAGATGATGAAGGAGAACTTGATGACAATGCTTTGATAATAAATGCTATTGCTCAAATTTTACCACCAATCGTGGCACTTTTAGCATTATTTTCAAATAAAAATAATTACAATTGTGAAACATTATATGATTGTATTAAAAATTGTAAAACAAATCTAGATCAATTACTTCATTTATGTAGTTGTGATGGAGATAAAATAAATAATTCTAGCATTTTAGCTTGTTATATGCAATATCAATCATTAATTCCTTATACTAAAACACAATTGAAGCATTTATTAGATACAATTCAACAAATTATTGATAAATCTGAACAATTAAAGGTAAATTTAAATATTATATTTGATAATATTAGAAATAGTATGGGTAAAAATGATAATCCATTAATAAGTGATATGACGGCTGAAAAAATACAGGAAAAAATAGAGCAATATTTACCAGTTAGAGAAGCCGAAAAACAACAAAATGGAGAGGTGTTTACGCCTATAGAGTTAATAGATGATATGTTAGATAAATTACCTAAGAATGTTTGGGAAGATCCTACACTAACTTGGTTAGATCCAGCAAATGGAATAGGAAACTTTCCGATGGTTGTGTATAGAAAGTTGATGGGTTATGATAGAGATAATAAAGATGAAAATAAAAGATGTAAGGGTCTGCCCGATAAATATAACGCCAATAAAATAAACTATTCTGGTGAAGCAGGAAAGAGTAATCATATTATAAAAAAAATGCTCTATATGTGTGAATTAAATCCAAAAAATATAAAGATATCGCGTAGAATATTTGGTTCAAATGCAAATATATGTTGTTGTGATTTTTTAAAAGGGGAACATATTTGGAGAAAACAGTTTAAAATGGAGGGCGAGGATGATAAATCTCCCTTTAATATTATTTTAGGTAATCCGCCATATAATGCTGGTGCTACTGGTAAAAGTGGAGAGAAACATCTAGACGATGCATTCATAAATAAATCATTAGAACTATTGATTGACGATGATATTAGTTATTTATTATTTGTAACTAAAACAGGATGGAGATCAATAAATTCGTCAGTTTATGAAAATGTAATTGGAAAGCAAATTGTTTATATAAAAACATATGACTTTAAGAATAAACCATTTAAAGAAAATCTTATACCTTGTTACTTTTTAATAAAAAATGTACCAAAAACAGATAAAACTACGTTTGAATATTTAGATTCAATTGAAGACAGTGAAATAATTGATGGTATGAATATTTATTTCTTGTATAGACCTTATTTAAACTATTTAAATACATTGAAGAAGAAATATGGCAATTTAAAGGATATCGTGCGAAGTAAAAAAGAATCTGGAAGTGAATATTTATTAATAAGTTTTTCAACTCCAGAAGTTCTAATAAAGAAAGTTGCGCCAGCACCCAAAGATGATCATTATTATGTGATAACTAATCCAAACTCATTGATGAAATATTTTTTCCAAAGTAATATTTATAAGGAACTTAGAGAATATGGTAGATTTTCTGGGTTTAGTACTCCAAAAGATATATTTTATGATATTCCAAATTTTAATAAAATAACAACTTTAAAGGATAACCAAGAGGTTTTGGCAAGATTAAAAAAATTTAGTGAAAAAACAAAACACGGATTAGCTACGATAGCAACCGCAAAAACAGCAAAAAAACCATTAAAATTCCCCGTTAAAAAAAATAAAATAACAATAAAATTACAAAAAAATCAAAAACAATCCAAGAAAAAGGGTGGTTCAATAATAAAACAAAATCAAAAACAAAAAGGGACCAGAAAAAACAAAAAGGCGTTATGGTCTCTTTGGTAAGGTAAATAATGATTATTATAATTAAATAATTATAATAATTTTGACAAATCTGAACTATTGAATAGTCTCAGTAGGGTTGAATAGCTCTGTCATTACGTCATTTGCTAATTGTAAATATTTTCCGTCACATAACTTTATTACAACTCCGTGAAACATACCAAACATTAATTGAATTTTTACAAAATCATCGCTTGGTTTTAACTTGATTTGTTTTTTGCTTTGTTTTTGACTAATATTAATAGTTTCTATATAATCATTCAATTCAATTAAAAATTTATAAATATCCATTTGATTTACTTTATCATTTTGTTTAATATGTTTTTCTGTAAAAACAGATACAATTGTAATCATATTATTATATTGTTCTTTTTCTAATGATTTTATTTGTTCAAGTGGTTCAATAAGAGATGAATTTATAATTATTTCAGATAGTTCACAAGTAGGAATGCTATATAAATTGGAAACAATTGAAAAAATACCATCTTTTGTATCAGAATTAATTTCGTAAATTAATCCAAAATCTAAAACACCTAATTTATATTTATTTGTGCTACTTTTATCATCTTTGATAAATAATATATTTCCAGAATGGAGATCACCGTGTATCTTACCATATAAAAATGTTGAAACAAATACAAATTTCATCATAACACGGGAAAAACCATCATAATCTTCTTGTTCTATTTTACCGATTGACTTACCGTGAATAAAATTCATAATAATAACATCATTGTATTTGTCAGTGATAGAATCATCTACATTGGGAATTTCTATATATTTTAAAAACTTACACATTTTGCGAAATACTTGTATATTTTTGACTTCCTGAACAAAATTTGTTTGATGTTTAACTAAATCAATATTCTTTGATATTACATTGGCAATTTGAAATTTATTTATTGAAGGAATATACAGTATCCAATTAAGAAATAATAACAAATCACTAATTCCATTAGTCAATGTTTCTTCAATATTTTTTCGTTTCATCTTCACTACAATTTCTTCACCAGTAGCTCCATTTTTTCCCTTGAAAACTAGCGAAATCATACCAGAGTTGATGGGTTGTAACGGCTGATCAAATATAATATTGTGTTCTTTCTCCAAAAATGACAGCATATTGTAGTCTATTTCATTGTTAGTCCAAGGCGCATTGTCTACAAATCGGATCAATGTGTTATTGATTTTCTCGTCAATAATGTTGTTATTTAAAGCAAATGCCTGGAAACATTTAACATATAATATATTTATTTGTATTAATTTGTTAGTTATACTAACAATAAATGCTTCGTAGTTTTGATGTTGCCAAAATATGTATTTTAATGTCTCAGCAAATAAGATCCACGCAAATTTAATGAGTAGAATAACTCCTCTAAAAGATGATGATTTGTTCGTTTTTTCTGAATCATTATTCATTTTAATACCTTGTTATTAAATGACAAGTTTTCTATAAATTGTTTTAACCGAATAAATACTTTATGAACTATTGTAATAACCATTTTTTCAATAAATTTTTCTATTTCAATATCATCATCTATGTTAATCTTACAATTAATTTCTATAAAATGATTTGTTAGTATGTTACAATCTATAATCAAATTTTTAACAGGCAATAAATATAAATCTGGGATACCGCTAAATTCTAAAGGGATAGTTTTATTTGACAAAGGCAAACAATTAAACTTAATAGTATTACTTGATTTAACCATTTCAACTAACATACATACATAACTTTGCGGTATGCCTAGATCCGAATATAAATCTTTCATTAAAGAACAAATCGTCGCATTTTCTAAAGTAGTGTTCTTTTTTAAAATTGACTTTTCATAAATGTCAGGATTCAGATCAAAAATCAACTTAACCAAATCAAAATTTATAATAGATGACAAAATTAACTGATTATTTTGTATTGAAAATGAAACAGCATATTCATTATTTGTTAGTTTAACTATTTTTATACCATTTTTGTCCATTAAAGTGTTAGTATTAGATTTACCTTTGATCATTATAATTATATTAGTTATAATGAAGACAATAAAACACAAGTAATAACTTATTTGTCTGGTTTTATTTATTCTTTAAATATGTTTCAAATATATATATATTAAACCTACTTAAAGAGAAATCGCAGTCCAATCTTCCGGACAAAGATCTGCTATATTATGGCCTGCTTTTGGATTGAACCACGTACCAGGATAACACACGGTTTTACAAGGGTTCGGATTGAAATAAGCACCCCACCAGCTAAAAGTACTATTCGCAATAATATTGTCCTTACACAAAGACATTAACAACATTTGTTGCCAATCGGATAATGTATTGTCTACACGTTCAAACGTTAATTCAGTAAACACATGTTGTAATTGTTCAATGATCTGTAATACTTCTGTTAGATCAGCATCTTCGCAGAAATATAATATATTCTTTTTATCTTTATCTTTGTTAGTTGTCTGGCTCAAAACGCAATTTATTGAATTTATATAATATTCGGCTGTTAAAATAGGATATATTTCGGGGAATTTCTTGTAATCGCCTAGGCGAAAATGGAGCGAAATTGTATTATCAAAATTGATCTTATTTTCATACAAGACTTTTAGAATGAGCTGTTTATTAGATATTTTTAACAGTTGGAATATCTTATCTTTATAAGAATCAAAATATTTACTGCTTTGGAAGTAACCAACTAACATCTTTACTCGTTGCTGATTATTGAGCAAGTTTATTAATATACTTGGATCGTAATTGAATGATTGTTCCTTGAAACATAGTTCCAATTTGAGCAGCTTGTCTTGATCCTTTACAAATGGCTTTAAATTTGATAAAAAAGTATCCCAATAACTGTAGCGAACAGTGACACCATTTTCTGCCGCTGTGTCACTTGTTAGTTTGTGTTTATTTATAAAGAAGAAAGATTGATTTGTTTTTAAACTAAGAGCAATAGTGGTGAATATTTGAAACAATTGGTTACCTAGACCTCCTTGTAAATTACACGTGAGCATTTATATATTAAATATGTTAGTTAATATTTAAATCTTTGAATTGTAATTATAATTTTGTTAGTTGTAATATATTATTTTTATTTTGTTAGTTTTATTTTTTGTTAGTTTTATTTTTTGTTAGTTTTATTTTTTGTTAGTTTTATTTTTTGTTAGTTTTTAGATTGTATTACTTAGATACTTTTCAAACAAATCCAGAGCCTCTTTTGGCTTATATGTTGGCACCTCGTGTCCCGCTCCGTGAACAGTCATAAGACTGAAACGACTTTTACCCGAAAACGGTGTCTTGAATTTACTAATGTATCCCGCAGTTTGACCATCAAGATACCAGGTTGTCCAATCTTGAACAAGAGGAAACCCCAAATCATAGATCCATCGTTGCGTTCCAATTGTACCACAAACACTGTCATCGTCGCCAGAATAGACAAGAATGCGCATATCCGGATGCGTCTTGGAATTCAAAAGGATCTTGTAATACTTCTCCATCGGTAGCATTTTATCCTTGAGCTCATATTTGGTTGTTCTTGAGCACTCAGCCCATACAATATCGTTATGAACGTGTAACGCAGCTTTTACATCATCACGATTCAAATAAGTGGATGAATAATCATCTTCACACGGTTCATAAATAATATCACTAGATAGAAGCAAATGCTGATCAGATAAATAATTACGCATTGTCATCTGCTGTGGCGTTAAGCAAACCGGGTAATCCAGAGCATACGGATTCAAATTACCAATCTTTCGCATAAAATCTAGGATTAGAGTGCTACAAACCGAGTTATTCAATTGTTGTTCCACACTTAGACATCCATTTGCGACATATTTGTCCCAGAGCGGCTTTGGCAACAATTGTTTTCCCCAATATGTCTCCATCTCGGCGCCAACTCCAGAATAATAGTCTGTGTAAGGATTTCCTACTGCGAAACCCTTGAAATTCAGTTTAGAAGAATAATCCTTTTGCGCATCATTATAATTCACAATCTCATTTGCTAAAGTTGGCATATAATGTCCACCATACGACTCACTTGTAATATATAAGTCACTCTTCGCAAAATGAGGGAACTTCAGAATGAGGCCTTGAATTGTTGCTAAATTATCCTTGGCCGCCTGATCGTCTCCGATTCTATAATCGTCCTCTACATCGGAGTAGGAGAAGCCGACACCGACTGGCTGCTCCAAAAAGACCATATTGGCGATCTTGTTCCACGCATTTAAATTAATTTGAATTTCACCATCAGCAGTAGGACGAAACGGTCCCTGCTCGGTTAAAAATCCAATGAGTCCAGAGCATCCCGGACCACCATTGGTCCAGAACACAAGAGGTTTAGATTCGGCATCTTGTTCGGCTTCAACAAGCCAATAATGAATATTCTTTTGAGTACCAGGCAAGTTAATGTATCCACTGAATTGATTATAAGATAAGATATCATTGAGACCAGGTAGTTCAGTGACTTGATCTTTAAGAGCCTCTTCAGTATAAACAAACAAATTCTTTTTTAAATTTTTTGAATAATAGCATGTATATGATGGATTTTTTTGACAAATAGATGTTGCATATGTAGTAGTTTCGCATCCATACATTGGTTCACAAGCATATTCAGGCCACAGATTACAAGAAAGGTAAACACATTGTTCGCCAGTTTCAGTGTCTTTATTTTCTAAACAGCGATTTTGATTTAGTTTGTACTTGGAACAACTACTAGTGCTTTCGCTATAACTAACACTATAACTAGAACTATAATAAACAAATGAAAACAATAGTAATCCTTGTAAAAACATTATATAATATATACTAATAATATTTTTAAATTATCTTTTTTTATTATATAATTTAAATAATTAAAATTGAATTTAAACGCTACTTATTACTTGTTATCATAAAGAATATAATGGAAACACAAAGTAATTTGATTGAAACAACTGCTTTAAAGCCCAAAAGAAAGTCCAAGAAGGATAAAGAAAAGCCCATCTTAGTAATAACTGAAGATATTGACATCCAGAATATAGATGGATTAAAATATTTACAAACTATTGATAACAATAGCATTGATTTAATACTAACAGACCCACCTTATATCATATCAAAGGACAGTGGTATGAATGAGCACTATAATAACGTCAAGTTCAACGAGGAAAATCATATTGAATACGTGAAGTCAGAGGAAGAATGGGAAACATATAAGACCGAAAATGCTATTGACAGCGACTTGAACAAGGAAAAATATATGAAATATGGTTCTATATATGGCAAAAAATACTGCGTTAAAACTGATTATGGCTCTTGGGACAGCGACTTTACAATGGAATCATTAGACACATTCATTGGCGAATATTATAAGAAGTTGAAGAAGGGTGGAACTCTCATAATGTTCTTTGATCTATGGAAAATAACAAATTTAAAAGACATAATGGAGAAGCACAAGTTCAGACAAATTCGGTTTATTGAATGGATCAAGACCAATCCGCAGCCCCGAAATAGTAAGGTTAACTATCTAACAAATTGCCGTGAAATTGCTCTACTTGGCGTCAAAGACGGCGGCCCTACTTTCAATAGTTCTTATGATAACGCCATCTACCAGTTTCCGTTACAAGGCGGAAAAAACAGGTTTCATCCTACGCAGAAAAGCCTGGAACTATTTGAAGCACTTATTAACAAGCATTCAAATGAAGGCGACATCGTTTTAGATACGTTCCTTGGATCGGGTACGACGGCAATCGCTTCAAGAAACACAAAAAGAAAATTCAAAGGATGTGAAATATCCAAAGAATATTGTGATAAGATTAATGAATTAATAAAGCAATAAATTATAAAAGCAATAAATAAATTATATAGCAACAATTTCAAAGTGGGTCTTAAACATTTCTATTAAATTCTCAAACGCCCATCTAAACTTAATACAGTCCCGGTGATTGTGGACTTGGAACTCCCCGATTGTTTTATTGTTAATGCTTATCGTTGAGCTCTCGCCCCATACCTTGTTCTTTTTTATATGACTGAACTCAATTACACATTGACTCCAATCAATCTCCGTGAGCGTCTTAATGAAGAGTAGCAAGTCCTTCTTTTTATTGTAATAAACAATCGGACAATCAAATGTCGTCTTGAAATAGATAGCAAGCATTGGCGCCAAGTTGTCCTGTATGTTCTGCTTGATTTGCTCCAAAGTGAGCGTCTCTTCTAGTCCGAAGAAATCACAGAACTTCTTCCTTGAGGGCTGCCCAATCACCTGCGGACACACCTTGCCGTCCTTCTTTGTCGTCTTTGCGCTTAACCGTATTGCCTCGTCGTCGGCTCCAGTAAAATCGTACTGGCTGCCATTCTTGGCGCTGTGGATTATGTTATGAGAGAATACATCCTTCAACTTAACAATCCGAGTCGTTATCTTTTGTGCCTCTTCAACGCTGTATTTATATTTTCCGTCATATTCAATCCCGTAGAGCAGACATACGCCTTTCTCAAAAATCTTACCTAAGTCCTCGGTTAAGACCTTTGGACTAGTCGTTGTAGTCGCCGTAGTTTCCATATTAGTATCGTCTTCAAGAGTGTTCATATTATTATTTATAAAGTAATATGAATATTAGTTTTTAAATTTCAATTTTTTTAGTAAATATAATAAAAATAGATTTACTAAAAAATTAAAAATCCGACGTAAATTCAAAGTCGTCATCCGACTTCTTCACGTTAGCAAGAGCATAATCACCTACTTTACGCTCGAAGAAGTTAGTTTTACCTTCGATGCTAATGAGCTCCATGAAGGCAAAAGGGTTAGTCGCATTATAGATCTTTGGATAGCCGAGTTGAACGCAAAGACGATCAGCAACAAACTGGATATATTGCGTCATTAATTCACTATTCATTCCAATTAGTCGGCAAGGTAATGCCTCACAAATAAACTCGGTCTCAATTTCAACACACTCTTTAATAATATCGAGTATTTTTGTCTTGGCTACCTTCTTCTCCAACTTACTATATAAAAGGATCGCAAACTCACAATGGAGTGCTTCGTCTCTAGAAATGAGTTCGTTGCTGAATGTAAGTCCAGGCATTAGTCCACGCTTCTTGAGCCAAAATATGCTACAGAATGACCCGGAAAAGAAAATACCTTCAATACACGCAAATGCGACTAATCTGGTCGCAAAACTGCTGCGATTATCATTAATCCACTTCTGCGCCCAATCTGACTTCTTCTTGATACACGGGTAGTTCTCAATCGCATTGAACAATTTATGCTTTTGTTCCTTGTCTTTAATATAAGTCTCAATTAGCAAACTGTATGTTTGACTATGAATATTCTCCATCGCAATCTGGAAACCATAAAATGCTCTGGCCTCTGAAATTTGAACATCACTCATAAAACGTTGCGCCAAATTCTCCAAAACGATCCCATCCGACGCAGCAAAAAACGCCAAAATCATTGACACAAAATGTTTTTCGTCAGCAGTTAACGTGTCCCAGTGATTTAAATCTTTTGATAAATCAATTTCCTCGGCTCGCCAAAAGCAATCAATTTGCTTCTTATACATAGCCCATATATCGTCATATTTAATTGGGAACATAACAAATCTGTTATCATCTGGCGTAAGAATTGGTTCTTTAGACATCCTAAATAATATATACCAAAGATTTTATATTTATTTTTTTAATTTTTAGAATTTTTAATTCAAATTAAATTAAATTATAAAAAAATTAATAGCATAGCATATTAGGATAAGAATGGCCAATAAGGATTTTTCAAAATTATCATTGGGAGAACGCGATTTATACATTAGAAAACTAGAAGAAGAAATAAAGAACAAAAAAGCTCTCCTATTACAAGAAACGACCAATATTGAGAATGTTAAGAAGGGTAATAAACTTTTAGACGGAGTTCATAAAAAATACAAAGCATATTATGATACTATTGTCAAAGAAAAGCAACAACAGCAAGACGCAATGATGCTTCTTAACCAGTATTTAGACGAATTAATTAAGAATGAGCATATTTCTGAAAAGCAAGTAAAGGGCGCAAGAAAGGATCAGCAGGATATTATTGAAGAAATGGAAAAAATAACATTGGATTTGAAGGACCTTGTAAAAATATAAAATAATATTAAAATAGTATATAGTATATAATGGTAGAGATTTTTGGTTATAAATTATTTGGTTGTTCAGAATGTAATAAAACAAAACGACAATCAAGAAAAATGAAAAGAAAAAGAAGTTATAGAGGGGGGTACAAATACAAACAATCTGGCAATAATTCCGGAGAAGATGTATCTAACTCTCCGAGTGCGTCAAGTCGTAAGCGTAGAAGTAATGTGGATGATAGTGGTATGGGTAAGGGGACCAAACGACGACGTAGACATTAATTAAGATTAGATAACATTCTATATAATGTAGGCAAATAGTTACATGATGCTGGCCACTTGCCTGTTATCTCCCTTGTCTTTAGCGATGAATAAAGCATTCTTGTTTTTATAATTTTGTTGCGTTCAGCGTAAACTTTCTTCCATTTACGCTGAATAATTTTAATCCATATTGTTTTGATAATTGCTACAGTGTGTTGCGATGGTAGCACAATACACTCGGCAATTTCTGGCCGAATATAATCAGGTCTAGCAATAATATTTTGATAATTTCTTATAATATTGTGTTTTACATTTGGTGGAACAATTTGCTGATAATATTCATTGTAATCATTCGTAAATAATTCTAAACTACTAGATGAATCATCATCTTCTTCTGAATCATAATCGCTACCGCTACCGCTATAAATGGCCAACCCAGTTGACGCATCAAATTTATTAATAATTAAATAATGACCATCAATATTAGCATCATTGCCGTGTATATTTTTATTTAATATTTCGCATAATACTAGGTTAAACCGGCCACTATTATTATTATTATTATTTTGTAAACCTGTAGTTACCATTCTAGTTATAATATTATTTGTTTAATAAAATTATAATACAATTCTTCATCAATTTTTTTTAAATATTATATATATAATGAGTTTTGCAAGTGAAGCTGCCAAATTATTAACTAACAAGTATTTCCTGTATTTCATTGCGTTTTTAGCAGTTTCTAATATCATTGGATATCTTGCTTTAAATAAGCTTAATGCGGTTGTATTTTTTGTTCTAGTTTGTATTTTAGCATATAACTTTAGTAAAAATATGGCTGTTGTATTGATCATTGCGATTATTGCTACCAATTTGTTGATGGTGAATAAGTCAATGAGAGAGGGATTTAAAGAAGGTGAAGAAAATATGGATACAACTACTACTGATGCTACAGATACAACTGCTACAGATACAACTGCTACCGATGACTCTACTACTACTACTGACGCTACTACTGCTACTGCTACACCAGCACCTATTAAACAAGCTGCTCAAAAATTAAAGGCAAAATTGCCTGCTGAAGAGCAAGAAACAATAAATACTGCTCTAGCAAATGCGGAAGCAAATGCGGAAGCAAAGAAAGCAGCTGGAACTACTACTGCAACAGAAGAAGAAGTTGAGGGATTTTCCGCCTCCGGATCAGGATATAACGGAACAAAACGTGGCGCAATTGGTGGTCCCGCAAAGGCTGCGCGCATTGACTATTCTACTACTTTAGAGCAAGCATACGACAATTTGGAAAAAATGTTAGGATCTGATGGACTAAATAATTTGTCTGCTGATACTAACAAATTAATGTCTCAACAGCAAAAATTGTTTAGCACTGTTGATAAAATGTTACCAATGATTGATAAAGCCCAAGGTATGCTCCAAGGATTGGATATGGATAAAATTAATAGCTTGGTTGGTATGACAGAGAAATTTAGTGGAATGGGTAGTGGAATAACCGAAGGTCTTGGTAAGTTAATGGGAGCAACCTCTAAACCTAAGCCTGAAAAATCATAAATCATAGATATTATATTGAGTAAAAGTATTTAATATAATATTATATAAATGAAGAAGTGTCCTCCTGGCGTAATATGTATTGAAAATTTTACATCAGTAATTTTTTTCATCATTTTATTCATAGTCGGTTATTTTATGTATGTTAATTATAAGAATCAATCTAATTCAAATCATAAACAACAAAATAATAATCAAAATCAATCCAATTCTAGGCCTAATATTTATTCTCAAGAAATTGTATTACAACCCAATATTCCATATAATAATTTAAATTTGATAGAAAGAAATGATGTGTTGTTAAATCCATATGATGCGCCATACAAAGACGAAAGATACTTAATACCCAAAGTGTCTCTCATTCCTGCCGGTGCCGTGCCCATAAATGTCTCTACAAATATATCCGCAGTTGACACAAATTATAGACAACTAGGAATAATTACACCTTTAAATGGGACCAGTACTAACAATATTTTGCCTCTAATGGGCCGTCCTCTGTTTACTAGCAGACAAAAATGGCAATATTATACAATTTCTAATCAACACAATAATGTCAAATTACCAGTTTCAGTTAAGGGTAGATCGGCTCTCACTGATTATGGTGTGGATGAGGTATTTAGTGGTGACACTGTTTACGTAGAAGGTTACAATGATGCTTTCAAAGTTACTGTATATGAAAATGATACGATCAAATATTTACCGTTTATTTAAACAGTCGCATATTTATAATATGCTTTAATACCATTTCCTTAGTGTCGTATTTTTTAGATTAAACTGTTTCTTTCGTCTAAATGTATTTGTATGAGTTAAAAGTTTTTTGTTTTTGAAATGCTTTCTTGTCTGATTTTCTTTGGAAAATAATCTGTCTATTCGACCTTTAGTTATTTTCATTGGCATAATAATAGTTATTATAGTTATAAATAATATATTATTTATACAACTATTTGTTATAAATAGTTGTAAATAATATATTGTATACTTATATATAATGGAAAATGTATTAGCAAATTTTGGTACTTGTAACGTTAATTCACCAATAGATATATCAGGTAGTCGTAGTCTTGGTAAGTGTGTTGACAAATGTGATCTTACCTTTAAATATAATATCAGTTCTGTAAATGTTACAAATCGTGGTGACTATTTAAGTATTAAATATGATGATGTTTCAAATTCGGACGCCCAAGTTACTTTTAATTCAAAGAAGTATAAGGTTACAGATTTAAGAATTTATAGTCCATCTTTACATACGTATAATGGAAATCAAATGCCAGCTGAAATATTGATCATACACACACCCGTTGATGGAGGTAATCAATTGTTTGTTTCGGTTCCAATAATGAATAGCAATTCTGTAAATGCTGGTTCATCAATGATAACAGCTATTCTAACAAACTCTTTAGCAAATGCTCCCGCTGATGGAAACGAGTCCAGACTTGACAATATTAAAAATTTTTCATTGAATTCAGTTGTGCCAAAAAAAACATATTATTATTATTCTGGTGTAAATTTTTTAAGACAACCATGTTCGGCAGCAGTTGATATTATATGTTATTTACCATATACAGCCAATATAGGTATAAATACTGACTTGGTAGATAAACTTAGTTTTGTTATTAAACCTAGTAATATTACACCTAAACCATATACTGAAGGTGATACGCCTAGATTATATTTTAATGAAGAAGGAGCAAGCCCTTCAGATACAGATGGGGATGATATTGTCATTTCTTGTCAACCATATGACGACACTGGAGATACCAATGAAACAACTGATTATATAGTAGATACTGATCCAACGCCTTTAAATCCGAGTGAGGTCTTTAATAGTGGATGGTTTCAAGTAATTGCTGGTTCTTTAATTTTTTTCCTAATAATCTGTTTGTTAAATTTTATATTTGGAATATTCCAGAAAAATTCTGAATCATCTGGCGCTACTAGCAATTCAGGATCTATGTTGTCTTTTTTGAATAAAAAATAAAAATAACTCTAAAATGGTTACAATAATTAATAATAATTAATAATAATGAACTTTTACAATTCATTATTATTTTACAAATTACATTTACATCTTTACAGATGCCGCATCATATGTCTCATCCAATGTAGGTTTATATGTGGCCTTCACATAATTCGTATTGAACTTTTGTGGTGCCATTTTCTTAACCATCTCCTGCTCCAAGGTATAGGGGAATTGATGAGCCGGTGTAAAAGGGGACCATTTCTTCTCCTCTGTGGGATAATATTCTTCTAAAGCAGCCATTCCAGTCTTGATAGAAGCACCTCGGACTAATTGGTAAGCAACAAAAATGCCCAAAACACCTAAAATAGGATTGGAATATGCAAACAATAAAAGCGCAAACATTGCTACTACTATTTTACCGACTGTACTATCAATCATTTTTGCGACACTGTGAGGTGTTTTGAATCCCATTAACAAATAAATAATAAATAAAACAACTAACACTAATTGGGGCATATTTTTCTTTTCAAGCAATTCGTTAAAATATTCCATCTATATATCATAATTATAGATTATATTTTTCACCTTGGTTTGGACTTTAATTAGTCTTTAATTTTCCCTTGTATAAAAAGGTTTATTGTAAACAATATAAAACATTCGCTCTAAATATGTTAGTATACTAACAAATCCAATGAAGTTTTTTAGACCCTATTCTTCTAATAAAACAGAAAATGCTAATGATAATAATGAAAATATAAATACAAAGGTTGAAAAGGAAAGGACGAAAGAAAAGGTATATAGTATTCCAAAAATAAAAGAATCAGATATGCCTAAAAATCTGAACACATATTTGGGTCAAAAGGGTTATACAATCCTTAAATCGGAATTGCTTCCTAGTCATCAGCAATTTATCAAAGAGCAATTGTTAATCAAACCTTGTACACCCGGAGCACCCATTCAGATTGATAAATCGTATCCAGTTTACCGCGAATCTGACAAGAAACTATATGTTCCACGTTATTACGGTGAACAATTGTTTGGCTTATCAAAAGAAACTAAGATATCAGAAGGGACTGATATATCATTGGAATTTCAAGGGTCTTTGAGGGATGCGCAAGTGCCTGTTGTTGAGAAGTATTTGGATACAGTTTTAAGCGGACCAAAAGAAGGAGGTGGTGGCCTACTTGAGCTCCCATGTGGTTTTGGGAAAACTTCAATAGCACTCTACATTCTATGTAAGCTGAAAAAGAAAACACTTGTAATTGTCCACAAGGAGTTTCTAATGAACCAATGGATTGAGCGCATCCAGCAATTTATACCGGATGCTAAAATTGGCAAGATCCAAGGTCAGATCATAGACATTGAAGGCAAGGACATTGTCTTAGGTATGCTTCAATCGCTTTCTATGAAAGACTATCCGGCGTCCTTATTTGACAGTTTTGGATTCACAATCATTGACGAAGTTCATCACATTTCGTCTGAGGTGTTCTCGTGTGCGCTTTTCAAGCTAGTCACCAAATATATGCTAGGGTTAAGCGCCACAATGGATCGTAGTGACGGCACTACTCGGGTCTTCAAAATGTTTCTAGGTGACGTCGTTTACAAGCAAGAACGCAGTAAAGATGAAGTAGTCATTGTCAGAGGCATCACATATCAGACCAATGATGCCGAATTCAATGAACTAGAATTGGACTTTCGTGGCAAACCAGCCTCCTCTAAAATGCTCAGTAAAATATGTAATTACAATCGCAGATCCGAGTTCATATTAAAGATCGTTGAAGACATGTTTCTAGAAAACCCCAAACAGCAAATTATGATCATTGCTTCTTACCGAAATATACTTGCCTACTTCTTTGAAGCAATTAATTTTAAGAAATTTGCCACAGTTGGCTATTATGTAGGAGGTATGAAGGAAGCAGCTTTAAAACTGACTGAAAATAAACAAGTTGTCTTGGCGACATATAGTATGGCTGCTGAGGGACTAGATATTAAGACACTAACAACACTTGTAATGGCTACACCTATGACCAGAATTGAGCAATCAGTGGGTCGCATTTTGCGCCAGAAGCACGAGACTCCACCAATTGTTGTAGACATCATTGACTCGCATTCAAATTTTCAGAACCAGTGGACCAAACGTAGACGATTTTTCAAGGCGCAGAATTACAAGATTATTCAGACAACTAGTAGCACTTATACAACGGATATAAGCAAATGGCGTGTCACTTTTGAGCCGAATATAGCCAAACAAAGCCCTCCTTCAGACGATGAAGGAGACGAAAGTGGATCCGATGAGGAAATCGGGGATGATGTAGGGCCTGTGAAGGGCGCAAGCAAGGGAGGAGTTTGCTTATTAAAATTCAAAAAATAGAGTCTCAAATGGTATTTCAGTGGTCTTACCATATATGCTCACAGTTTTTCTGATATTTTTAACCTATTTTTTATGGTAACAACTTTTTTCTGAAAAGTCAATTGGGTTTTGAAAATTGGACATTTTTAAAAATGTCCGAAAATGAAAATCCGAAAAGAGTCTTGAAAATGGCACTTTTTTTCACTTTTGTACCATAATGGTCTGAACTATTTTTTGAGTGTCTCAAATTTTGTGACGCTATTTTTTTGTGTGTATTTTTAGAGCAGTTTTTATATTGCTAATATATATCAATGTTTAGCAATAAAAAACTGCCAAAAATCTGCTCTAAATTTTTTTGTGAAAATTGTGACTATCATACGAACAAGAAAAGTAGTTATGATGATCATTTATTGACTGCTAAACATAATTCAGCAATATTTAGCAATGAAAAATCTGCTGTTTTATGCTCCAAATTTGTGTGTCCAAATTGCTGTAAAGAATACAAAGATAATTCAGGATTATGGAGACATAAAAAGAAATGTCTTCCTGAACAAAATAGCCAGGCAACAAATCAACAACCATTCCAGATAACAACTAATGTTGTTCTACAAATATTAAAACAAAATGAAGATCTACAAAAGTTACTAGTAGAACAAACAACCAAGTTTATGGAACTGGCAAAGGATGGAAAGAATATTATTAATTCAAATAACACAAATAATACAACTAACAATTTTAATTTAAATTTATTTTTGAATGAAAAATGTAAAGATGCGATCAATATTACTGATTTTGTAAACTCTCTAGTTGTAACCATTAATGACTTGGAAGAAACTACTCGGTTAGGCTATGCTGAAGGTATTTCCAAAATATTTGTCAATGGACTCAAACAATTGGATGTTTATAAACGACCAATTCATTGTAGTGATTTGAAACGCGAGGTGCTTTATATTAAAGATCAAGATAGCTGGGAAAAAGACGATGACAAGACGCATTTATTACAAGCAATTAAGGTTGTTGGTAATAAAAATATTAAACAAATTAGCGAGTGGCAGAAAATAAATCCGCATTTTAAAGACCCAGAATCAAAACAGAATGACAAGTATCTATCTATGTTATGTAATGTGATGAGTGGCGGGTCTCAAGAAGAAACCTCTAAAAATTATAATAAAATTGTTAAGAATATAATAAAAGAAACTGTGATTGTGAAATAAGTTTATATTTATAAATGTGTCAATTTTGAATTATGTTTTTTATCTAATTCAGTTAGTTCAGTTTGCATTATGTTATGTAGTCGTTCTTTAAATTCTTCAAATGTTTCATTATGGTTTGGTAAGATGTCATTACCATCGTTACAGTGATGTACTATGATATCTCCGCTATATTTATATATTAAAAGATTACAATATATTTGTTCTTCTAATACTTTTGGTAGATGATGTTGATATAAATGATTTATATTACTATAATATAATACAATAGGCATAATTGGTATTTTGTTATCATATGCTATTTTAATCCCGCCTGGATAAAATGGTTCAATATTACTTTGTGAATAACCACATTGCCCTTCAGGATATAATAATATATTATTACCTTGCATTATTGTTTTTAACATTTGGTCTTTTACAGTCTTGCTATTTTTATTTTTGTTATCATATATGATAATATTTAATAATTTTAATATAGAACTACTAATAATCGTTTCGGTAACATTTATCATTTTAAATATAATATCAAACAGTACATTAGTTGTTATTATAAATGTATCAGTATTAATTTTATTTAATATTACAATTGTGTCTGCCACATTTAAATGATTTGATATTATTAGTTTACCCTTTTCATTTATATTTTTCTTATTAAAATTCTCATATGATATATTATTCTTAGCTTCAATGGTTTTATAAAGTTGTTTATATGAATTATTGTTAACACTATTTTTTATTAGTTCAGTATATAAAGCATTTATTATTAGGTTAGTTGTATCATTGCTAAATATTTTATTTATATTTAAATATTTCATTACATCATTATCACCTATATTATTTAAAAGAGATCTTTGATCTATTTTCTCAAGCTCCGACTGCTTTTGTTTCTCAAGCTCCGACTGCTTTTGTTTCTCAAGCTCCATTTTTTGTATTTCTATTTCTAAATATTCTTGAAACATTATTTCAGACATTTTTGTATATTTTACTTCTGTCATATATATATTATATTACAGGTTTATTATTTCATCATTACTAATATTAAAAGGATCATGAAGGGATGGTATTAAATCTAGATAATTGCCATTTTCTAAAACTTCTAAAATTGACTGACTTAATTTATAAAAATCATATAATAACATTTTTGAACTACTATGACTATCTGAATTATAAAATATTTTGGAAAATAATAATGTTACTATGTCAAGGTAAGAACAATAGTTATCATTTGTTTTGTTGATTATAGGACTATTTAATGTAATTATGTTATATCCTGTTAATTTCTCTTTATTAATAGCACACATCACCCCCCCTAATGAATATCCTATTATGTATTTTTTAATATTAGGATATTTCTCATCTACTCTTTTAATTGTTTCCGTAAATTGTTCCTCCTTTTTTAATAAATTTGCAATAAAATTAACAATTTTTTTTATTTTTAATATATACGAATTTTCCTTATTAAGTAAAAATGGCAATAGCTTACTGTAACCGTCTGATCTAAAATGTAAACCATCTGAAATCATAATTAATTTTTCCTCAATTTTATTTACAAAAATAATATTATCTTTATCCAATGAAATATTTACATCTAATATGTAATCATTTTCAATCAAATCACTATAGTCATATAAACCAAATAATTTTAAAAATGTAGCTCTAACCATTTTATATAATATAATAATATAATATAATAATATAATAATATAATGGTTAAAACATTTTGTATAAATTTAGTAACTAAAAAATTACACGAAGAAGCAAAGGTATTATTTGATGATTTAAATATTAATAATGTAATATTTAGTAATAGTACACCTCATAAATTAGGAGGTAAATATGGTTGTTATGAATCGCATTTAAATATATGGAAAGAATTTTACAAAGATTTTCCAGATGAAACATATTGTTTGATTTTTGAAGAAGATGTCACAATAAATAAAGAACAACAGCAAATTTCATATTACAAAGACATTATTTTGGAAACAGAAACATTTATAAATAATAATTATGAACATATTGATTTTGTTTTTTTAAAAAATCATAGTTTTGAACTTGATTCTGAAATAAATAATGAATTAATTACAAAAGGGTTTGGATTTACTATGCACGCTTATATTATAACTAGACAGTATATTGAAAATATAATAAAAAAAAATAACAATCTATTTCCTATTCCAATAAACTCTCATATTGATTTTGAAATCACTATTAATTATAATAGTATTTTATATTCTGAAAAAATATACTATTTAAAAAAAACAGGATTTGAACAATTAGATAATACAGTCAATAAAACAAGTAATAATTATAGTAGTATAATTCATTTTAGTGAAAATTACATTATGACAGCTCCAGCAACTAAATTTATTTTATTTTTTAACTATATAAATAAATATTTAAATATAAATTCTTACTATTATAAGGATATAATTATTGTTTTAAGTAATCTATATTAACCTACTTCTTTTATTAAATATTTTATAAATATAAATTATTAATTACAAATATAATTATTGTAATACTAGTTAGTTTTTATTTAATATGATCCTTTACTCTGAAATCCCATACCCGCGCCGCTTTTTCCAAAGAAATTGAGTGCGTTGTGATTTAAATTATCTGTAGAGTCAGTATTAAACCATCTTTGGTAAGGTACAGGATTAGCTAAAGCGCTTAGACTAGGTAACAACGGACCACCAGTGGACATATTGGGTGTAGAAGGCATATTATTCATATACTGCGCATAACCTCCTGTCATATTATATCTTTTGGAAGCTCTGCGATTGGAACGCCGATGATTCTTTCTAGACTTCATTGTAAAACGACTTCTCATTTTACTTTTAAGCCGTCTAATTTTTCTACGAATAGATTTTTTTGTTCCCTTCATCTTATACATATTAGAAATATTTTTTATTCTTTTAAGGTAATTTTTGCCTCTAGATCTTTTTTTGGACCCCCCTAACATTTTGTAGCCAGGAATAAACGAATTAGCTGCTTGAATGCTGTTCGCCGGCTCAGGTAACGCTCTAGGATTTATTGTTGCCGGACTAACTTTATTTCCAAATAAACTGGGCGACGGATCAAAAGCATTTGAATTTACTAAAGAGCGATTAATTGAAGTTACTGAAGGCGGGTCAAATAAATATGATGATAATAGTGATGCCATTTTGTTATGTATTATATAATACATAGATATTATATTTTGGTTGTTAGTAAATTATGCGCTATAGTTTTGTCATTATCATTTGCAATAGAAATTGGCATCCATTTTTTAAACTTATAATTGAATTTACAATTTATTTTGAAACTGCGCTCCAAATAAACGTATTTATCACTGCGATCATTTTCAAACTCATCTTCATCATCACTTTCCTCTAATGCGTCTAAATTCGCATTTTCTTTGATATTTCTAAATAGTTTGTTCATTAGGACACTAGTTTCATAATCCGGAATAAACGCATAATCATAGAACTCTTCATTGCCTTCTTTATTTGAAAATAGATTATAAATATCACTTTGAATATCGGCTGTCACTTTGAAAACAGCTGTAGATAATTGTTTTACAGATTGGTCTCTTAATTTAACCGAAGGATCATACTGTTTAACCGAAGGATCATACTGTTTAACCGAAGGATCATACTGTTTAACCGAAGGATCCCTAGTTTCTGATCTAGGCTTGTAATACTCGGCGCACATTATTTTCTTTGTCTCAAACCACCTATATTTTAAATATTTTATTTTGTAAGGCAGTAAATCAATTTCCTTCAATAATGTAAGTAAATCGGTATTCATAAGAGGTAGTCCAAATACCATATAGCTATTTATTAGAGCATTTTGTGACAACTCATTTTTCAATATTGTTTTTAACAGTTGTAGCCTAGACAAAAAGGTGCGTCCCGAATAATTTACGCCTTTGTAATAATACAGGTCTTCAATACAAAAACACTGTGAACTGTTAAATGGTTTAAAAACTGTTCCATAAAATATAGTTCCCGACTCACCCAATACTAAATGATCATTAAATCCTGTCTTGGCAATATAAATATTATCAATCCTACTGTTCTCACTAGTCTCCATTATGAAGCATACATTTTCAGCATTGTATGAAGTAAACCACGCAAGACATTTCTTACCATCAGGTATTGCTAAAATAACATTGTGATTAAAAACTTTCTTATGCGTCATTGTCTCATAAGAAAGTTCAAATTTTGGAAAATCTGATAATATAGAAGCAATTTCAAAGTCAGTAAACATATTATATATATTATTACTTACAAACCTTTAAATGTTTTTAATAAATTCATTATTATAGCATTACTAATAAACTGGGGATCCCAAGAAATCATTATTTATAGTACCTACATTATTAGTATTACCAGTATTGATATTCATCTGTTTTTTTAAAAAACTCTTAAGTTCATCCTTCATTACATCTTTTGTAGATGTATTCAATACAAAATTAGTATTAGTATTAGTATTAGTATTCGTTTGCATTTCAGTTGGTAACAAATCTATTGCTGTATAAGAATTGGAACTATTAATATCTACATTTTTTGTATTCAAATCATAACTAAAATTACTCGGATTTAGATCACCCTTTGAAATCGTGTCAAACATTCCTTGATATTTCTGTGTTGGAGAATTTACTAAATCCTTTATTTTTGGAACAGTTAATGTTGTTTTGAAAAATCCTATTAAATGATGTACTAAAAATATTAATGTAATAGATATAAGTGAAATTTTAATAATCCAAGTAAGCATAATATACCAAAATATTAGTTTAGGTGTGATAAAAACATATTAAATTCCTCTTGAAAAAACTGATCATTTAAATCCAGATTTGTTAGTTCATAAACAAAATAGAAATTAACAGGAATCAATTCTTCACCCATATGCTTGTCTGGTGAAAAATAAGAGCCAATTATAACCGGCTCTTTTAAACACTCAATCACCAACTTCAACTTGGCCTTTTTGTTTGTCTGATATTCCAATATAGTCAATTTTGTTAGTATATAATTTACAGGTAGCTGCGAGACAACTGAGCAATAAACATACTTTGTTTTGTCAATTAATAGGTCACTATTTGTTGGTCCAAAATTTTTAATTAACTGAAACTGCGGATCAAAATTGGGTTCACAACGGTAAATCTTTTCCTTGTTACCTTTTTCTTTTTCTTTTTCTATATAATGAATGCCATAGTCTTGAGAAGTCAACTCAAACTTGTCAAAGGAATTTGTTTGTAAATCCTTGAGTTTTGTTAGTTTATTTTTAATTGTAGACGGAAAAATATTGGATATATATATTTTCATTCTTGTTATTAATTATTTTATTGTAAACTATTTAAACCCATTTTTTATATGAATTGTATAGTAACAAAATGCCACCATTAACAATTATATTAGTAGAAAAGACAGGTGAATTGAAAACGCTGTCAATAAAAGATTATAAAGAAGATGAATTGTTCAAAAAGTGCGGGTTCAAAAAAGCTGATGATTTTTCTAAGCAAGTAAGCTGGGATTCTAAAATAGATGGCCAAAAATATATAATTTCTATGTATGGCAAATCAGAAGGTAAAGCAAATATGGAAAATAAATACGATTTTCCACCACCAATAGACAACAAATTGTATTTTGGATGTTGTGCTTTAGTTGCCCAGAGCAGTGATGATTTAAATAAGAAATCTTTATCAAATTTGTCTTTGGAACTATGGAATAAAATATATGACAAATTATTTGGCGGGTTTGAAGATTTAATTGTTGCTAAGACTGAAGACGACGATGATCTTGAAGAAGACGAACTAGATGTCGTTCCAAAATCCAAAAAGACAAAGACAGGAAGCTATTTGAAAGACGGATTTGTTGTAGATGATGATGAGAATGGAGATGGGGATGAAGATGATATATCAGGTTCGTCTGATGAGTCAGATGAGGACGATGATACAAATGATGTAGCTGCTGATACTGCTGCCGACGATGGCTTAATTTTAGAGGATATTGGGTCTGAATTATCGGAAGAAGATTATGACTATAGTGAGTAAAAGTAATACGTTTTTTTTGCTATTTAAAAATAAATTATATTTTTAAATGACAACGATTGTATCTGGTTTCTTTTCTAATGTAAACAATAATAGAAGTATTGAAAAATATATTGATTACGGGAAAAAACTGTGTAAAATAAATATAAATAAAATTATATTTATTGAAGAACATATTTATAATGAATATTTTAAAGGTGAAATATATCCTACAACAACTTTTATTTTTACAAGAAAAGAAAATTTATATTTATATGAATATACCAAGAACGACTTAATAAATTTTAATAAATTGTCTACAGACAATCCATCAAAGGATACATTAGAATATATGTTTGTCCAGTGTAGAAAAACTGAGTGGATCCGAGAAGCTATAGAAAAAAATCCTTATAGTAATTCTCAATTTGTTTGGGTTGATTTTGGAATTTATCATGTAATAAATGACGATGAATTATTTAACAATGCGATTTGTGAATTAAATAATAAACCTTATGAAAATGTTCGTATAGCATCAGGTCAAGCTGATAATATAGACAATATTTATACACATATTAAATGGTTCTTTTTAGGTGGCGTTTTTGGTGGAAACTCTGATAAGTTACTTGAATTTGCTAATTTAATGAAAACAAAATGTAATGATATCATTAAAAATAAAAAAACTATTATGTGGGAAGTAAATATTTGGTATCTTATTTATTTGGATAATCCAGATTTATTTGATAGATATTTTGCTAATCATAATAGCAGTATATTAATTAAGTATTAATTATAAAATGATATAAAATTTAAATTTAAAATAATATATGTGTGAATATTTTATTTTAACCAAACCAAATGGCTCTAATATTGACCGTGATGATAAAAATCAAATTATATCTGTAAAGGAAAAGATATATATATTAGTAACGGTTTATTTGAGAAAAATTTAATAGAGTGGTGTAAACAATTTTGTAAAAAAGACCAGAACATATTAGATATAGGTGCGCATTCAGGAACATATACAATCAGCTTAGCAGACTATTGTAAAAATGTATATGCGTTTGAACCACAAAAAATGACGTTTTATTCTTTATGTGGAAGTATCGCATTATCTAATATTACAAATGCCACTTGTTTGAATTATGGATTAGGGTCAAGTGAACAAGTAGGAAAGCAGATATTAAAAATTGTAAGCGCAGATGGCGGTGGGTCTACTCTCCACAGTAATAATAATACTGTTTTACAAACTGAAGAAATTGAAATTAGAACTCTTGATAGTTTTAATATAGATAATATTAGTTTCATAAAAATAGATGTAGAAGATAATGAGTTACAAGTACTAATGGCATCTCAAATTACTCTTGAAAGATCTAATTATCCCAAAATATTATTTGAAATGAATATAAAAAATACCAAACTAATAGATTTTTTGGAACAATTGAATTATAATATTATACCAATTAATGGTTATAATAATATGTTTTTAGCGGTAAATAAAGAGATAACACGTTAATACAAAATGATCTAATTATACTTTACGATTGAATCTATATACTTTTTATCGTAAACACCGATTCTAGTTGTCCTATCCCAATTGCTATAATTTATTAACACGCGATCGTGTTCTACTACAATACTCAGACAATATTCAACGGCTTCTCTGTCAAACTTGAACGGTGCCGAGTACCTAAGTAAATTCATATGTGAATCAAATACAGAAATAATATGATAATAATGACGCGGACTATCATAAGAGACAATATGATTAATAAACCATATTTCGGTTTCATTTTCTTTTTCTACAATGTTTAATGAAATGTTATTAATATTGCTATTGCTATTTGTAGTAGTGTTCACTGGTTTATCATAAACAAACCCACAAGTGGATCCTCTAACGCGCGCAAATATTTTTGGCATTTGCTTTGTTTCAACAATATTTATCACGTTATTTTCATCCTGTTTACAAATTTTCAAAGGATACCAATCGTAAACAATATGTGTGTCATTATTATACTCAACAAACACCCAATTCTTCTCACAGCCACTATTTTTAAAGGTCTGCTTTAATTCATTTGTAACCAGTTTATGATTATCTGTATTGTAATCACCAGATACAATTCCAATTTGTTTATTTTCGTGATAACCTGTGCCAATAAATTGTAAATTGTTTTTGGTTTTGTCAAAATATATTCTGACATCTTCTACACCAATATACAACCTACCATCAAAAGCCAAATCCATCCATTCACTCTTGATAATATTCAAATCTTTGTCCATTTCTACAAATTTATTAATTGTTATAATGTGTTTTTCACAATTATGATATCTTCCATTACCATCAATGTAATAATTTACATATCTAATATTCATTAAATAACCATCGCTTAATGGATTTTTAATTAAACAACTAGACGACGACGTAAATTTAATATTTTCATTATTTATATTATGCTCAACAGTATTATCAAGGACAAGTGTGTTAGTCCGCTGTAATATATGTTTATAAAATTTCAAATTAGACAGCACATTGTTTATTTCAGAATCACTGTTGGAATTATTTAAAAAAGGGACAATTTGTTCATTAACATTCGTTATACCATTATAGAACGCTATTATGATATATTCATAGTCAATAGAATGTGTATATACATCATTATGTAGGAACAAATATTGATCGCGGTTTTCATTTTTGTCAAGTATTTCCTTGGACATTTTATAGAATTGAAATGCCAGTTTATTCTTACCATTCAGTCTATAATGTTTAATGATCTCATACAGTCCTTCAAGTCGCTGTGGGTAAAAGTTATACCCTTCTAACCAATAATATAACGCATCACTGAATTTGCTCATATTTTGAAAGCATTTACCAATTCTATAATAACTATACCAGACTTCTTGATTCCAACCACCCATTTCTATTCGTTTCTTATATGTCTCAATTGCTTTTTCATAATGTCCGGAATCGTGATAACTATTTGCTAAGTAGAAATGATATCGCACATTATTTGGTTCCTCTTTGATGCCATCTGTAAGCAACCGAATGTCGCGCTCATATTTGTCACTTTTAGACCCTCCATCTCCCAAATCTTTGATAAATAATTCGTGTTTTTTAATACTAATATTTCTGTTATTTGCCGGTCTATCAATATACTCGTGTGTAACCCCGACATATTTGTATAAACCATTATTTCTAACTATTCTTAAGTTTTGATAATAGAATGAGTCACTGCCTTGGAGAATGTCAAAACTATCCGCGGCTGTCAGCATAGATTTATCAAATTGTTTTATTTCAAGAACCATATCACAGTCCAATAACAAGACATAATCAGACATTCCTAGACACGATTGTAGCGCGAAATTACGGTTATGACAAAAGTTTTTGAAGGGTTCGTAAACAATTTTCCCAGGAATGCCCTTGTCCTTAAAATAGGCTTCAATAATTTCAACTGTATTATCGGTTGATCCTGTATCACAAATACAATAAGAATCAATGATTTTTGAAACCGAATTGAATAATCGTTCAATAATACGGCTTTCGTTTTTAACAATCATATTTAAACATAATGTGGGTTTATTGGGTAAAAATTCCATTATTGGGAGTATTATTAATAGAAATACTTTGTTTTTAAATTTAAATTTATACGGATATAATAAATGACCAGTTTAGAATTTGTAAAGGCGGCAGCAAATGGTGATTTACATACAGTGGAACAAATGTTAGAAGAAAATGGTGACCTTTTAAATGCTAAGGATAGGGAACGTGATACGGCAATTATGAAAGCTGTGAGAAACTGTAATGCGACTGATGTTGTTTCATTTTTATTGTCAAAAGGTGCCAATATTAATGATGTTGAATATAGAGACACTATTAATCAGACGCCTATTATTGTTGCGGCACAGCATGGTTGTGCTGATATTGTCAGATTATTAATTCAGGCGGGTATAAAAGATATAAATCATAAGAATGATCAGGGTGAAAGCGCACTTCTTATAGCGGCACAAGAGGGTCATAAAGAAGTCGTACAAATAATGTTAGATGCGGGTGCTGATATAAATCAACCAAATTCAGATAACGAGACTGCGCTTGCTATCGTAACGAGAAACAGACATAAGAAGGAATATATTAATTTTTTAATAGAAAACGGGGCCAAAGCAAATGCTGAAGGCTGTGGTTTAAAGAAAAAGAAAAGAAGAAGGAAGACGAAGAAGGTAAAGAAAAGTAAGAGGAGAACACGGAAATATAAACGTGGTTTGGCTCTTACTTCGTTGAACCTTTCTTTACTACGTTAGAAAAGGTTCACGAAGTTAAGAAAAATTAAAAATTGATTTTGATTTAAATATAATACAATCTATTATAATATATTAAAAAGATGTCTGCTATTGTCAAGAATATTGAAAACCCTGATACGTTTAGATCTAATATCTGTAAGAAGTTGTCATCCTTCTTCTCGGAGAATATGAAGCACGCAACCAATCTGGAAAAGGGAATTTATAACTGGGCTTTAAAAGAAGCCACAAATCGCAAGGTTGTCAAGAAGTGGGATAATCAGTTCTTCATTCAGATCTACTTGGACCATCTGCGCAGTATATTTGTCAATTTGAGAAACGATAAGCTAGTACAAATGGTTTTAAACGGTGAAATAAAGGCGCACGAATTGGCTTTTATGACGCACCACGAGATGAAGCCAGAAAAATGGGACGAAATGATTAAAGCCAAGAGCATCCGTGATAAGAGCAAATTTGAAATAAATATTGAAGCAAGTACAGACACATTTACGTGTCGCAAATGTCGGTCTAAGAAGTGTACCTACTACCAGATGCAGACCAGAAGCGCAGACGAACCGGTCACAACTTTTGTGAGTTGTTTAGATTGTTCAGCACGATGGAAGTGCTAAAATATTCTTATAAATATTTATTAATAATTCGTCCTTTGTCATCATAAACCCATATTTCATAATTATATCCCAATTCCTTACCTGCTAATTGCTTTAAAAATATTGTTTCCTTATTAATATGTGCTGTCCAGGTGGATTTCACTTCAACACATCGGTTCTGATTGGGAATAAAGATATCTACAAAATGTCTGCGTTTTTTCCCATCATGATCAGTATACCAAATTGTAGGAACATTTTTACATCCGGTAATAATATCATCTTCGTAAACATTTTCTGTTTGTAATAAGTAATCTAAAGCATAATGCTCATATCCTTGTATTTGTAAAATATTTCCAGATGGCAATATATAATCTTTTGATTTATACATACTTTTGGTCATTTTGTCAAGAATATCTGGATTTTGCGAAACATATTCAACTCCATATTTTTCCAAATTAGTTTGTTTTGCTTTATCTCGTACTTCTTTACATTGATTTGGATTTTCTACACCATAATTTTTCAAATACGTTTCTTTACTTTTATTTTTTACATCTTCATTTTGTAATCCATATTCACATCCATATGTTTCTAAATTAGTCTTTCTTATTTTTGCCTTTACTTCTTCACTTTGTAATCCATATTCACATCCGTATCTATCAAAAGTAGTCTGTTTCATTTTATCTCTAAAAACTTCCGATTGTGCAGCGTGTTCAACTCCATATTTTTCAAACATAGTTCCCTTTATTCTTTCAGTTTTAAGAAGTTTAGCACACGATAAACAACCATAGTTTTTTTGTTTATGTAATTTATTTAAACTTTTCTCAAAACTTTTCTCACACAAAATACATTTGCCTATTATTCTTGTATCTCTAGTTACATAAGCGTCTTTATAGTCTATTAACAATGTTACACCACCGTCGTCACAAATGGACTTCAATAAATTATAATCGTATCTAAGTTTTATTGGCATATATTATATTAACTAACTATTATCTTTATTTAGATTTCAATTGTTTTAATTACAAGAATAAAAACAAACCCAAAAAGAAGGCGGTCAATAATAAGCACAGCGTAGACCAGTTATTAGTCGGTAACAAAACCTTTTTTTTTTGCTGTGCTTGGTTATGTAAGAGTAAATGACTATGGCCAAAATCGGTATCCATTATTTCTTTCAACACAGCGTCTGGAAACGCGCGATCCACCTTTCGCAAAAACATCGCATAGGGCGCCTCTTTAAGTAGGTTTTTAATCATATTAATATTCTCCGGTGTCGCCTCCTTGAACAAATAGGGGCTCGTTGGGCTCGCCATTCGCGTCCAATCGGTCACCGTTGTGCTCTCATTAATTAGCGTAACCGGATTTGTTAGTTCCTTGAATGTTTGAAGAATAATCGCAAACAGACTTTCATTGGCGAGCCCACCTTCATTGACTTTGTTGTATATGTTGTTTTTACCGGCCAAGAAAATAAGACACTTGTGAACGTGACTGCGGGTTAGCGTGAACCAAGGGTCATTTGCGAGCCAATATTCTTTCTTGAATAGGCGCAAGTTGGCACGACGATGGATCGTAATATTCCAATATGCCGGCTTCCATTTGAAGACAGACGCTTGATAATGCTCAAAAAATCGTTTTCTAAATTCAGCAGGGGAAATAATAGGAACACACGAGTCAGTTAAAAAAGAGAACCAAATGTTCTGCTTGTCATTATTGAATGCGTAACTCATAATAGCAAAGTATGCCGGCACCACATTGTAATAACTCGTCTGTTTGACTTCATTTGGTGGAATGGTATAGGTTTTGATCCAAGGCGACTTAATTAGATTAATATCCTTGTAATGAAAATATACATTGATAATATCCTGATTTGGCTTGATCCAATCAATCCATAACTGTTCTTTGTTTAAAATATGATGATAACTAATAATAAATAATAATGCTACTTTCATTATTATATATTGTAATAAATAATACTATGTTTAAACGATTATTTCATAACACTAGAATATAAAATTATATTCCCAATGTTTCCACCAATATGAATTAAAGAGTGGCAAAATGTACTCATTGGTAGGTATTTATATTGGTAATAAAATCCTAGTGGATAAAAAATAGCAGATACAACAGTTATAATTGAATATGGCATAAAATTTGTTAATCCAGTTGCATTATATGTCTGAATTATCAAAGACAGTCTGACAGCTGTCTGGTCCAGAGTTCTGCGCCAACCATTTGTAGGATTTTGCCAATAGTTTATAGATGTTATAAATACACCAAATGGATACATAGCTAATTTATATTGTTTTTTATATAATCCAAATAGACCTGAACCTAATGATAAGCAAGATGTCCAAAATAAATAATTTGCGTGAGATTTTGGAACAATTAAATTATTATAAAAACCATCTTTGTCAGCTTCAATATGTTCAAATCCTAATTTCATTAGAATATTTGGAATTATTCCATATTTAACTATAATGCTTTGATCCTTATTTTCCTTATTTTCCTTATTTTCCTTATTTTCCTTATTTTCCTTATTTTCCTTATTTTCCTTATTTTCCTTATTTTCCTTAATTTGCTCCACATTATCAGACATTTATTTATTAATTATTTACAATTAATAATTCAATATTTTCGGCATTTATTATTTCTCTTACATTTTGTCTTGTATTTAGTCTGCTTATAATAATCCGAGGCATATATCTGCGCAGTCTTATTCTTTTATTTTTATATAAAATGTAACATTTATTAACAATATAGACTAAAAAACAAAATGAAACAAAACTAACAAATGTATATAATAAAATATAATAGTAATCTGTTTTAGAATCTGAAATTATCCCTTTATTAGTTGCTGTTGTAGGACTTGCTGTTGTAGGACTTGCTGTTGTAGGACTTGCTGTAGGACTAAATGTATTAGAATTTGTTCCGTTTATTTGTATTATGGTCATACTAGATACAGATGTGCTAGCAGTTGCCGTTGAATTTAGTTTCAAAGATGCCGCTACTAGATAATTTGTAAATGCTCCATTAGAAACAGCATCTATCATTGTGTTAGATAACGATGTAAATAAACTACTTGGATTATTGAGAAAAACACTATATTTGCCTTCCAATGGAATAATAGTCTTTGTAGTAGCGATCAAATTAAAAGATAACAATTGAATATCATTCAATTTTCTGTTTTGTAAAACAGATGAACTAACAAATGTTACAAAATTATCACTAATATTCATAGAATTGGCTGTAGCAATAACAACACTTTGTTTTGCTAATTCATCCAAATAATTAGTTTGGACATTGGACAAGGTTAGATCCGTTGTAAATGTAATGGATTTAATAGGCATAATTGTCGGCACTTCAAGCGATGTAGGAGCAATTGTTGGCAAAAATGAAGGATTTTGAGTTATGTAGGCAGGCATAATTGTCGGCACTTCAAGCGATGTAGGAGCAATTGTTGGCAAAAATGAAGGATTTTGAGTTATGTAGGACGAATGATATAAATGTTTCTGTGACTGTACATATGAATAACTATTTATTAACGTTAAATACGTCTGCGAACCCAAATCATTATTACTATTAGAGTTGGAACTAACAAATGAGTTATCATTATATAATGATCGCGAAATTAAAAATTTGTTTGAGTTTACTATTGAAATATACTTGAAATAATTGGAATTGAAATGATTGGAACCAGAGCTGAAATAATTGGAACCAGAGTTGAAATGATTGGAATTGAAATAATTGGAACCAGAGTTGAAATGATTGGAATTGAAATGATTGGAACCAGAGTTGAAATGATTAGAATTGAAATAATTGGAATTGAAATGATTGGAACCAGAATTGAAATGATTGGAATTGGAATTAGCACTACATTCATACAACAGTAAAAAAGCTAATGAAATATAAAAAATGGATATAATAGACATCTTTTATATCAATATATTTTATCTTTATGTAAAGATGTGTAAAATAATTTGGATTTGGATTTGGATTAAAATTAAAACGCAATATTTTCTAAATCACTAATTTTCCAATATTCACTGCCGCCGTTTGGCAGAGGTCTGCGAATAATAAATGGTATTCTTACTTGCTGTAACTCCATCTCAGCAATCAAATAACTGTCAATTATATTTTCAGGGACTTTCACAAATGGTGTCGCACCAGTCTCAATTTGCTTGGCACGCTGGCCTAAAATCCGCGCTCTTTCATATTTTGTTAGGAACGGATTTGTCTTGTGAAGATCATCTATAATTATATTGTTTTCGTCTCTTACAACTGTTGTCATTGCTAAAATCTCATCATAATTTTGCATCATACATTCCGGATGATTATTTACAATGTAATTCTCATTAACTTCTCTGTCAAATTTTTTTAAATACATTTCACCGTCGTCGTCATCATCTTCGTCATCTGACATTTCATCGGAAAATGCTTTCTTCACAATCTTTTTTGCCGGAATCTTCTTAATTTTCTTACCAGATTTAGTAACTCTTTCTTCTTCGTCAGCTACTAGTTCATCACGATCATCCTCATCTTCTGGTCCACCACCAGAGTGACCACCACCTTCTTCCTCTTCTTCTCCTTCTCCTTCTTCTTCTTCCTCTTCAACATCAGCATCATCATCAGCATCATCATCAACATCATCAGAATTATCATCATCATCAGAATTATCATCATCATCAGAATTATCACCGATTAAATCTTCTTCATCAGCTCCACCTCCAAAATAACTTTCGTCGTTAGTACTCATATTTCTATTATTATAACTATAGATACTTTTAATATATTATTTTCAATTTTATTTTATTGAAAAAAATATAGGTATTGAACAACTAAATCCCATTTATTATAATTCTTTTCTTTTATTTTCTTTCTTTTATTCCTTTAATTTATTTATTTTCCTCCGTCTTCCAAACCGTGTCGCAAGTACAGCACAAATAAACATATTTCATATTTACATCATCATACCGAATATAAATAATCTCACGCTCCAAATCCTTAGTATTTGTTTCACAAGCAGCATTTGGACACAAAATTGTGTTAATTCGGGGCAACGTCGGGTCCAACTTCGTATACTTGTTAATAATATGACTAAACTCTTGCTCTGATTTTTTTAATTGGACCTTTGACACTGTCACATTGGACACAGAAATCGTCTCGTCTTGGTTACCACAATTGCGGCAATAATAAACTAACTTATTTGGGTCATCAGGATCAATACTAATGTAATACATATTTTGACATTTGGAACAGAAGTGCATTTTTGCTTTATATATAGATAATATATTGTATTTATATGTTTATTTTATTTATTTCAATTTTATTTATTTTCATTTCATTTACACACTTACAATATATCCTTCATCGTCAACAATTTTGCCTTTAATAAATTATAATTAACGCGTGTTGACATTTGATAAATTTGTACATAATAGTGCTCATCTAGACCAGACTTTGATTCTACAATCGCAGTTAATTTTTCATAATTTTTAAGAAATTGTTCTTTCATAAATGGATAGAATGAAACAAATTGAGTCGGAATTTTGTTCTTTGACCTATCTAATAATTCACAAATAGCAAAGTCAATATTGATGTATTCTATGATTTTATTGTAAGGTGTGTAATCTTTATGTAACTTTGTTACTCCTGGCTCGTTCAATAATGGCGTATCATTCAATAGTGAACACAGTGTTAACAAAATACTGTTAATTGTTTGACACGCTGACCATTTGTCACCACTCCACGTATTCAAAATGGAGACGCAAACTTTGCCACACTTATATAAATTTGGATTAAAACGTGTTAATCCATCATTCGTCATATATTTGACTTTTGGCGGCGCAAATGGATAATCGGTTGGATATGAAAACTCAAAAAAATAATATCCGCCAAAATAAGGTGTATCTTCAGGACCCACAATCATCGCATATCCCTTCAAAATATCTTCTTCATCGTGACAATAATAAATTCCATTATCAGTTAATGGATTTTTAAAAACATATTTCACGTCTGATAGCAGACGTTTAATTGTATCTTTTGTAATAACTTTGGTTTCAGACATATTCTTTGAATTATATAATAATATCAAACTGTATCTATATTATTATTTTTAAATATGTCATTTTTACCATTTCATTATTCGTTACAAACTAACAAACTAACGGTACAATCAATAAAAAAAATAAAATAAAATTGAAAGGAAAAGGAAATAGAAAAATAATGTTATACTATAATAATGATAACAATGGCAACAACATCACATTACACAGATTTATCCGATTTCCTTACAAAGCATAATGCTAAGAATATTCAAAACACGGCAGCAGATAAGGAGATATCTCATACTAGAATTGGAAGCCCTGATCTGAATATTTATGGAGGATCATTTAATATAAGTACCGATGAGTTGCCATTATTCTATAAACTGTATTACGAGCACGTTTTTGTAAAGGGACGCAAGGAATATTTGACGGAAAAACAACTTAATGGTGCGGGACCTTTATTGGTTGATTTTGACTTTCGTTATGATGTTAGCGTTACAAAAAGACAACATACTCAAGAACATATACAAGATATGATTCAACTTTATTTGGAAGAACTTAAGGAATTCTTTGTTTTTGAGGAAAACAACCCATTTCCCATATTTGTTATGGAGAAGCCAACTGTAAATAGGGTTGCGGAAAAGAATTTGACAAAAGATGGGATTCATATGATTATTGGAATCCAGATGGACAATACTTTACAACTGATGTTGCGTGAGAGAATATTGAAAAAATTATCCGATATTTGGGAGCTACCATTAACAAATGGTTGGGAAGATGTATTAGATGAGGGAATTAGTAAAGGTTGTATAAATTGGCAACTATATGGGTCGCAAAAGCCTGGACACGACGCATATAAATTGTCTTACTTTCTGACTGCTGATATTGACAAACAAGACAGCGAATTTATGACGGTTCCAAAGAATGTCAAGGAATTTGACTTGTCTAAGGACATTTGTTTATTGTCAGCACAGTATAATAAACACGCAAAGTTTGAAATTAATCCAAAGATCGCTGCTGAATATAAAAAACGTCAAGAAAGTCAGCCGGGCAAAATGAAAAAATCTGGTAGTAAGGGGAAAGTGAATTTGGTATTGGATGAAGAAGATGACTCTAATATTCAACTAGCTGATATTACAAATGCGGAAATGCTGAAAAAAGCAATGGATAATATTATCAATAGTTTGCGAATTAACGAGCAACATATTCGCGAAATTCACGATTATACACAAATTTTACCTGAGAAATATTATAGACCAGGATCTCACGTATTGAATCGTCAAGTAGCCTTTGCACTCAAGCACACTGATGAACGTCTATTCTTATCTTGGATTATGCTCAGGAGTAAGGCGTCTGATTTTGATTATGCGACAATTCCTTCATTGTATCAAACCTGGAAATACCAATTTAACAAGCGACCTGATGGCGTTACTAAGCGATCCATTATGTACTGGGCAAAGCAAGACGCGTATGATGATTATGAGAAAGTGAAACGAACTACTATTGATTATTACATTGAAGAGACCATATTTGACGCAGCGGACTTTGATTATGCGATGGTTTTGTATCATATGTTTAAGGATAAGTATGTTTGTAGTAGTATTACAAATAAGAAATGGTATACATTCAAGCGTCACAGATGGGAGAAAGATGAGGGTCAAAGTTTGCGTCTTGCGATATCTCGTGATATGTTTGCTCTATATTCTGAGAAACAAAGTCAATATATGTCTGATTTACAGAACTATGAGACAAACAATGATGTTCACGAGAAGATGCAACGCAAGGTCAAAAAGATCGCAGAAGTTTGTATCAAGTTGAAGAAGACAAATGATAAGAACAATATTATGCGTGAGGCAATGGAAATATTCTTTGACAAGGACTTTATCAAGAATATGGATGCGAACAAGTATTTGTTGTGTTTCTCAAATGGTGTTATTGATTTTAGAACCAAGTCGTTTCGTCAAGGATACCCTCAGGATTACATTACAAAAACTACTGGTATTCCATATATTCCTTATAACCAAGACGAATCCAAAGAAATATCGCAAGAAATCACTACATTTATGAAGCAATTATTTCCTCAAGAAGGATTGTGTAGATATATGTGGGATCATTTGTCAGCAAGTTTGATTGGTGCGAAGAAGGAACACGCATTCAATATTTATCGTGGCAGTGGATCAAATGGTAAATCAATTTTGACGGATCTGATGTCTCAGGCACTAGGTGAATATAAGGGTACTGTTCCAATTACATTAGTGACGGAAAAACGTGGCACAATTGGCGGCACATCGTCTGAGATTATTCAGCTAAAGGGTGTCCGTTATGCGGTTATGCAAGAGCCGTCAAAAGATGCTGTTATTAATGAAGGTATTTTGAAAGAGCTGACTGGCGGTGATCCAATTCAAGCCAGAGCATTGTATTCAGATAGTGAAATATTTGAGCCACAGTTTAGTCTAGTTGTATGTACAAATGCGCTGTTTGATGTGAAGAGTAATGATGATGGTACTTGGCGCAGAATGAAACTCAATGATTTTGTTTCTAAATTTATTTCAGAAGGCGAGACTCACACAGATGATACACAGTATGTGTTTCCTAAAGATAAGGGACTAAAAGAGAAGTTGCCAAGGTGGGCTCCAGTATTTGTAAGTATGCTTGTAAAACGCGCATTTGAGACTGAAGGTGAAGTCATTGATTGTCCAGAGGTTGTCGCCGCCTCAGGAAAATACAGACAGAGCCAAGATTGCATTTCTGGCTTCATTACTGAGAAGATTGTCAAGGCTCCTGGCAAGACAGTTGGCAAGCAATCATTGAATGTCGTGTTCAAGGAGTGGTTCCAATTGAATAACGGTAATAGAAAACCACCAAAGCTGTCTGAATTGGAGGAAATAATGAATAAGAAATTTGGCAACAGAAATTTAGTTACTAATAAATGGAATAATATTATGATCAAAGAAGACGAAACTGGAGATGGACTAGAAGATATAGAATAAATATTATATCTTGATTACATAAAAGTAAACGTAAAAAAATAATAAAACCCAAATAAAAACTTATCAAATATTTGATAGTTTTTTATTTTCATTAAATTTAAAGATCCATATAAATATTGGTCTCAGTATTTTTAATTGTTGTACTAAATAAATTGTAAAAATATACTACTACTTTGTGTATTATAAACGGATATAGTATAAGCAGGACAACTAAAATAATCTGCTTTGTCCTAGACATAGTGCTTGTTGAAAAAAATATGGATAAAATAAATGTTATCACTAATATCCAATAAATGCTTATAATTAGAGTGTACCACATTTTCAATTTCTCCATTGCTTCCATTTCGTAGTATGTTTTTCTGTCATTTGTTAGTACAGCGCCACGTGAACCTTTAATTATTTCCGCCATTTCAGCATTCTTCTTCAAATATTCATTATATAATTCTACAGTATTTTCAGAGTTAATCTGTGATGTATTAAAAAACATATTCATTGTGACCGCATTTTTAACCTCTTCTAAAAATTTATCTCCTATTTGCTTGGTAATTAAACGACTTTTTTCTTGTAATTCCTTTTCAAGCATACCATTATAACTGCTTTGCCCTTGCGTGTAAGTATAGTAATATCTCTTAGCATTAGCAAGACGTAAAGGAGCAACTTGTTCATTTGTTATAGCATCCTGTAATTGTCTATTCAATTCAGCGCTAACATTTTCTTTTTCACAAGCTGATCCCGGAGGACACATTACTAGTTTTGTAGCATTATCAATTAAACTGTTAATACTACTGTTTGTATTCATTTGTTTACTTAAAAGATTATTTACATCTGTTGTGCTTGGATTCGTGTTAGTTGTGTTAGTTGTTGGTTGAGAATTCATTATGCTTGATAATAATTGATCCATCTAGTATTTGTATTATAATTAGATTTTAAAATATATGATTTGAATAAACTTGGTGGCATATTATTGTTATTTTGTTAGTTGCTAAATTACCAATTTTGATATGCTGTAGGACGTAATAATGTGTTCATATTTTTCATAGATTCTGTTGTTGTATTACTTGTTGTTCCTGTTGTTCCTGTTGTTCCTGTTGTTCCTGTAGCCGAAGAATCTAATTCTGTGCTACTATTTAATACACACACCTTTGCAACAGAATCATATATTAAACCGGGATTTGCTGTACAACATAATTCACCAACACATTCACTGGCGGTTGTTGCCCAAGGATCTGTTGGTTGACTTGTTGCTGATCCCGAACCACCAGTATCTGAAGGCGCCTTGGATTTATCAAAATACCAATCATATTCATCAAAGTTCATATTGTCACGATTAGATAAATCTATTATCTTTTTTCCAATCACAATTATACCAACCACAAGAATCATTCCGTTCAAAACAATGTATATATTTCGCGGCAATATTTCTTTTTTTCCTAAAATGATTACAATTAACATTAATATACATACGTAAACAACAACCTTTACTATTTCTTTATGGGCACCAAAACGTTTGCTATAATATGTATTTATTTCCACAAGTCTTAATTTATTGTATTTATCATTTTCCAGTGCGTGTGTTCTCACCTTGGCCTCATTCAGTTCATTTTCAACAATGTCTAGCGCAAATATTTGTTGCTGAACTGTATTCTGAGAAGTGGACACATTTTGTTGATAAGATGATGCCATATTTTTCAAGCTGTTATAAAGAGTTGATCTCGTTTGACCAATTTCGTTAATTTGATTAATTATGTTAGTTCGTTGGTCTACTGTCAAGTTTTGATCATCTAAACTAGTATATAGTTGCATTTCAGTTGTTTGAAGTTGTTTTATATTTGAAATAATCTGATCTACACCCATACCTTGACTAGACGCTGATTGGCTGCTAATTTTTGCCTGAGCAGCCATTATTGAATTTACACTACTTTCAGGATCTGTATATGTATCAGCAATATCTGTATTAACTTGTTCACTCATTATATATAATTAAATAATATTAAATATTACATAATTATATAACTTTATTATTTTACTAAGTTTATTTATTCGTCGCCTTCATCATATTAATAGTTACTGTTAATAATCCTACTGCTAATACACTCCATAGTACATAACTGTAATTTTCCTGTAAAATAATAATGTCAGTATCGGCTAGCATACCATTCACGTCATTCATATTCAAATTTTGCATTCCTTCTTTTATATTATTAGTATTACTATTTAAAGACATTGGATTTAGATTGTTATTATTTTTATCCATCGTTATTCTCTTATATAATAATATTTTCTTTTTAAGCTCGGCATTATTTATATCCATATTATCAAAAATTGTTGTATCTCTGTCAAATAGCTCTTTTATTTTTGCGGCAATTTCCTGACCTTTTACAACCAAACGGCTCTCCAAGTCTTTTATTCTTGCTTTAACCGCATCCGAAATGACAGTATCACGACACCAAATCGCATTTTCGGTCATTTCTGATCCTTGATCATACCGCGCATAACGTAACGAATCTATATCTACAATTTCCTTATTACACATTAGTCCATTATCAAGAATTTTGGGCCGACGAACATACATAGAACGAGTACTATTTGTTATTCTTGGTGACTTTGGAAACATATTAGAATTCTTTAATTGGCAAGGATTCGCAGCATCATCGGGTGCCCAGACAAATCCAGCGCATTCAGAATTAGAATTACAAGCAATCTTACACTGTTCTATGCCGCCAATTTGTCCCGAGTTTGTTATCGCAATATCATTTCCAACAGTATCAAAATTTGGGTAAATGGTGTAATTGGTTGAATAACCTAACATATCCGTTGGATACAAATGAGCAGTTGAATTGTTGTCAATATATGCTATGTTGCCTAAATTAGCAGGAACACCTTGCTCATTAATTTTATATACCGCATTTGTATTGTCTGTATTTCCGTAAAAGGTAATCCCGGTTGAACCTCGGTTCATAGCACATCCATTTGTTGTTGTAGAGGTGTATAAAATAAGATTGCCGGTCGAGTTGTCCATCATTAACTTTAATTTGCCATCATCCGAACCAACCCATTGACCTGAACTTAAATTCTGTCCTGTTGATAAATAGGATTTACCATATGGTTTTGAATAGCTAGAAATCCAGTCAGGATTCGCAGCTTGCTGTTGTCTATTTGTATCTGAAGCCCATAATGCGGCACCTTGATTATTAGCAGGATCAGTGCCCTTATAGCAACACATATTTCCATCGCTTTGTAAAATTATATAATAACTACAATTATCAGCATCTGTACAAGTAGATTTATTAATACCTATTGAAAATGTTTGTGGATTACTATTATTAATATCAGAAAATACAAGCTGACCAAATTTATTCAACATAACATTTATATGATTTGTTGCTTTTGGTTGCCCATTAACATCTAATAAACTAGCTGTTGTCCATAATTGTTTTGGTGTAATTATTAGTGATGCGCTGCCATATAGAGTTGGATCATTTGTATTTCCGATTAAACAACTGGATTTATAGTTTGCGTCTGGTTTTCCTCTCATAGAAAAATAAGATTGACCACTATCAACTGCTTTTTGTTTACAATCGTCAAAAGTATATAGTTGGTCGGTTAATAATGTTAGTGCGGGACTATTTGTAGTTGTAGTATCACTTGGATTCGTGTTATAATAACATTTTTGATATGTCACTTCTGGATCAGTTAGTACGCGAGACACATATACATTTTTGCCTTCATTGCCGCAAGATTGACCACTCTTCATATCCGTTCCGTTTTTTAATAATGACGAATAATTATCTTTTTTAACACCTTTTGTAATGTCAGCAGGACATCCATTTTTGCCAGCAGTTGAGTCAAATGTGGCTTGATCTGGATAATTCTTAAACATACCCTTTGCTGTTACATATCCTCCTATACCTGAACTAACAAATGGTAAATCTCCTTGTACAGTGATATTTTTGGATAGCAATGGATTGTTAGAACTTGTTAAATTTAAATATGCGTCGCCTTGTTCTTCGGCCTTATTCTTTTCAGTATCAAGCTGCTGAACTATATTGTCATATTCGGTTTGCAGCCTTGTTAATCCTTGAATATCATTGGAAGAGTCAACTATATTACCACTTTTCCGGTTGTATTCATTTATAAACACAGGAATGCGATGACTATTACCACTTTCGGGAATAAAATCAGAACTATTTGTGAAGCCTTCTTTACCTTTTGATCTATTGTTCTTGCTTTTGCTTTTGTTTTTTTTATTTTTATCTTTATTACATTTTTGTTGAAATTGTTTTCCTTGATTTAGTGATAAAAAAACATTATTATCCATTATTGTTAGTTCTAATATACATAAATACAAAAATATAATAGATATTTGTATTTATTTAACCTTGGGGTTGTTTTTACACAGTAACATTTTCGCATTGCTTAACGTTTTTACACAGTAACATTTTCGCATTGCTTAACGTTTTTACACAGTAACTTCGTTTTTAGGACTCGGGATAATATCCATTTTCATAAGAATAATGATCAATATTAAAATAGTCCATACTGTAAATCCAGAAACATTGCTAATGCTAAATGATAATACAATAAGGAAAATCATTATTAATAACCAGAAAATAGAAGCAACTGTTGCTCTCTTGCCTCTAAATTGATTTAAAACAATGATAAAGAAAATACAAGCAATTACTGTCCAAAACCGCAAAGATCCATTAGCTTGGTTAACAATTATTGTTTGATTTTCATATTCCGAATTAATAGTTTCATTATCTTTTACCAATTTATCCATTTGAAGCCGCTCTGCTAAAAGTTGCGCATAATATTTATGTAATTCGTCACTTTTTGTCTGATTTTCAGTTTGTTGTGTTTCCATTTGAGGAGCTGAACTGCTAATTGCGGTTGTTAGTTGCTGATTAATATCTAGTAAACGTTTATTCAATGATTTTAAAGTAATCATACAAGCTTTAATATCTGGTAACAACGCAATATCAGAAGATCCATTTACACTAACAGCTAAGGTACCGTAACCTTTTCTGGTCCAACAATATTTTTTATCAGGATTATATGTGGCGCCTGAACATTCTTCATCAGAAGCACACATTGACTCGCAATCAAATTGAGAAGTAACTGTGCCTTCCTTTAAACTACCAGTCCCCCAAAAACTATTATTTGGAAAACTTGTAAATCCTTTGGAACTATTTGTACTTGATGCCATTGCGTTCAATTTAGCATTACAATTTTTATAGGCTTCTTCATATTGTTTTAAAACAGAATTGTATTCCTTTTCAAGTGTCTTTATATTCATTAAATCAGAAGTATTAGTAGTCATATTATATTATAATAATATTTAATTTTCCTTCCACCTTTGAAAAGGTGGAGCCAAAACCTTATAAATATGTTTTATCACAAAATGTTTGGCTCCACCTTTTAAAAGGTGGATTTAATTATTATACTTTGACAAATAGTATCCGGCTAAAAAGGAAATCATACTAAAAATGGGGACAATTGAATAATCACAATCACATTTGTAATATCTATAAGGAACATTAATTATAATATTATTTGTATTTGCTTTATTACGTGATTGCTTTAATTTGTTAGTTGTGTCAGTTAGATACTTGGATAAATTAGAATTATAATACGGGATTGGCTTTGGCTTTGTATATCTGGAAAAAACTGACAGCATTATAAATATAAAATATATTATTCTAACATATTTTAAATCTATTGAAATATTTTTACCAATATTTTCATAAATTGTTGGAATACATTCAGTTTGTATATAATAAATATAACAAGAATTGCTATAGACGCCTTAGGAGATACTAACAAGCCTAAAAGTATAAGTATACCAATAAATATTTCAAGGTTCTTATAATAATTAAAAATATAGTCTGTTTTACTATCATCAATCATAACACTTGATCCTGCCTGGACACTTTTTAAATTATTAATAGATTTCTCTTGTTCCTGTAACAAAACTTTTTGTCTTTGTAATTTCATTTCAATTCCAGACATTGCCCTGGTTTTTTCTTCAATTTTGCGCTGAATTGTGTTTGTAATTTGAAAAACATCACTACTAATTGTTTGTATTTGCTCCTTACTATCTGTAAAATTTTTATTGTATTCCTGTACTTCGGGATTTTTATTGTAGTAGACATAATATTTTTTGAAATCATCTAAAGCAGATAAAAAACTGGTAGCTTTGTTATTGATTTGTTCTTGATATATTTTTGCTTCTGGATTCATATTATATATTTCGTATATAAAATATAAATTATTTTATCAAGTTTATAGTTGTTAAATTTATAGTTGTTAAGTTTAACTACAAATTCGGTAATACGGTGCCGTAATTGCCGTCTTACTTGGTCTCAGTATTTCGCATACCTGTCCGGGTCTTATGCCAATCGCCTGTGCTACTGGGTCAAATCGCGATATGTCAGGGAATTGATTGTCGTTCATTACATTATATTTCTGTTTGATTTGGAGCTTTTCAACTTCCGATAAAACCCTGTGCGGTGGGACTAATTTATGTTTCATAATATTAAACTGAAGGCGCTTTAAATTTAAAATTACTATGAAAATACCTTCTTGCTCCCAAATATGCTTCAAAGCATTTGATAATGTCTCATTTACTTCATCCTTCACAATAATGAATAAAGTGTCTTCTTTTGTTAGAAGCTCTTCAATATTGAAGATGTCGTCAATCATTTCTTGGAGATTCTGAGGCCTCAGTGACTTTGCTAAATAGTAGCGAATATAAATCTTTGATTGTCTCTTTTCCTCTGAGTTAACTTTATTCTTCTCTAAAATCATATCTAATTGATTATTTGTCTTCATTGTATTAATTTCACTTACACTAAATCCTTCATATTCGTCTACATTATATTTTTGCATTTTCATCAGATCCAAAAGAATGAGCCTAGATTTATAAACGGATGATATTAAACTACTAGTATTCTGTGTGGCAGCCATTTTCTATTATATTATAATATAAACTTATTGCTTTCTTTTTATTTCAATTTTATTATTTATTAATTATTTTGTAATTAATAAATTATCAATTATTGGAATTTAACAACCTTTACTCCACTACTACTTGCGCTACTACTTGCGCTACTACTTGCGCTATCACTATTACTATCATTTTTACTATTATCATTACCAACTTTACTATCATCATCTATTGGTTTAAACATTTCCAATTTACCACCATACATTTCTTCTGCTGCTGAATTAGGTCTAATTATTGTTGTTATTGGAGCATTTACTTTACCTGCCATTTGTTTAAATTGTGTAGCCTTTTGCGAATATGTATTTTGTAAAGCTTTCAATTGGTCTGAAACTGGCAATCCAGTAAAGTATTGATTTAATCCTCCACCACTCTGACTAGATGATTGTGACATTATTCGCGACATAACTGCTTCTCTTTGACCACCGCCTAGTTGCATAATGGTTGATCTTTTGTCACCCGACAATTGATTAAACGCATTGTTCATTTGACTGCTTGCAAATGGCCCAATTCCTCCTCCTGATTGTGGAGATTGTGGAGATTGTGAAGATCCTGGGATCATATTGGCCAAACTTTCCAAACCTTCTTTAATTGTATCTTCCGCACCAGTTACTGCGTTAGAAACCGATGAAGAAATATTTTCGCCCAATTCACCTAATTTATCATTCGCAACATTTAAAGCTGATTGTGCTGTACCCAAAATACCTTCTTCAGATGAAGATGGTGGACTATAATCAGGACTATTTGGAATATAATCAGGACTATTTGGACTATAATCAGGCGATCTTGGCAAATTTTCTTGTTTTTCTCCATATGGTGTAATTCTAGAAAGACCAACATCTCCTTCTTCTTCTCCATCATCATATTTAACGGTATACAATTCTTCACCTTGGTCATTCTTATTTACATTAATAATAACAGCATGTAATTTCTCTCTTGTTTCTTCATTCTTAATAACAACTTCATTATCTATTTTAAATGTTGTATTTCCTAATGGTGATTGAGATTCTGATGATTCTTGTTGTTGTTGTTGTTGTTGTTGTTGTTGTTGTTGTTGCTGTTGTTTATTTACAATCGCTGCTGCTCGTGCTTCCGGTACAACAACTTTTGCTTTAGTTGTCATATCTTTCTTATAGTTATCAATAATTTCCTTGATATTACGTTGTACAATTTCACCATTTTCATCACCGTGATCAATATTCAGTAACTTGTTAATATTCTTTGATTGATACGACAAACTTAACAGTTGATCTATATTGTCTTCTGTAATAATACGCATCTGTATATTCATTACTTGTAATTCTTGCATCAGCAATTTGAGAGCATATGGAATTCGCAACAAACTGAATGACCTCCCATATACACTGAACGCGTCTAAAACTTGACCACCATCCTTTGACGTACTGAAAACAAGTGGACCATCTGCGAATGGACTCAGGAACAAATTACGCTCTGGATTATAAACTGCAATAGCACCCGTTTTATTACAAACTGCCATATAATATTGGTCACCGCGAACCATATACGACTCATTCAAGAACCCAGACATACCGTGTGCCATAATACCATCACGTTCCATCTCACCCAGTCTTAAACCACCGTCATTTGCTCTGCCTTGATTGGTCTGTCTTGTTAAAGCACTGCGTTTACCTGTCGCACGATAATTGATCTTGTCTTTAACCATATGCTTCAAACGCATATAATATGTAGGGCCAATAAAAATCTCTGAAAAAATCTGTTCTCCAGTGTAACCACTATATAAAATTTGATTGCCTGAATTATGGTAGCCCATTCGTGTCAACATTGGTCCGTATGTATTGTAATTCGCGCCTTTTGTAGAAAATGCGGTACAGTCGCCATAACCACCATACATTGTACACGCCTTACCTAGCAGACATTCTATAAGTTGCCCAATTGTCATACGCGACGGAATAGCGTGTGGATTAATAATGAGATCGGGTCTAACTCCATCGGCTGTAAATGGCATATCTTCTTCGGGAATAATGAGACCAAGGGTTCCTTTTTGCCCTCCTCTAGAAGCCATTTTGTCACCAATTGCGGGCAGGCGTTCCTCACGGACGCGAACTTTTGCTATTCTGAAGCCCTCTTCGCCCTCCGAAATAAACGATTTATCAACAAATCCCATTTGTCCCTTCTTTGTCGTCTTGGAATTGTCAGCAGAATCGCCTTGGTTATCTGATGTAGTTGTAACTTGACCTATTAAAACAAGACGGTCATTTACTTCAGTATTTTCCTTGACTAGACCATTCGCATCCAATTTGCTGTAATCAAACCCTTCCTTTAACCGAGATACATTTTGTTTGGATTCAATGTTAGAAAAGGATGAATTCGTAGATCCACCGGAAACCCGAGCACTCTCCTCTCTGGACTCATATGTCGTGTAATAAGTGGTTCTAAACATACCTCTCTTGATTGATCCTTCATTAATTAGAATAGCATCCTCCACATTATAACCAGTGTAACTCATAATTGCTACAATCGCATTCACACCATAAGGTTGCTCCTCATTATTTATGTATTCTAAGTACCTAGACTTTATTAACGGCGTCTGACCGTAATTCAAAATAACACCCATCTTATCAAGACGCATCTGATAATTGGAGTGATAAACTGATACAGCTTGTTTACTCTGACCGCAAGAAAATACATCACGAGGTAACTGATTGGCTTCTGGGTAAATAATAGAGTTGCCCATTACACCCAATATAAGTGACGGATCTATTTCAGCGTGAGTAAAATACTTGCTGTCTTTTAATTGTGGCGGACGTGTCGCAATTAGCGCACTCTCCTCCTCCGATGTGTCAATATAATCAATAATTCCCTTGTTCTCTTGAAACATATCTAACAAACTATCTAGACTAGAATGCCCTGGATATAAATCCATCGCATCATATAATGTGTTGTTTCTCAAACTGAAATTATCAACTTTCTTGTCACGAAATCCTGCTACTGCTTGCTGCCAAGTGTATTGTTGCGACTCTATAATGTCTATGATTTTACCGTGTGCGTAACTAATTTTGCCATCTGAGTCCCTGTAATAAATGGGTCGTGTAAGTCTGCCACCATCCGTGTAAATATAAACAATATTGTATTCATAACTGAATGAAATACTCGTGTAAATAGGTATTATTCCATTACGTCTGAACAATTTCAATGTATTTACATTTTCAATCGGGTTTTCAATCACGCCGATCCAGTTGCCATTTACAAACAACTTGGTTGAAGATGCGAGCATTGAGTTGCTACATTCTTGTAATAATTTGAGCGGAGTATTGGCTCTTAACCACTTAATTAACGGTGCCGCTGAAAAAACGTTTGTAATTGCCGTACTAATTGCCATATGTTTATGAATGCCGACATTGCCGCCATCTGGTGTGTCAACTGGATCAATTATACCCCATTGTGACCCGTGTAAATAATGTGGACCAGTAACCTTTGATGTCGGATCAATTGGCAAACTAATTTTTCGCAAATGACTAATAAATGAGAACCAAGACAGACGATTCAGATCTTGAACTAGACCAACGCGCTTTGTATTTGGGTCAGCACCCCAGTTGCCCTTGAAGCCCTTCTTGAAACCGTCTTCAATAATACGCTCCTTGAAAAAATCCTTGTAATTGTCTTGTAATAATGAGACAAAATTGGTTCTATATTTCACCGGGTGATAATAGAATTCCTTGTCCATTTTCAAAAATATATTACGATTCTGGATCAAGAAAAACTCACGAAACAAGTCGTATATAAGAGTTCCCGATGTCTCTACACGTTTGAATTTGAAATTGTCGCGATCGGTTGCTTTTTCCCGCCCCATTTGTACGCGGAGCAGTCTGTTCACCATAAAGCCTACATAATATGCTTTATTTAAGAAATTATCCTCGCCTACGTGCGGCAAAAAATAATTCATTAAAATCTCTAAAACGGACGAAACAGTCTGTCGCTTTGTAAAAGTGGCAATGAATTCTAGAGCGGTTTTTTGAGTAAAAATTCGGTTAGCATCGTGAACCGATGGAATAAAAATATCAACCGAGTTTGAATTGGTTTCCAAGTCCAAAAGACAACACTCAATGATGGCTTTGTCGGAAACAACACCAAGCGCCCTCATAAGAATAAATAGCGGTACTGGTTTTCTTACATTCGGAACATCGACGACTAATTGATTGTTAGAATAAGTCGCATCGGGCGCGATCATTTTTACTGATGTGTAACGAATGGGTTTTGAACTGTCTTCAGAAACAGAACGCACCTCACAAGAATAACTATACACATTATCTTCCTTGTTTTTGCGCACATAGAGCATATTGTCTGCGAACTTCTCCTGACTAACAATACATTTCTCCTTACCATCAATAATAAAATAGCCACCATAATCATTGCGGCATTCACCTAAATTGAACCG
>Ga0114969_10000186_pt1 | contig 52115 bp, 54 predicted proteins | sample M_130807_MF_Meta_FD_87316 | JGI IMG/M metagenome (GOLD analysis project Ga0114969, IMG submission 87316) | Freshwater microbial communities from Lake Montjoie, Canada to study carbon cycling - M_130807_MF_MetaG | ecosystem: Environmental > Aquatic > Freshwater > Lake | place: Lake Montjoie... | reverse complement strand
GGACGAAATTTCCCGCTCTCGATAGACACGAAGGGTGGGCCGCGCAGTAGACTCGCGCCGCCGAGCCCACATTTGGCTGGCTACGGAACAAGGGGGAAATGAGTGCCAAAGGTTATCCCGGTCGCGGACGAGCTCAGCAAGCCGTTCTGGGACGCAGTTCAGGAAAAGAAGCTCACGGCGCAGCACTGCACAGGCTGTGACCGCCTGCAGTTCCCGCCTCGCCCGGCCTGCCAGCACTGCGGCGGCACGACCCTCGACTGGAAAGAAGTCGCGGGCAAGGGCCACGTCCTGACCGTCGGCATCATCGAAGACAGCCACATGCCTGTCCGCGCTGCCGACCAGCCCTTCAACCTGTCCGTCGTCACGCTCGATGACGACCCGCGCATCAACTACTACTCGAACCTGCCTGGTATCCCGGTGCGCCAGGCCGTCGTCGGCGAGCCCGTGGTGGTCACGTTCGAGGAGCTGCCGGACGGCTCGTTCATTCACGAGTGGACGCGTCCGTAGCCCGGCCTCGAACCACCATCGCCTAACGAAAGCGAATCACTGCAATGGCAATTGACTTCACCGGGGCGCAGGCCGACCGGAGTTGGCGCCGAGACCGCGAGGGCCTCGGCGTGTGGAAGGACCAGGGCAAAGTAGCGTTCGCGGGTTGGGGCATGTCCCCGATCGACCGCCGCTGGGACGGCGTGTCGTTCGACCGCACGCTCGGCGCCTTCTCGATCCTCGCGGCGCAGCGCGCGCTCGCTGACGCGGGCATCGACGTTCAGGACGTCGACGGCGTCTTCATGTGCCCCGACAACATGGCCGGCGCCAACAGTGGCATCTCCGGCAGCTGGGGCCCGACCCGTCCGTACTTCCCGGCCCCGTACGACTCCGAGGACGGTCTGACGATCGTCTCGAACAAGTGGTTGCTCGCCAACTGGCCGGAGCTCAACGCCCACGACAACATCAAGTTCGCACCGGACGACGTGCCGGCCATCGGTGAGGGCCTGGGCTACACCGCTCAGATGGTCGCCGACGGCAAATGCGAGGTCGCGGTCTACATCTACACCGCCAACAACCTCGACGGTCGCTACCGCCGTGGTGGCGCGGCTGCCATGCCGACGGCAGGTGGCCCCGGCCAGTGGAACGCCCCGTGGGGTGCCAACATCATCGACCTGCAGTTGAACACCACGTTCGCCCTGACGCAGTACTGCCACAAGTACGGCGTGGAGTGGGACGACATGATGTACCCGCTGGTCATGAACGAGCACCGCAACGGCCTCATGAACGAGTGGGGGTTCTACACCACCAACGGCGCGTCACACCTCAACCGTGAGGAGTACGTGAACTCCCGCCCGATCACCACGCCGGCCCACATCTGGGACTACGACCGGCCCGTGAACGCGGTCGGAGCGTTCGTCATGGTCTCCGCCGCACGGGCGCAGGGCATGAAGCAGAAGCCCGTCTACGTCATGAACCACAACCAGGGCAGCGGCGGCGCGGCGAGCAGCAGCTCGATCACCCTCGAGGAGTACGAGCAGGCGAACCTCAAGGTCGCCCGCATGGTCTACGAGGGCTCCGGCTGGAAGCCTGAAGATGTCGACATCTTCAACCCGTACGACGGCTTCTCGTCGTTCATGCCCTTCTCGCTGGAGGCCTTCGGCTGGCACGGCGTGAAGTACGGAGAGACGACGGCGTTCGTCAGCGGCGACATCAGCGTTGAGGGCGCGCACCCGATTCACTCGGGCGGCGGCAACCTCGGCAACGGTCGCACCCGTACCGCGATGTACATCGACTCGATCGAGCAGCTGCGTGGTACGGCCGGTCGGCGTGCGGTGAACGTCAAGGCGGAGACGGCGATCTGCGCCTTCGCTCCCGCCTTGAGCGCCGCGTACCTGACCGTCTCGAACCAGCCCAGCTAGGTGCTGCGGATCGGACTGATCTCGGACACTCACTCTCCGGCGATGGGCGCGGGCCCACCGCCGGAGGTGACCACAGCATTCGCCGGCGTGGATCTCATCCTCCACGCCGGCGATATCTATACCTCCGAGTGCCTCGACCACCTCGAACAGATCGCCCCAGTGCTCGCCGTCGAGATCCCACCGGCGCCCGTCGACGGTGATCCGCGCGTGGAGTACAAGCGTGTCCTGCACCTGGAGGGATACTCGGTCGGCCTCGTCCATGACCTCAACGTGCGCGGCATCGACGAGTTCCTGCCGGGGCTGGCGAAGAAGCACTTCATCGAGGAGGGCTCGTTGAGCGCCTCGCTCGCACAGTTCTTCGGCGAGAAGATCGATGTTGCTGTCTTTGGCCACACCCACTTTGAGATGGCCGAGCATCACCAGGGGATCCTGCTGGTGAATCCAGGCAGCCCGACCCTGCCGCACCAGTCGAAACGGCTGGGAAATGTCGCTATCCTAGAGCTGTCCCCGGAAGGGACCCGCGCGGAGATCATCAATCTGGTCACGCTGCGGGACGCATAGTCGGGACGCCCGTGAGCGCCCGAACTGGAGGATTCGACAGTGCCGAACCTGATTAGCTTTGACATCGACGGGACGCTCGTGACCGGCAACGGCCCCGGACCGATCACCCTCGAGATGGTGCGCCGCGCCCAGGAGCAGGGCCACACCATCGGCAGTTGCTCGGACCGTCCGGTGACCGACCAGAAGAACATGTGGGCCACGCTGATCGGCCTGGAGCCGTCGTTTACGGTGCTGAAGCACCGCCTCGACACGGTCATGGCGCAGTACCCGGGCCACGACAACTACTACCACATCGGCGACACCGACATGGACAAGCACTTCGCTCAGCTGCACAACTTCACGTTCGAGCAGGTTCAGACGATGGACCCGCACGCGTGGATGGCGAACGACAATGGCGAAGTGCTGTGGGGTCCGCAGGGCCGCGGCGCACTCCCGAACACCACTGTGCTCGTAGAGCAGCTCGGCGCCAACGCGGTCGGAGCTACGGCAGCACCGGCGCAGGACACGAACGGACTGACCGACCCGAACGACGAATACGCCGGCGGCTAATCACCGCGGAGCGAGTAACCACCGAAGGGCGAGGCGCACACCTCGCCCTTCGTGTTGTCTGAGCGCTGCATCGATGAGCGCTGTGTTGTGTAGCGGCATTGGGGGGCAAGCATGCCGGTGACCAGCTTCGAGATCCGCAAGCGCGAACCGTTCGAGGGCGGACAGTCGTTCGGTGCGACCGGTGCGTACGAGCGCATCGAGGGCGTGCTGCACTACGCCGTCGACCCAAACAACGAGAGCAACGCCGGCATCATCGACATCAAGCTCGCGGAGCGCGGCGCGGACGGCCTCGTGCACTTCGAGGGTGACGTCACGCTGCTGCAGCCTGCAGACGTATCGAAGGCTAACGGTCGATTGCTCGCCGACGTCGTAAATCGCGGTGGCCCGACCTTCATGCGCTACAACCTTGCCGTCGGCGACCCGCTGCACCGCGAGGTCATCCCCGCCGGCGACGGCTTCCTCTTCGAGCGCGGCTGGACCATCGCCTGCATTGGCTGGCAGTGGGACGTGGACCGCAGCAACGGTCGCCTCGGTCTCACCGCGCCGCAGGCGCTCGGCGCCGATGGCAAGCCAATCGCCGGCTCAGTGATCGTCACGTACCAGGGCAACGAGCCTGCCGACCACTTCTTGCTCTCCGACCGCGGCCACCAGCCCTACCCAGCCGCCGATGTCAACGAACTCGATGCACGGCTCTTCGTGCGCGATGACCCGTTGGGCACGCGCCAGGCCGTCGCCCGCGAGAAGTGGCAGTTCGCGCGCGTCGAGAACGGCACGAAGACCCCCGACTCCACCCACGTCAGCATGGACGAGCCGTTCGAGATGGGCCGCTGGTACGAGGCGATCTACACCACCAACATCTGCCCCGTCGTCGGCACGGGCCTGCTCGCCTTCCGCGACGCGACCTCGTTCCTGCGCTACTCGGACGCCGACGACAACCCCGCGAAGGGTCGCATCACCCACGCCTTTGGCATGGGCATCTCGCAGTCCGGCCGCTTCCTGCGCGAGTTCCTGTCCGCCGGCGCAAACCTCGACGAGGCGGGCCGCAAGACTTACGACGGCCTGCACACGCACATCGCCGGCGGACGACGCGGCGAGTTCAACCACCGCTACGCACAGCCCTCGGTGATCGAGCCCTTCGGCCTCGGCCACCGCCCGCCCTTCGCGTACGAGGACACCACCAACCCCTTCGACAAGGCGGCGATACCCGGCCTACTCACGCGCCTGCGAGCACGCAACGGCGTACCGCAGATCATCGCGACGAACTCGGGCACCGAGTACTGGCGCGGCGATGCCTCGATGATGCACATCGACCCGAACGGCGCTGTCGACGCCCCCGAGACGCCCGAGGCGCGCGCGTACTACTTCGCTGGTACGCAGCACGGCTCCGGCACGCTGCCATTCCGGCACGGCAACGTCGGCACGCGCACCAGCACCGCGAATGCGCTCAACATCATCAACTACATGCCGCTGCTGCGCGCCGCGCTCACCAACCTCGACCAGTGGGTGACCGCCGGCGTCGAGCCACCCGCGAGCGCGATCCCGAAGCTGTCCGATGGCTCGGCTGTCACACGCGACCGCGCCGCCTACGACTACATGTCGCTGCCCCTCAACATGCTGCTGGTGCGTCGCCTCTGGGCACTCCCCGAACTCAATTTCGGCGAGCAGGTCGACCAGGGCATCGGCTCGTACCCGCCGGTGATGTCGCTGACGAAGGTCTTCCCCTCGTTCGTCTCGGCCGTCGACAAGGACGGCAACGACAAGGCTGGCATCCGCCTGCCCGACATCCAGGTGCCGCTGGCCACGCACACCGGCTGGAACCCGCGCCACCCCGACGTCGCCGGCCTCGACCAGACGCAGGGCCTCAGCGGCTCCACGATCCCCTTCGCAAAGGCCACCGCCGACCGCGATCCCGAGGTCGACCCGCGCCCCGCGATTGAGGAGCGCTACGCAGGCCGCGAGGACTACGAGGCACGTGTGCGCTCGGCCGCCGAGGAGCTCGCCGCGCAGCGCTACCTGCTCCCCAGCGACGTCGAGGTCGTCACGAAGAACGCCATGGACCGCTGGGATGCGCTCACCGCATAACGCTCGGCACATGCAAGGCGCAGACGAAGGCCGCACCATGGTTGGTGCGGCCTTCGCATTCCTGCGAGCCGCATGGTGAGTGGAGCCCTCGTGCAATTCGGCATCTTCTCCGTCGGCGACGTCACGCCCGACCCCACGACCGGTCGAGCCCCCACCGAAGCCGAGCGCATCCAATCGATGCTCGCGATCGCGTTCAAGGCCGAGGAGGTCGGCCTCGATGTCTTCGCGACGGGTGAGCACCACAACCCGCCGTTCGTGCCGTCGTCGCCAACGACCATGCTTGGCTACATCGCCGCACGCACGAAGCACCTCGTGCTCTCCACCGCGACCACGCTGATCACCACGAACGACCCGGTGAAGATCGCCGAGGACTTCGCGATGCTGCAGCACGTCTCGGCCGGGCGCGTCGACCTCATGCTCGGTCGCGGCAATCAGGCCGAGGTCTATCCGTGGTTCGGCCAGGACATCCGCAATGGGCTCTCGCTCGCGATCGAGAACTACGAGCTGCTCCACCGCCTCTGGCGTGAGGAACGCGTGGACTGGGACGGCAGCTACCGCACGCCACTGCGCGGGTTCACCTCAACGCCGCGTCCGCTCGACGGCGTACCGCCGTTCGTGTGGCACGGCTCGATCCGCTCGCCAGAAATCGCGCAGCAGGCTGGCCGCTACGGCGATGGCTTCTTCCACAACAACATCTTCTGGCCCGTCGAGCACACCACGCAGATGGTCGCGCTGTATCGCCAGCAGTTCGAGGCATCCGGCCACGGCGCCGCCTCGGACGCGATCGTTGGGCTCGGCGGCCAGTTCTTCGCGCGCGAGAAGGCCGCCGACGCAATCCGCGAGTTCCGCCCGTACTTCGACAACGCGCCGGTCTACGGCCACGGCCCATCGCTCGAGGACTACATGCACACGACGCCGCTGACCGTTGGCACACCGCAGGACGTCGTTGAGCGGTACGCCGCGATGCGCGATCACGTCGGTGACTACCAGCGCCAGCTCTTCCTTGTGGATCACGCGGGCATCCCGTTGCCGACCGTGCTCGAGCAGATCGAGATCCTCGGCACCGAGATCGTGCCGGCGCTGCGTCGTGAGTTCGCGATTGGCCGCCCGGATCACGTGCCAGACGCGCCGACGCATGCCTCGCTCGTTACAGCAGCCGGCCAGCCAGCTTCGCCAGTCGATCCGCCAGCGCGTTAGCGCCGATCGCGCGCAGCGCCTCGGCGCCTGCGATCCAGTCCGGTGGGCCGAGCGGCATGATCACATCGACTTCGGGACGCATCTCCACGACCTCGCGGAAGCGCCGCAACTGCTCGGCCTCCGCGCCGCGGTTCACCGCCGCGAGCACGCCCTCGAGGTTGCCGTGCTTGAGCAGCAGACTTGCCGCTGATTTCGGCCCGATGCCGCGCGCACCAGGAATGCGGTCCGACGAGTCACCTGCGAGCGCCTTGTAGTCCGGAATCTGCTCGGGCAGCACACCCATCTTCTCGACAACCTCAGCGGGCCCAATGCGATCCAGCTCTCGCACACCTTTTCGCGGATTGAGCACCGTCACCTCGTCGCTCACGAGTTGGTACGCATCCTTGTCGGACGTGACGAGCAGGCACGGCCCATCCTCGACGCGCACCGCTGCCGCCATCAGATCGTCGGCCTCGTAGCCCGCTGCTTTGGCGACACCAAACCCGAAGCTCCGGCACAGCCCCGGCAATATCTCGAGTTGCTCGACGATCTCCGAGTCGAACACACGCCCCGTCTGGTACTCGGGCCACAACTCGTGGCGATACGTCGGCACACCAAGCGTGTCCCACGCCACGAACACCGCGCGAGGCTGCTCCATCGTCCACAGGTTCGAGACCATCCCGAAGAACCCGACCACCGCATTCAGCGGCCGCCCCTCGCTCCCCTTCACCGACGCCGGCGTCGAGTGATACGCGCGGTGCGTGAGGTTATCCCCATCAATGATCAGCAGCGGTCGGTCAGCCATCCTGCCATCCTCGTCAGCGAGACTCGTGCCGTCTACACGCCCTATCCAAATCCTCCAGCAGCGCATTCAAATACGGACTCACGCCGTCGCCTCGTGCGAGATCAGCCACCGGCCTCCGAAGACGCATCGGGATCCACGGCTTGGCCGAGGTCCTCGGCTGGGGGTCTCAGGGGCTTCGCCCCCGAGTGGGGCGCGGGGCAAAGCCCCGCACAAGGGCGGGAGGGTGGGCTAGATACTGTCCGGCGCCGCGGCGATGCCGCTGGCGCCCCCACGCGCGAAGCGCGGCTCCGGCGGCGAGCACTGTTACCAAACCGCGTCTTTCGCCCGCCTACCCACTGGGGGTACCGTAATCGAACGCTACGCCCCTGCACGATCACTCGCTCGCCTCGAGCGCCGAGCGAAGCCGTGCCGCGCCCGAGCTCTGCATCAGGAAGAAGCAGTCATGGCCGAAGCAACGATGACACGCACCCCGCTCGGCGCCACGCTCACCCTGCAACAGCGCCTCATCGTCATGGGCGCGCTGCTCACCGCCATGTTCCTCTTCGCCCTCGACCAATCGATCGTCGCCACCGCCGTGCCGCGCATGCTCGCCGACCTCGGCGGCTTCGACATCTTCGGCTGGGTCTTCACGATCTACTTGCTCAGCAGCACTGTCACGATCCCGATCGTCGGCAAGCTCTCCGACATGTTCGGCCGCCGCAACTACCTGCTGGTCGGCATCGGCATCTTCATCGTGTCATCGCTCGCATGTGGCATCGCACCGTCGATGACCGTGCTCATCGCGGCTCGAGGCGCGCAGGGCGTCGGCGGTGGCATGATCGTGTCATGCGTGTTCGCCACGCTCGGCGACCTCTTCACCCCGCTCGAGCGCGCGAAGTACTTCGCGATGATGACCGGCATGTTCACGTTCTCGCTGATGGCCGGCCCGACCTTTGGCGGCTTCCTCACTGACGGCCCCGGCTGGCGCTGGTGCTTCTACATCAACCTGCCGCTCGGCCTGATCGCCGCGGCGCTGATCGCGTGGAAACTGCCGGCCGGTGGCGGCAGCGGCGGACGTCCGAGTGACGTCGACTTCCTCGGCTCCGGACTGCTCACGACCGCCACCATCACGGCGATGCTTGGCGTGGTATGGGCGAGCGCTAGCTACGGCTGGGGCTCGTCGATCACGCTCGGACTGCTCGCCGTGGCGGCGGTCTCCGCCGTTGCGTTCGTGCTCCAGGAGCGTCGTCACCCGCACGCGGTGATCCCGCTGTCGCTGTTCAAGAACGTGCCGTTCGTGCAGTCGGTGGCGATGACGGTGATCGCGGCCTCCACGATCTTCGGCGCGATCCCGTACCTGCCGACCTTCGTGCAGACCTCGCTCGGTGGCTCCGCAACCGCGAGCGGTCTCGTCGTCGTGCCGCGCGCGATCGCGTTGCTCTGCACGAGCATCGTCGCGGGACAACTCGTCTCACGCACCGGCAACTACAAGTACCTGATGGTGATCGGCGCCACTGCGATCTTCGGTGCTGTCATCCTGCTTCGAGGCCTGCACAGCGGCCAGCCGATCTGGCACCTCGCGGCGATCATGGGGCTGATGGGCTTCGGCGAGGGCCTGGTCTTCCCGATGTCGCAGGTGGTGGTGCAGGCATCCGTGGATCAGGATCAGCAGGGCGTCGCCGCGAGCACGCGTCAGTTCTTCCTGCAGGTCGCACAGTCCTTCGGCGTCGGCATCTTCGGCCTACTGCTCACGACCTGGTACGCCTCGAGCTTCACGCAGAGCACGGCCAACATCGCCTCATCGATCCCGCCCGCGGCCTACGAGCAGCTCAAGGACCCGACGCTCGCACTCGACCCGGTGCGCTATTCGGCGGTCGCCGCGCAGGTCCAGGCACAACCAAATGGCGACGCCGTGCTGCGTCAGGCGCGCACCGCACAGCGCGAGTCGGTCGCGGTCGCCATCGACGGCATCTTCACCATCTCAGTTGTCGCTTCGGTGTTCGTGCTCGGGATCGCGCTCACCCTGCGACGCATCTCGTTGCATCGAAACTTCCATGCGGTTGAGGCTGGGATACCCGACGCAGGCTAGCTGGCGGCTACGGGCCGCCCCGCTCCGCGCTACGCATCGACGAGCAGACGCTGCAGTCGATCGCCGAGATGACCGGCGGCACGTATCACCGCGCCTCGGACGCCGCGCAACTCGTCGACGTGTTCCGCAACCTGCCGAAAGAGATCGTGCTGCAGAAACAGCACATCGAGGTCGGCTTTGGCTTTACGGCGCTCGGTGCAGTGCTCGCACTGACCGCGACGGGGCTCGCACTCGCGTGGAATCGCTACACCTAGCGCGCTAGCTCACCTGTCACTGCTCGTCACCGAGCAATGCGTCGAGCTCGGCCTCGGCGTCTTCGCGCTCGATGCCGACCTGCGCCGTTACCAGTTCAAGCACGGCCTCGCGGTCGCCCTGCGTCGCTTCGAGCTGCTCGTCCGGCAGGCTCGGCCACGCCTGCATGAGCATTGGCTTCATCTCGGCCCAGTCGCGATTCGGCATGATGCCCGCCTTTCGAGGTGTTCGGTTCACCTCGATGCTGCGTCGTGGGCAGCGCACTAACCGCATCGGGCACGGCGTGGGCGTGACGATGGCGTTGCGGATTGGCGCGCCTTGCTATTGGCCGCCCAGCCGTTGGAGGGCAAGCGCCTCGGCGAGGATGGAGCGGCGGAGCTCCTCGAGATCCTGGCTCTCGTCGGGGCCGTGGATATGACTGGTGGGGTCGCCGACACCGGTGACGACGACCTCGGCCCGTGGGAACAGATCCGCGAGCATCGAGACGAGGGGGATCGTGCCGCCGATGCCAATCTCGTTGGCCTCGACGCCCCAGGCTTCGCGCATGCCCTCGACGATCGCCTCGAAGTACGGACCGCGGCCTGACGCAACGAACGCAGGAGCGGCAGCGCCCGGGGTGACCGTGACCTGCGCGCCCCACTCGACGTGCTGCTCGAGGTGACGCACGAGGGCGGCGCGAGCGCGCTCGGGCACCTCGCCGGGGGCGAGGCGCAGCGAGACCTTGGCACGCGCGACTGGGATGAGCTGGTTGATGGCCTCGGAGACCCGAGGCGCGTCGATGGCGAGCACGGAGACAGCGGGGCGCGCCCAGAGACGCTCGGCGAGCGCGCCGCTGCCGATCAGCGACACGCCATCGAGCACGCCACCGGTCTCGCGCAGCTCGGCTTCGGGGACCTCGACGGTTGGCGCAGGGGCGGTGACCAGGCCCTCGATGGCGACGTTGCCGGCGGCGTCGTGCAGGGTCGCGAGCAGGCGCACGAGCACGGTCAGCGCGTCGGGCACGGCGCCGCCGAACTGACCGCTGTGCACGCCGTCGCGCAGCGTGCGGACCTCGACGATGGCGTCGGCGAGGCCGCGCTGGGTGGTGGTGACGGCGGGCTCGCCGACGCGCCAGTGCTCGGAGTCGGCGATCACGATGAGGTCGGGATGCAGCTCGTGGCCGAAGCGCTCGAGCATGGCTGCCATGTGCGGGGATCCGAGCTCCTCCTCGCCCTCGAGCAGCACCTGCACGCCAACGCGGCAGTCCGCCGCGAGCGCGCGCAGAGCACCGAGGTGAATGGCGATGCCGCTCTTGTCGTCGGAGGCGCCGCGACCATAGAGGCGGCCGCGCTGCTCTTGCGGCTCGAAGGGCTGGCCGTTGGGCCAGTCGCTCGCGGGCCCGGCGGGCTGGACGTCGTAGTGCGAGTAGAGCAGCACGGTCGGTGCCCCGGGCGCGGCGTCGCGCTCCGCGAGCAGGGCCGGCGGGCCGCCGTCGACCTCGAGCCGGCGGGTGCGCAGGCCGAGCGTGGCGAACAGCGAGTCGACGTGGTCGAGGCAGGCACGCATGGCGGGCGTGTCGCCCTCGGCGCTGACGGAAGGGATGCGGACCAGCGCTTCGAGGTCGGCGCGGACGCCCGGAAAGAGCTCGGCGACCCGAGCGGCGAGATCTGGCACGGCACCCTCCTCGATGTCCTCGAACCTGCCATCGGAGCATAGCCAGCGACGTGGAGCGGCGTGTCGGGATAGCTCCAGATGCCGCTCGTGATACGGCCTACCGCTCTGTTATTGTTCCCGGGCCGAAGGCATCCCACCGCGGCGCATCTCACCGTTCATCGCGCCGAGGGGGTCTCCATGCCGACATCACTGCAGCCAGGCGACGACGCGCCGTCCTTTGCCCTGACCGACCAGAGCGGCACCGTCCGCCGGCTGGAGGACTACAAGGGCAAGAACATCGTGCTGTACTTCTACCCGGGCGACGAGACGCCGGGATGCACGACCGAGGCCTGCGAGTTCCGCGACGAGCATTCGGCGCTCACTGCGATGGGCGCGGTCGTGCTCGGGATCTCGCGTGACGACGAGGCATCGCACAAGGCGTTCGCGGAGCACCACGAACTCCCCTTCCCGCTGCTGGTGGATTCCGATGGCGCGGTGTCCGAGGCGTACGGCGTCTGGGGCGAGCGCGAGCGAGACGGGGTGAAGTCGATCGGGATGACTCGGACGACGTTCCTGATTGGGCCGTTCGGACGCTTTCGCGAGGTGTGGCCATTCGTGCGTCCCGAGGGGCACGCGCGACAGGTGAAGAACACGCTCGCCCAAATCGAGGCGCAGGACGCGTTCTCGAACCCGGAGTAGCCGGCGCAGCCGGTGTTCGCCCACCGAGCTGAGAGCATGGCTGGTGGGCTAGTCGCCTCGGACGTCACGTTGGCCGATCGGCACTGACGCCATCGAATCTTATGTCGTAAGCGCTGTCGGTTTATCCACCGTCGGACGTGGAAACCGGGTATCCTAGGGGCTGACGCACCGCCTCGACCGCCCATCTTCATGAGCTTTCGGAGCACATGACGCAGTAGCGATGGTCGCAATCGCTCGGCGGTGGATCGTGCCTTGTCGGCGCGGAGCGTTCCTGCTGGCGATTGGGAATGGGACAACACGACATGGCCGCAGACAACGAACGCCAGCTGAAGAACGACCTAGGCGCGTACGCCTGGGAGCGGGCACAGAAGAAGCTGAGCGAGACGGACCGTGACAGCCTGAAGCAGGCGGTCGACGCGTGGCTGAGCGGCAATGTGAGCATGACCGACGCCGCTGCTGCGGTGCGCCAGGTCATGCCGGTGGACCCCACGACCGTTCCGATCGATGCGCGGAACGCGAAGATCGTCGATGGCCAGCTGTACCGGAAGAGCGGTCGACGCTGGGTTGCTGCTGACGGCACCGTGCTTCCGACGAACCCCAGCTAACGTTCGCATGAACGAGCACGGCTCGACGGATGCGGCAGCGGGACCAACCTGCTGGCTCTGTGACCGGCCGTCCGTGCTCGTGGTTGAGTCGCGTGACTATTGCCAGTCCTGCGCCGAGGCAACGATCCGCGGGGTCGAATCAGGCGACGCGGAAGACTCGTGGCCCGGTGAAGTCGCCGCACTTCGGCGCGTTCTGTCCCGCCTCCACCGCCCTGCACGCTGACGCGAGTGCACTGATATCACATCCGGCTTGTGATTCATGACACTCTGTCACCACGAAGCGATGCACAACGCAGGCGCCTCCTAACGAACGAGGGGCCTGCCATGACCACACCAGCGATCCCAGACCACAAATCGATGCGGTTTGCGCTGCATGAAGTGCTGGCTGGAACGCTCGCCACGATCGAGGCGGATCACTTCTCCGATGACCACACGCGGCTGGCGGCGCTGATCGAAGAGCTCGCCGGACGGTTCTCGATGTTCGCGCCGATGGGTGCTGGCGTTGATCCAGCCGCGCTAGCCGCAGCGCTCGAGCTTCTTGAGCAGCGTCAGTTCATCACGCACGGCGACGGGCAATACGTGCTCTCGACCGACGGGCGGAACAAGTGCGTCGGCAGCAAGCGCACGCTGTTCAATCAGCATGACCGCGAGGAACTCGAAGCAGCGGCGGAGAGCTTCAGCTCGCTCGCCTAACGCTTCAGCGTTGAGGTTCGGGCTCGTCTGCCACGCGGCGGGGGAAGTCGAACAGCGCGCTCGTTGCCAACGTCTCGACGTGCTTCCCAAAGCTGATAGCAAACGAGCCCGCCGCTTTCGCGACGGGCTCGAATGTTGTTGTCTGTGCCTGGGGCGATCGTCTCGCCTCGCCCTAGACACGACAGGTCCGGACTGATGACCGGCGACGATGTCGCTCGGTCGTCAGTCGGAAGTTCTAGTTAGTAGCGACCGCCGCCACCACCGCGCGAGCCACCGCCCCCGCCGTAGCCGCCGCTACCGCCACCGCCGCGCGAGCCACCGCCGCCGCCGTAGCCACCACCACCGCCGCCGCCGTAGCTGCCGCCACCGCCGCCGCCGTAGCTGCCACCACCGCCGCCGCCGTAGCTGCCGCCACCGCCGCCGCCGCTGCGCTGCTCACGGGGCTCAGCCGGGTTCACGCGCAGTGAACGCCCGCCAAAGTCCTTGCCGTCGAGGGCCTGAATGGCTTTCTTCGCGTCCTCATCCGCCATCTCGACGAAGCCAAAGCCGCGCGGGCGGCCGGTCTCGCGGTCCGTGGGGAGGGCGCACGAGAGCACCTCGCCGTGAGCGGCGAACAGCTCACGTACCTCCGCCTCGGTCGAGTTGAAGGAAAGATTTCCAACGTAAATTCGCTGAGTCAACGTCCACACTTCCAGCCGGAGATTAGGATACCGGCATCTAGCGCCGCAGTGGTGCGGCTGTTGGCGCTCAGGTACCGCGGGAACGTGTGAGACATACGTAGCGTCGAGGAAGAACTGAGACGCAAAGACTATAACACGCCTGTGTGCAATATGGGAGCCCGTCTCTCAAAGGTCCGCAAGCTCGGGTGGTGGGCCACGTTCATCGCCTTGACCTGCGGCCCGCCACAAACATCGGAAGCGTCGAGCAGGGCTCAAGCGCGTATAGTGGGTCACTATCTCGCCTCGCGGCGTACCGCGTCTGGCATGCCGAGGCGAGCCCCATGGGGTTGCCGTAAGTGAGGTCTCCTCGTGCTCGAACAAGCCCCTGCCGCTGACTGCTCGCATCACTGGATCCTGAGCGCTCCTCGCAAGGAGACGACGCAGGGCTCGTGCAAGTTCTGCGGGGCGACTCGCGACTTCACGGACGCGCTCAAGGCGCCCGCAGCGCGGCGAACGACTGTCAACAAGTCGTAGCTTGCTCCGCCGTGTCGATATAGCGATTTAGGAGGTCCGTCGTGGGAGACAAGAGCCCGAACAACAAGAACGCGAAGAAGCCGAAGAAGTCGACGCCGAAGCCGTCAGCGACTGCGGGACAGAAGTAGCCGCAGTTCGCACGTTTCGTTCGATCGTTCATACAGCCGTGGTTCACTCGCCAGCGTCCGCTTGCTGGCAGTGAATTCACGGCTGTGTCATACCCCGCTCCTCAGATAGCGGGGCTTCTCGCGTCTCAACCGTCAGGTACGCACCCCAAGGGTCACTGGCGGAGAGATTGGGACCAGCCCGGCCAGAACGAGTAGTCGATGCGGTTCCAATCAGGGTGGCCCATCGCCGGCGAATAGGGGCCGAGTTCGCGGCCGTCGACGACGAGGCCGAGCGTCCTGCCTTTGTCGGTCCAGACATCGATGCCTGACTTACCGTCCCAGCTCCGTCGCTCATTCGGGCGCATCACGCTATCGAACTGCACCGTGCCGTCGACCGTGACTCGGACGCTGGTGTCCTCATGCGCGAGCAGCGACACCGTGACGTGGCCCGGTGCTGGCGTCGCCAGCGCCTGCTGCGCGGACGGCGGCGGCGAGCCAGACGACGTAGGCATCGAGCGAAGCGCGAAGACGATCCCCCCAACGACGGCGAGCGAGAGGCACGCATAGAGCGCCACAAGCAGCGGGCGCGGCGGCATCGATCGTGAACCGACTGTCTCAGTCGTGCGACGCGTTCTCGGACGAGCAACCGTTGCGCGTTCGAGCGGGGCTGCGATCGCCTCGGACGCGACGGGTGCCGGGCGAGGTGCCTCGAGTGGTGGCGCTACATCACGCCTTGGGATGCGGACAGGAAGCGCTGAGGCAACCGTTGGCATCGTGCGCGCTCGCAGCTCGGCTCGGAGCGCGCGCACGGTGATCAAGACGAAGCCGTAGAGCCCGAGCACGATCAGCAGTCGGATCGCGAGCAGGATCAGCGGCCAGCCGGGCTCGATCATCGAAGGCCTACCGTCAGAGGTCGCGAGACCTCACCCCTATCATTGGCACATGCAGTGTTGCACGGCCCCCGAGAGCACCACGGAGTGAGCACAGCCGCGGCAATGCCGCGCTACGCGCTGCCTCGTCGCTACGCACTGGCGCTGGCGACGATCCCCGCCGTGCTGATCGTGGCAGCTCCCACCGCAGTCGCGTTCGCGGCTGGGCCCCGTCCGTCGTGGCTCACCGGACACGTCTTGTTGCTCGTGGTGGGGTTGCTCCCACTGGTGACGCCGGCGCTGATGCGCGCGCTGGGCACCTCGTGGGATGCGTTGCTGCTCTCACCCGTCTGGATGCTCTGTGCGCTCGGACTCACGGTCGTCGCGCGGGTGCAGCCGCAGCTCGTCGACAAGCAGGCGCTCTGGGTGCTGGTGGAATGGACGATCTTCCTCGCGCTGGTCGGGGTACCACCGCTGCTGCGATGGATCCAACGCTTCCGCGTGGCGTGGCTTGGGATTGCGCTGCTCGCAGTGCTCGCGACGCTGATCCTCGGCTCCGACGTGAACGGGAGCGGCACGCGGATCTGGCTGCAAGTCGCCGGTGTCTCCGTACAGCCAGGCGAGGTGCTGCGCATCGCGCTCGTGATCTTCCTCGCCGGCGCGCTGGCGAAGCGCTCGCATGTGCTCAGCGGTGAGCGTCGATGGCGCGGGCGATGGTCGATTCCGTCGTGGCGCGCCTGGTGGCCGCTGCTGGGCGCGGTCGGCCTCGGCTGCCTCGCGATGGGCGCGCAGCGAGACTTTGGGCCGGCGCTGCTATCGGGCGCGGTATTCCTCGGGAATGCTGTACGTGGCAACCGGCCGCCGTGACGTGATCGCGGTGCTGGCCGTTGGCTTCGTGATCGCCGCGGTCGGCGGGGTGCTGGTTTCCGCGCACGTGCAGACGCGCCTGACCGCGTGGATCGATCCGTGGATTGATCCACGCGGCATCGGCTATCAGTCGCTGCAAGCCATCGGCGGATTCGTGGTCGGCGGCATCACCGGCAGCGGACCGGGCTTCGGGGCACCGGGCCTGATTCCCGCCGCACACACGGACTATCCGCTCGCGGTAATCGCCGAGGAGTGGGGTCTGCTCGGATCGCTTGCGACGGTACTCGTATATGGGCTGTTCGTACTGCGCGGCGTGACGCGCGCTCAGTTCGCGACCACCCGCTTCGAGCTGCTGCTCGGCACCGGGCTGGCCTTGAACTTCGGGCTGCAGACGATCCTCGTGACAGCGGGCGTGCTGCGGTTACTGCCGCTGACCGGCGTGACGAGCCCGTTCGTGAGCTATGGCGGCAGCTCGATGCTCACGAGCTGGGCGGCGCTCGCGCTGCTCACACGCGTCGGAGCTGAGCCGTCCTCGACACTCTCGAGCGACGTGAGTGCGTCCGTGCGCCGCGCACAGCGCGTGGGCTTGATGTTGCTCGCGGGCTTTGGCGTGATCGCCCTCGGTCTTGGCTACTGGCAGGTGGCGCGGACCGACCTCGCGCGTGATCCGCGCGTCGCCGGTGAGCGATTGAACCTCGAGGCAGCGCGCGTCGAGCGCGGCCGTCTCCTCGACCGCAACGGCGTCGTGCTCGCGGAGACCGTGATCGGGCCTGGCGGGCCGGTGCGGCAGTACAGCGATCCGAGCGCGGTGCACGTCCTCGGCTTCAACTCGCCTCGATTTGGGGCGATGGGCGCGGAGGCAGTGGCCGCAGACCAACTCACAGGGCGAACCGCTGCCTCGCTTGCGGACTCGTTCCGCGATCTGTTGCACGAGCCGCGTTCCGGCCCGGACGTGCGCGTGACGCTCGACGAGCGATTGCAGAAGGTGGCGGCGCAGGCGATGGGCAACGCGCCAGGCGCCACGATCGCACTCGCCCCCCACACGGGCGAGATCCTCGCGCTCGTCAGCAATCCGACGTTCAACCCGAACTTCGGCGAGGAGGAATGGAATCGGCTGCGCAGCGATGCGCGGAGCCCGCTGTTGAACCGCGCCACGCAGGGCCTCTACACGCCGGGGTCGACGTTCAAGACCGTCACCCTCGCCGCAGCGGTCGAGGCAGGACTCGTGAAGCCGGACGATCCCGCGACCTGTCCCGCGCAGGTGCTCATCGAGGGCACGAAGGTCACGAGCAACAACGAGCCGCCTGGCAAGCACACGACCACGGTCGCGCAGGCCTACGCGTACTCATGCAACACGTTTTTCGCGCAGCTAGGCGTGCAGGTCGGCGAGGCGCGCTTCCGTGCGATGGCCGAGGCGATGGGGCTGACGACGTCACCACCGTTCGAGCTGCCGACGATCGCAGGACGGTTGAACTCAGACGCTGCGTTTCTCTCGTCCTCGGGAGGCCTGGCGGCCTCGGCGTACGGGCAGGGGCAGGGGCAGTTGCAGATGAGTCCACTTGGACTGGCACTGGCGACGGCGTCGATCGCGAACGGCGGCGTCGTCCCGCGGCCTCGATTCATGCTCGATGGCACGCCCGCAGCGTGGCGCACAGCGATGTCGCCAAACACTGCGCGACTGATGACACAGATGATGGTGCTCGGCACGACGGACGGGTGGGCTGCGACTGCGGCGATCCCAGGCGTCACGGTCGCAGCGAAGACCGGATCGGCCGAGGTCGCGCCGGGAGAGTCATCGGATGCGCTGTTCATCGCGTTCGCGCCAGCAGGAGCGCCGACGATCGCGGTCGTGGTGGTGAAGGAGCGCGGCGGCGCGGGCTGCACACAGGCCGGCCCCGTAGCACGCGCCGTGATCGATGGCTGGCTGAAGATCACGACTCAGCACTAACCGCAGGCTCACGAGCGTGGGATCCCTCGGACGTTACACTGCCCCAGATGCGCACGATTATTGAGCTCAACGGCTACGCGGAGGGCGAAGGCGACCGACTGTCGTTTCGTCCGATTCCCGATGAGATTCGCGTGCGCACTCTGCCAACGACGATGGTGCTGCGCGCAGTCTGGCGCGCCGAACCTGGGGATGATGAGCTGCCCGGGTATCTGCCGATCGCGCGGATGCTGCTCGACCACACAGAGCCGGATGACCAGTCACAGCTCGGCCAGATGCCGGAGCTGTTTCGTGAACCACTCGAACGTTGGGACAGCGCGAGCATCATCTTCGCTGCGTATACGCTGCACGTGCATTGCGCCGGCGAGCATCGCCTCGCCTTCCCGAAGGCGGAGCTGCCCGAGATGACCGTCCGCATCCGCTACGACAGTGCCACCGAATGAACCGCCCACAGTCGTCACTCACGATTCGTCGCGCTACTCGAGACGACGTCCCGACGCTCGTGGCGATGCTTGCGGACGATGTCCTCGGACGTGAGCGCGAGTCGACCTCGATCGAGGTGGCGCAGTCGTACTTCGAGGCGTTCGCAGCGATCGATGCAGACGAGCACCAGGAACTGGTGGTCGCCGAGATCGACGGCGAGGCGGTTGGCACGCTGCAGCTCACCTACATCCCCTACCTCACGTTCCACGGCGGCTGGCGCGCGCAGATCGAGGCAGTACGAGTCACCTCGGGGCATCGCAGTGAGGGGCTGGGGCATGACCTGTTCGCCTGGGCGATCGAGCGCGCCCGCGAGCATGGCTGCCACCTCGTGCAGCTCACGACTGATAAGCGTCGCGCCGACGCGCACCGCTTCTACGAGGACCTCGGATTTGTCGCGTCGCATGAGGGCATGAAGCTGTGGCTTGAGCTGGAACCGCCGCCGGGCTGAGCGCACCTCGGACGTTGGTCCCCGAGCCGCGTATGCTCATCGTGATATCAACGCTCGCCACTATTGAGCAGGCCCATGACAGCAGCATCAGAACCGAAGTTCGAGATTGTCGACAGCTGGGAGCAGCTGCCCGCAGGCTGGTCGCATCCGGATACAGCCGCCGTGGCAGTCGACTCGCAAGATCGAGTCTTCGTGTTGCATCGCGGCGAGCACCCGGTGCTGATCTACGACCGCGACGGGAAGTTCCTCTCGTCGTGGGGAGACGGACTGTTCACCGGACAGACGCACGGCATCACGATCGCTCCAGACGACTCGGTCTTCGTCACCGATCGCGACCACCACACCGTCCGCAAGTTCACGCAGGACGGCAACCTGCTAATGACCCTTGGTGTTCCGCTCACGCCATCGGACACGGGCGCGACCGGGCCGGACTTCCGCACCGTGCAGCGTGCGGCTGGGCCGTTCAACTTCCCGACAAACATCGCGATCGCGCCGACCGGCGATCTCTACGTCTCGGACGGCTACGCGAATGCTCGGGTGCATCGCTTCTCGCCGAGCGGCGAGTTGCTCGCATCGTGGGGCGAGCCCGGCACCGGCCCAGGTCAGTTCCACCTGCCGCACGGCATAGCAGTGGCCTCGGACGGCCGCGTCTTCGTCTGCGATCGCGAGAACGACCGCGTGCAGGTCTTCAGCGTCGATGGGCAATTCCTCACGCAGTGGACCGATGTGCAACGACCGACGCAGATCGTGCTCGATCGCGCCGACCGCGCGTACGTCTCGGAACTGCCGTGGCCCGCGGGCGCGAAGACCGGACATGACACCGAGGTCGCGACGGCAGTCCCCGGTCGCGTGAGCGTGCTGACCCTGGGTGGCGAGGTGCTCGCTCGATGGAGCGAGGCAGATCCGACGGCCGCTGACGCCGTGCCCGCACCGCATGGCCTCGCGATCGACTCGCACGGTGACCTCTATGTCGCAGACGTCTCGGCGACGGCGATGCGAAACGGGTGGATTCCCGAGGGTTGCGGGACGCTGCAGAAGTTCGCTCGCCGCTAACCAATGGCATCGCAGACGTGGACGCCCATTGGGGCCAGCATGACGCTGCGCCAAAAGCTCACCCTGATGGGTGTGCTGATGGTGACGATGTTCATCACGGTGCTCGATTCAACGATCGTCACGACAGCCGCGCCGCGCATCGTCGCCGAGCTTGGCGGGTTCGCGCTGCTGTCATGGGTATTCACGGTGTTCCTACTCGCCTCGACGGTCACGATTCCGATCGTGGGCAAGCTTTCCGACATGTTTGGCCGCAAGCAGTTCCTGCTCGCGGGCATCGCGATCTTTGTGGCCGCCTCGGCGCTCTGTGGCGCAGCACCAACGATGCTCACGCTGATCATCGCTCGAGGCATCCAGGGCGTCGGCGCCGGACTGCTGATCGCGTGCGTGTTCGCGACGCTCGGCGACATCTTCACGCCGATCGAGCGCGCCAAGTACTTCGCCATCCTCGGCGGAATGTTCACGTTCGCGCAGCTGCTCGGGCCCGCGGTTGGCGGCCTGCTCACCGACGGTCCGGGGTGGCGCTGGTGCTTCTACATCAACCTCCCGATCGGCGCGCTCGCCGCGTTTCTGATTGGGACGAGGCTGCCCGCTGGGGGCGGTTCCGGCGGGACGTGGCGCCGCATCGACTTCCTCGGGGCGACGCTGCTTGGGGTCGGGACGACTGCGTTCATGCTCGGGACAAACTGGGCGAGCCAGCGCTATGGCTGGGGCGGCACGCCGACGCTCGCGCTGCTCGGCGCTTCGGTCGTGCTCGCGGTGTGCTTCCTGGTGCAGGAGAGCCGTCACCCCGAGGCGATCATGCCGCTATCGCTACTGCGCAACGTGCCGTGGGTACAGGGCGTCGGCATCGTGGTGATCACGGCCGGCGCGATCGGCGCGGCGACGCAGTATCTTCCCGCGTTCGTGCAGACCTCGCTCGGACAGTCGGCGACCGCGTCCGGCTTCGTGATCGTGCCGCAGGCGCTCGGCGGATTCGTAACGACGGTGCTCTCCGGGCAGATTGTCGCGAGGACAGGGCGCTACAAGACGATCGTGATCATCGGTGCGATCGGCACGCTGGTCTCGTGCTTCCTGCTGCGTGGCTTGAATACCGAGACGTCGCCGCTCTGGCTCGCGACGATGATGGTGCTGCTTGGCCTCAGCACGGGCGTTGTCTTCCCGATCTCACAGGTCGTCGTGCAGGCCTCAGTGTCGCAATACCAGCAGGGGATCGCGGCGAGCTCGCGGCAGTTTTTCTTGCAGCTGTCGAACGTGTTCGGCATCGGCTTGCTCGGGCTACTCTTAACCACGAGTTACGCCTCGAACTTCACGGCGCGCTCCGCCGACATCGCGCACTCGATCGAGCCCGCGATCTACGAGCAGTTCAAGGACCCCACCCTCGCACTCGATGCGGTGCGCTACGAGCACGTGCGCACCGAGCTCCGAGGTGTGCAGAACGGCGATGCCCTACTCGCCTCGGCGCTCGCCGATCAGCGCGAGGCAGTTGCGGAGGCCATCGATGCAATCTTCACGGTGTCCACGGTCAGTGCACTCTGCCTGCTCGTGGTAGCGCTGACGCTGAAGACAATCCCGCTACGCAACAGCTTCAACTCGGACGCCGCGGAGGCGACTCCGAGCATCGAGGCCGTCTAGCGACCTCGGCTCGCGGTCAGACGCCGACGTATGCGGCGAGGTGCTGTCCGGTAAGCGTCGATCCATCCGCGATGAGTGCGGCCGGTGTGCCCTCGAACACGATGCGACCGCCGTCGTGGCCGGCACCGGGGCCGAGGTCGATGATCCAGTCGGCGTGCGCCATCACGGCCTGATGATGCTCGATCACAATCACTGACTTGCCGGCATCGACGAGGCGATCGAGGAGCCCGAGCAGTTGCTCGACATCCGCGAGGTGGAGGCCACTGGTCGGCTCGTCGAGAACGTAGACGCCGCCCTTCTCCGTCATGTGTGTGGCCAGCTTGAGTCGCTGCAACTCACCCCCAGAAAGTGTGGTGAGCGGCTGGCCGAGTGTGAGATAGCCGAGGCCGACGTCGGCGAGTCGAACAAGAATGGCGTGCGCGGCGGGTGTACGCGCATCACCGGCGCCGAAGAACTGCTCAGCCTCGGTCACCGGCATTGCGAGCACTTCGGCGATATTGCGGCCACCGAACTGGTACTCGAGCACAGAGGCTTGGAAGCGCTTGCCCTCGCACTCCTCGCAGGTCGTGGCGACGCCGGCCATCATCGCGAGGTCGGTGTAAATGACGCCTGCGCCGTTGCAGGTCGGGCACGCACCCTCCGAGTTGGCGCTGAACAGCGCGGGCTTCACGCCGTTGGCCTTCGCGAACGCCGTGCGGATGGGATCGAGCAGGCTGGTGTACGTCGCGGGGTTGCTGCGGCGCGAACCTCGGATCGCGGTCTGGTCGACCGACACCACGCCCTCGCGCGGCGACACCGAGCCGTGGATCAGCGAGCTCTTGCCGGAGCCGGCGACACCAGTCACGACAACGAGCACGCCGAGCGGAATGTCGACATCGACGTGTTGCAGGTTGTTCGCGCTCGCACCGCGTACCTCGAGCATGCCCGACGGCATGCGCACCGAGGGCTTCACCATCGCGCGGTCATCGAGGTGGCGACCGGTGAGCGTGCCGCTCGCGCGCAGGCCCTCGACGGTGCCCTCGAACACAATCTCGCCGCCGGCAGTGCCGGCACCCGGTCCGAGGTCGATGACGTGGTCGGCGATCTCAATGGTCTCGGGCTTGTGCTCGACAACGAGCACCGTGTTGCCTTTGTCGCGCAGCTGCAGCAGCAGGTCGTTCATGCGTTGGATGTCGTGTGGGTGGAGGCCAACCGTCGGCTCATCGAAAACGTAGGTGACGTCGGTGAGCGAGGAGCCGAGGTGACGAATCATCCTCGTGCGCTGCGCTTCACCGCCGGAAAGCGAGCCTGACGGGCGGTCGAGGCTGAGATAGCCGAGACCAATCTCGACGAACGAGTCGAGGGTCTCACGCAACGTCGTGAGCAGAGGCGCGACGGACGGCTCGTTCAGACCTCGCACCCATGCGGCGAGGTCGCTGATCTGCATCGCACACGCCTCGGCGATGTTGATGCCGCCGACCTTCGAGGAGCGAGCAGTCTCGTTCAGCCTCGTGCCACCGCAATCTGGACAAGCGGTGAAGGTGGCGGCGCGCTCGACGAATGCGCGGATGTGCGGCTGCAGCGAGTCGATGTCCTTGGAAAGAAACGACTTCTGCACCTTCGAGACAAGCCCCTCGTAGGTGAGGTTGATGCCGTTGACCTTCACCTTGGTAGGCTCGCGGTACAGGAAGTCTTGCAGCTCCTGCTTGCTGTACTTGCGAATCGGCTTCGCTGCGTCGAGGAAGCCCGACTCGGTGAAGATGCGCACGGCCCAACCATCAGCGGTGTAGCCAGGAATCGTGAGCGCGCCCTCGGCGAGCGACTTGCTGTCGTCGTAGAGCTACGACAGGTCGATGTCGTTGACGGTGCCCATGCCCTCACAGCGCGGGCACATGCCGCCGGTGATCGTGAACGTGCGACTCTCGGTCTTCTTGGATGAACCTCGATCGACCGTGATCGCACCGCCGCCGCGGGCCGAGGCGACGTTAAACGAAAAGACGTTCGAGGATCCGACGTGCGGCTGACCGAGCCGGCTGAAGACGATGCGCAGCATCGCGTTCGCGTCCGTCGCCGTGCCGACTGTGGAGCGCGAGTTTGCGCCCATGCGCTGCTGGTCCACGATGATCGCCGTGGTCAGGCCTTCGAGGACATCCACGTCCGGCCTTGCGAGCGTCGGCATGAAGTTCTGCACGAACGTGCTGTATGTCTCGTTGATCATGCGCTGCGACTCCGCGGCAATCGTGTCGAAGACGAGCGAACTCTTACCGGAGCCGGAGACACCGGTAAACACGGTCAGACGGCGCTTGGGAATATCGACGCTGACGTCTTTGAGGTTGTTCTCGCGCGCACCGTGGACACGGATCAGCTCGTGGCTGTCGGCAAGGTGTGCAACGGACTGGGGCGCAGGCGACTGCGGGTTCGTCCTCGTGGGCATCGTGCGGCTCCGTCCGTCAGGCGATCACAATCCCTCCAAGGATACGTGGACGAGCGATCGCGCTCATGACGGACGACATCGAGGTCAGGCGGTGCGTCGCACCAGCGTCAGCGCGTAGGCACCACCCGCGACAGCCATGATCGAAAACGACGGCGGCAGCGCCGGCACGGCGAAGCTGAGCGCGAGCCCAACCCACATTGCCGCGAGTGCGAGCGCGGCGCTCATCGCCATCCCCGAGTACGGATTAAGTGTCAGGCGATGCGCCATGCCACCGGGCGCCGCCAGCAGCCCAAGCACGAGCAGCGCACCGACCGCCTGGCTCGCCTCAGCGACCACGACACCGACGATCACGAGGAAGAGCACGCCGAGCGCGCGCACTCGAAGGCCACGGCTCGAGGCGACGCCCTCATCGGTGGTCGCGAACAGCAATGGGCGCGCGCACATGACGAGCGCGCACACCACCGCGAGGCCGACGAGGCAGGCCGTGATCGCCTGGCTCGATGAGAGGCCGAAGATCGAGCCGAAGAGGACGCGCACGCCGGCCGACCCGTTCGCGGAACCACTCGATGCAGTGAACGTGGACAGGAGCAGCACACCAAGGCCAAGCACCCAGGCGAAGACGCTGCCGATCGTCGCGTCGTCCGCGGCACCTCGACGGCCCACATATGCGAGCAGCATTGCCACGGCTACGCAGGCCGCGAACAGCCCTATTCGTGCGTCGGTGCCCACGAGCAATGCCGCGAGTGCGCCCGTAAAGGCCACATGTCCGAGCGCATCGCCCGCAAACACCTGTCGCCGGAGCACGAGGAAGTAGCTCGCGAGTCCGCACGCCAGCGCGATGCCGGTCCCCGCCAGCAGCGCGTGCCGCATGAACGGCTGCGCAAACAGCCCTGAGAGCGACTCGATTTCCATCGTGCTACCTCGCCGCTCGGAACCGGCTCGTCGCCTGCGCTCCGACGAGCAACGCAAACGCGAGGGTCGTGACCGTGAAGCCGACCGGATAGTTGCTGTAGTACGCCGCGACGAGCCCACCCCACGTCACGAGCAGTCCGAGCGCAGCCGAGACGGCGATGCCGAGGCCCGGCCGCGCTGTCAGTGCTCGTGCGGTCGCAGGCGGCATGACGATCAAGGCGAAGACAAGCAAGGAGCCTGTGATCTGGCTGGCCTCGGCCACGGCGATGCCGACGACGAGAATGAAGGCGAGGCTGAGCGCGCGAATCGGCACACCTCGAGCGCGTGCGACCTCGGCGTCCGTCGAGGTGAACAGGAGCGGCCGGCCGATCACAACGAAGCAGGCGAGCACGGCGACCGTGATCACGACCGACCAGAGCGCCTGTTCCTCGGAGATGCCAAGGAACGATCCGAACAGCAGGCTCTGCGTCGCGGAAAGACTGCGGTGCGCGAGCGTCACGAACAGGTAGCCGAGCGCGAGCGCGCAGGCTTGCAGCGTGCCGATGACGGCCGACTCGGTAATCCGTCGTTCGCTGTCCCCGACTCGACCTGCGATTGCGAGCGCACCGAGGCCAGTCACCGCGAAGTAGCCCAGCAGCGGCGGTACGCCAATCAGCGTGGCGCCAGCTGCGCCCGGAAAGCCGATGACCGCGAGCGTGTGCGCCGCGAACGACTCGCCGCGCAGGACGACGAACCAGCCTGCGACGCCCGTGAGCACGGCGACGGCTGTCCCGGCAATCAAGGCGTTCACCATGAATGAGAACGAGAACAGCTCCAGCAGCGACTCGATCACCTCGCGAGTGCCTTCGCGATCGCCTGCAGCTGCGCGGTCTGCCAGTCCTGGAAACGCTGCCCGGGCGGATCGGGCGTCTCCGTGAGGCCAACAACAGGGATGCCCTGCGCCTTGGCAGCATCAACGAGGCGGTGGACGTCAGGTGTCGCGTTTTGTGTGTTGAAGAGGAGCAGCTTGATCTGCTTCGACGCGATCTGTGCGTTGAACGTCGTCACATCGCGCGCGCTCGGATCGTTCCCCTCGCTGACTGCATTGAGGAAGCTATCGGGCGTGAGCAGCCGGAGGCCAAGCGCCGCGACGAGAGGTGCCGCGATGCTCTCGGTGGCGGCGACCGGGGTGCCTGCGTAGCGCTGACGGATCTGCATCGCGACCTCGGTGTACTGCTGCAGGGCAGTCGAGGCGAAAGCGGCGCGCTGCTGCTCGTACGCCGCAGCGTTCGCGGGGTCGAGCTGCTGGTAGTCGGCAGCGATGCGGTCGACGACCTGCAGCACGTCGCCCGGCGCATACCAGCGGTGCGGGTTCTCCCCGTCCGATAGTCCGAGGATCTGCTGCACGCTCGCATCAAGCCGCCTCGATGACTTGTTCGCGCCGGCGAGCTTCGCCGCCCACGCGTCGTAGCCAAGTCCGTTGCTCAGGAAGTAGTCGGCGCCCGCGACGGCGCGACCATCGGCCGGGGTCGCTTCGTAGTCGTGCGGGTCGGCGCTCGGGCTGTTGATGAGGCTGGTCACTTGGACGTGGCTGCCGCCCACCTGCGCGGCGATGCTGCCCCACATGTTCTCGGCGGCAACGACCCTGAGCGGCCCCGAGCGCGGCCCATTCGAGCTTTGCCCGCAGCCCATGGCCAGCACGACAACGAGCAGCATCATCTCCAGTCCGGCATCCCGTAGCCGCCGACTCACGCCAACCATCCGCCTGCCCTCTCGCATTGACCTACCCTCTCGCATTGATACGCTGTATCAGTGGCGGATGATACGTAGTCTCAGCAGCCCGTCAAGACCAGATCCCATCAATGCGAGTCAGATTGTTATGTCGTCCATAACAGAGAGCTTAGGCACCCGCTTGGAGGTATGCCTCGGGCGCGCGCGGATCGCCGAGGGCGTCCGCAAGTGCCACCTCGAACCCAGCACGCGTGGGCAGGCCGAGCGGCTCGTAGCCGTACTGCTGCGCCGTCTGGTCACCGAACATTGCGGCGATGATCAGCGGCCACTCGCTGCGCTCCACGAGTGGTGAGAGCGCGACGCGTGCGTGCTCGATCTCGTCGCGTCCGAGGCCAGGTGATGCACCGGCAAAGCGCAGCGCGCGACCCTCGATGCGCATCACCGCGCTGAGCGTGCGCTCATCGGACTCAGTTTCGAGCGCAATCGTGCGGTAGATCTCCGCGATCATTTCAGCCTCGATCGCTGCCGCGGTTGGACGATCGCTCGTCCAGAACGTCGGGACGACCCAACCGGCGAGCGAGGCGCCGCGACGATTGAAACGCGCGGTCGCTTCGGCGTTGGTGCGTTCCGTCCACATGCCACCGATGTCGTCCGAGACGACGAGCGCGACTCGCTGAACATGTACGGGCAGGTCGGTGCGATCTCCGATCGCCCCGGTCATGAGCAGCTCGCGCAGGCCGCCACTGGTATGCAGTCGCGCTATGGTGCCGGTGGCTCACCGCAACTCCAACGCCTCGCTGTCACCGACTACGGCACGGGCTACCTCGGCGCGTACGCGGTCGCACTCGCGCTGCTGCATCGAGCACGCACTGGTGAAGGCCAGCACGTCGCGACAAGCCTGTCGCACACGGCGACGCTGCTGCAGTCACCGTTCATGCTCGACCACGACGGTGCGACCTGGGACGAGCCGCGCGGCCAGAACGCGATCGGTGATGGCCCGCTGCACCGCGCCTATGCGGCGAGCGATAGCTGGCTCTGGTTCGGCGCTCGCACGGCGGACTTGTCCGCTCTTGGGGTTGTGGTCGGCACCCACCTCGAAGGCATGGACGACGACGAGCTGACAGAGGCGCTGACGACGGCATTCGGGACTGCGAGCGGCGCAACGTGGGTCGAGCGGTTAACCAGCGCCGGGTTTGGCGTGAGCCCCTACCTGCAAGACCTCGCCGCGCTGATGGAGGATCCGTGGGTTGTCGCCCACGGACTCAGCGTCACTCGCGATCACGGCGATCGAGGGGTGATCACGCATCCCGGCCCTGCGCCGCGGCTCGCGGGCACGCCGCTCGTCGTTGGGCGACCAACGCCTGCGATCGGTGACGACACGGTCGAACTACTCACAGAACTCGGGCTTGGCGATCGCATCGAGGCGCTGCGGAACGTGACGACCGCGCGAGGTGGGACGGTGGACGCGGGCTAGCGCGGCCTGACGAGCGCGGGCGATCGCTCCGGCTGGCCGTCGACGCTGCGGCTCTTGGTGAGGATCTCGTTCAGGATCTCGGGGACCTCGAACACGGCGTTGTTCGTCATGCGCGCCACGTTGGCCCGGTACGCCTCGATGTCATCGAGCAGGCGCAGCGCGGCTGCGCCGATCTTCTTCGTGGAGTCGACGACGATGCCCAATCGGTGCTCGCGCACCCAGTCGGTGTTGTAGCGCTCCTGCGGCATCGTCCAGCGGTTGCGCACGGTAATCACCGGCAGCCCCTGCTGCACCGCCTCACTCAGACTGCCCGGCCCGGGCTTGCCGATGAAGAAGTCACCGAGCTGCATGTAGCGGCGGACTTCCGAGGTGAACTCGACCACCACGTGACCGGACACACCGCGTGCACGCAGCTTTCGCGCGAGCGACTCGTTGTGGCCGCACATCAGGATGAGCTGCACGTCGCGCAGTTGCTTCGCAATCGAGAGCATCGCCATCGAGCCGTGCCCGCCGAACATCACCACGCCCACCGGCTTCGATGGGTCGAGGCCGATCGCAACTCGCTCACGAGCACGGTCGATCTCGATCGGCTCGTAGAAGTCGGGGCGCACGATCATGCCCGACACCTGATGCACCTGCTCTGGGGGCACACCCTGATCGAGCGCCTGCTGGTACGCGTGCGGCGTCCCCGCGATCACATGCTGCGAGGTGCCCGGCTCGATCCAGAAGTGCGCCGGGAAGTCCGCGAGGTCCGTCATTACCGTGACGAACGGCACCGACGGCAGCGCGCTGCGGACGCTCTCGTGCAGCACGAGATCGATGTTTGGGATCACGGACACCACGAGGTCGGGCTGCGTCCGCAGCCAGTGCGCGCGCAGGCGCTTCACGAGGAAGCCATGGGCGGCTCGCACCATCGCCTGCAGAAACTTGAGCTGCTGGTCGAGGCCGGCGGTCCAGCCCAGCGCGAGCTGCTTGTTGTAGAAGTCCTCAGGCGCGATCCCAGCGATGCGCCGGAACTGGCTCTGGGGGTCAAGGATCTCGAAAAGGTTGATGCAGCGGAGGTTCCAGTCCGGGAACCGGGTCTGGATGACGGCCTCCAGCGCGCGCGCAGCCGCGCGGTGGCCGCCTCCGGCATTGAAGTAGACGATTTGAACGTCCGTCATCGGGCCGCCTCGGCGGTCGTGGACTGCATGTAAACAGGTGTACCGGTGCCTCCAAGGCCCGTCAAGACAGAATTGTTAACCCAAGCGATCGAACACTCGAGTTGTGTTTTTGCTCCGCGGTTCCGGAGGGCACGAGCGGCGGCCCCGGATGGGCACCGCCGCTCGTGAGAGGTGCGTGGGGGACACGCCCATCTCGTCAACCTGGGGGTCAGCCTCGGACCTCAGGCCACCGCGACACGCTGGGCGATTGGCGGCACCTGCAGGTGGAAGTCGGTGAGCTGCTGGTAGGCGTCGCCGACCTGGAACACCGTGGCCTCGTCGAAGGCGGCTCCGATGAGCTGCATCGAGAGTGGCAGGTGGAGCTCGTTGCTGTGCCCAACCGGAATCGCCATCGCGGGCGTGCCAGTGTCAGGCGTCCAGATCGGCCAAGTGCTGACTATCCCCGCGAGCTAGACTTCACGCTCGAGGAGTGACGATGCCCGACGCCAATGTCCGTCGCGTCTACTCGAGCGATGGCGGTCGCGTGCCGGTCGAGCACCCGACAAAGCCGAAACGCGAGCCGCAGCCAAACAAGCGACCGACCGATCCCGTCGACGGTGCAGTGCGCATCCGCCGCGAAACCGGTGGTCGAGGTGGCAAGACAGTCACTTCGGTCAGCGGCATTCCCGGCAGCGACGCCGACGTTGCTGCGATGCTGAAGGCGCTGAAGCAGCTCTGTGGCGCAGGCGGCAGCGTCGATGGCCGCGTGGTCGAGATTCAGGGTGACCACCGCGAGCGCGTGCGCGTGTACCTCGAAGGTCGCGGACTCAACGTGAAGATGGCGGGCGGCTAGCCCGCGCGAACAGACCCAACGCCAAACGAACGAGGTGTGCAGTGCCCAGCTTCCTGAACGACGAACAAGCGCAGCTCACGCAGGAGATCGCGGAGGCGCTCACGACCCGCAGCGAGAAGATCGCCGTCTCCGACGGCACGACCGGCGGCCTGATCTCTGCTGCGCTGCTCAGCGTGCCCGGAGCATCCACCTACTACGCAGGCGGCGGCGTGCTCTACACGCTGAAGTCACGCATCGAGCTTGCGGGGATGCCGGCCGCTGCGTACGAGAACTACCGAGGCACCACGCCGGAGATGCTGGCCGGGCTTGCTGAAGCGATGCGCAAGCGCCTCGACACAACGTGGGGCATCGCCGAGTCCGGCCTCGCCGGTCCTACTGGCGGCCATTCCGGCGCCGGACCTGGTCGCACGACGGTCGCAATCGCCGGCCCGGTTGCCCGAGTCGAAACGCTCGAGACGGGCAGCGACGATCGCATGGAGAACATGGTCGCGTTCACGACCTTCGCATTGCGCGTGCTCCGAGACACGCTGACCGGGCGCTAGCTCGCCGTTCCGGGGCTGATGTACATCGTCGCCCGTCCGGTGGCGACGAGCACGCCGTCCGTGTCCTTTACGTCGATCTGGAAGAACGCGATCGTGCGCCCCGAACGCAGCACTCGAGCTTCCGCGATCACGTCTTTGGTCGCCGCGTTGAGGTAGGTCACGTTCAGGTCGGACGTCGAGGTCATGCGCCACGGCGGATCCTGCGGGCGATGCAACGTGCGCAGTGCCATGCTCGCCGTAGCGTCGATCAGCGAGGCGATCGCGCCGCCGTGCATGACATGGTTCAGACGAAACGTGTCGAGGCCAGGGTGCCACGTCATCCGCAGCACAGCGCGGCCCTCGTCGGCCTCCTCAATGGTGATGCCGAGCATCTTGAGGTAGGGGCCGCTGCCCGACTCCGCAATCTCCGCGTCCCACGGTCCGGCCATCGCTGCCTCCTCGCTTCCGAGGCCACACGTAAGCACGCCCGGCCGGCCGACGCCACCATTTGATACGCGCGACCCGTTATCGCAACCGTTATCATGCGCCGCAAGACAGCCACCCAGTGACGGGAGCCTCCGATGACGCAGCCCTGTGATGACCTCCGAGTGATCGACCTCAGCAGCGGGCGCGCGCCCGGCGTCGCGACCATGATTCTCGCGGACTATGGCGCCGAGGTCGTGAAGGTCGAGCCGCCGAGCGGCGACCCGGCACGCAGCGACCCGTCTTCCCCGATGTGGCTTCGAGGCAAGCGCAGCGTCACCCTCGACCTCACGAGCGCCGACGGCCAGCGCGCCCTGCACGAGCTCGTGCGCACCGCCGATGTCGTTGTCGCGTCGTACGCACCCGGCACTGCCAAGGCGTCCGGCGCTGACTACGCGACGCTCTCGGCGCTGAACCCACGGCTCGTTTACGCCTCGGTCACCGGTTGGGGCGCCAAGGGGCCGTACGCCTCGTACCCCGCGGACGAGATCCTCGTCTCCGCAAAGTCCGGCCGCATGCGCGCCTTCAACCACGTCGCGCGCAACGACGCGCCCGGCTTCACTGCCGTGCAGGTCGGCGTGCACGGCGCCGCGCAGTCCACGGTCACTGGCATCCTCGCGGCACTCGAGGTGCGCGATCGGTCGGGCATTGGCCAGCTCGTTGAGACGAGCCTGCTGCAGGGCATGTTCCCGTTCGACTTCAACGGCCTGCCGCGCGAGCAGATGATCAAGAAGTTCCCCGACCGCGTGCAGAGCGACCTGTTCTCCCAGCTGACGAATCCCGATGGCATGTCGACACTCGGCTACCAGCCCGTCCGCACCAAGGACGGCAAGTGGCTGCAGTTCGCGAACCTGCTCGAGCACTTGTTCCAGTCCTCGATCGTCGCGCTCGAGCTCACCACCGAGGTGCTTGGTGACCCGAAATACGCCGGCGCGCCGAACGGCCTCACGCCCGAGGCGCGCGAGGAAGTGCGCAACATGATGTTGCTGCGTGCCCGCGAGAAGACCGCTGCCGAGTGGCAGGAGCTGTTCCGCGAGAACGGCAACGTGGCGTCCGACTACGTGATGACAGCGCAAGACGCGCTGCACCACCCCGTCATGGAGGCCAATGGCGACATCGCCGAGGTGCAGGACCCTGCGCTGGGCACGATGCGCCAGCTCGGAGCCCTCGCGATCCACCGAGACACGCCCGCGATCATCGAACGCCCGCAGCCGACGGTCGGCCAGCACACCTCGGACGTGCTCGGCACACCGCGTGCATCGAGTGGTGCCGTGGTGGCCCCGAACGACGACACGCGTGCGCCGCTCGCCGGCATCACCGTGCTCGAGTTCGCCACGATCATCGCCGCGCCGCTGTCGTGCGCGCTGCTCGCCGACCTCGGCGCACGCGTCATCAAGATCGAGCCGACCAACGGCGGCGACCCGATGCGTGGCATGGGCGGCGCCGGCTTCAACTCCTACTTCGGCATCGCGAAGACGACCGCCGGCAAGGAGAGCATCTGCATCGACCTCAAGGAGCCCGCGGGCCAGGAGATCGTGCGAAAGCTCGTCGCAGAGGCAGACGTGATCGTGCACAACTACCGCGAGGGCGTGCCGGAGCGCCTCGGCATCGGCTACGAGCAGGCCCGAGCCATCCGCCCCGACATCATCTGGGTGAGTGTCAGCGGGTACGGCCCCGATGGCGGCAGCGCCACACGACCGTGCGCGCACCCCATCCCCGGCGCCGTGAATGGCGGCGCGCTGATGCAGGCCGGCGAGGGCTGGGAGCCTGACAACATCGACACCATCGAGGGGCTGCGCGAGGCGTCCCGCCGCTTCTTCCGCGCCAACGAGGGCAACCCCGACCCGTGCACCTCGGTCGTCGCGACCACCTCGACGATGCTCGCGCTGCGTGCCCGCACCCGCACCGGTCGAGGCCAGCAGGTCTACGTGAGCATGCTGCAGGCGAACGGCTACGCGAACTCGGACGACTTCCTGTCGTACGCGAGCAAGCCGCCGCGCCCGCGCATCGACTCCGAGGTAATGGGCACTGGCCCGCTGCGCCGCCTCTACCGCACGCGCGACGGCTGGGTCTGCCTCAGCCTGCCGACCGACGAGCAGTGGCGCGCCTTCTGCGAGGCAGCCGCTCCGCAGTTCGCGGGCGATGCGCGCTTCACCGACTCGAAGGCTCGAGACCAGCACGCTGCCGAGCTGATCGCGGCGCTCACTGACGTCTTCGCCGCACGCGATGCCGACGAGTGGGAGCGGTTGCTCGCCCCGAACGGCATCGGCTGCGTGCGCGCTGACGGCTATACCGGTGCGGGCGACTTCTTCCTGAACGACCCGCAGATCGCAGCCAACGGCTGGGACAAGCTCGCAACACACCTCGTCATGGGCGAGTACCGCCGCTGGGGGCCGGTTGTGACCTTCGAGCGCACCCCGGGCCGCTACGGACCGGGCGTGCTCGCAGGCCAGCACACCGAGCCGATCCTGACGGAGCTCGGCTACGAGCCTGCTGGCGTGCAGGACCTCTACGCGAACGGCGTCGTCTGGAGCGATCACCCCGAGTAGACCCGCCCGATGGACCGAGGACGGTCGCAGGCTAGACCGGGGCGGACGCGCCCCACAGACTGTCGCCAGCCCGCTAGCGAGGGGCACACCTTCGCGCTATCGTCCGTGGGCCCGGCGCGCCACCCTCGAGGTGGTGCGACAGGGGATCGGGTACCGAGGAGGTTCACGTGGTTTCCGAGCTGTTCGACCCCACCGTATGGGAAGAGGTCCCCGGGTTCGCCTTCAACGACATCACGTACCACCGCACACACGACCGCAAGACCGTGCGTGTCGCCTTCAACCGCCCCGAGGTGCGTAACGCCTTCACCGCCACCACCGTCGACGAGCTCTACAACGCCCTTGAGCACGCGCGTGTCACGAGCACCGTCGGCTGCGTGCTGATCACCGGCAACGGCCCCTCCCCCAAGGATGGCGGCTGGGCCTTCTGCTCCGGCGGCGACCAGCGCATGCGCGGTCGTGACGGCTACATGCACACCAACGATGACGGCACCGCCGATGCTGCCCAGCTCGGCCGCCTGCACATCCTCGAGGTCCAGCGCCTCATCCGCTTCATGCCGAAGGTCGTGATCGCAGTGGTGCCCGGTTGGGCCGTCGGCGGCGGGCACAGCCTGCACGTCGTCTGCGACATGACGATCGCGAGCAGGGAGCACGCGATCTTCAAGCAGACGGACGCCAACGTCGCCTCGTTCGACAGCGGCTACGGCTCAGCGCTGCTCGCGCGCCACGTCGGTCAGAAGCGGGCCCGCGAGATCTTCTTCCTGACGATGGACTACTCCGCGCAGGAGATGTACGAGATGGGCGGCGTCAACAAGGTCGTCGCACACGCCGACCTCGAGAAGGTCGCGCTGGAGTGGGCGCAGAGCATCAACGCCAAGAGCCCGACCGCGATGCGCATGATTAAGTACGGATTCAACCTCGTCGACGACGGCATGGTCGGCCAGCAGCTGTTCGCCGGTGAGGCGACGCGCCTCGGCTACGGCACCGACGAGGCTGTCGAGGGCCGCGATGCCTTCGTTCAGAAGCGCAAGCCAGACTTCGCCAAGTTCCCCTGGCACTTCTAGCCACAGGACTTACGAGGCGGGCGTCGTCCCGCTCGCACCACCCTGCTGCGCGGCTTCGAGCTCTCGAAGCCGCGTTCGCATTTCACGCTCGTCCTGGAAGCGCTTCGTGATGTCGCGCGCGCCGCACAGCACGCCCACGACCGCATCGCTCGAGTCATGCACCATCGCGAACGTCAGCTCGACGTAGATCGCCTCGCCGTTGCGCTCTGACCGCGTGGGTAGTGCCTGGCCTCGGTACTTCGTCTCGCCGGCTGCCAGCGCACGGTCGAAGCCCGTCCAGTGCGCCTCGCGGAACCGCTCCGGGATGATCAGGTCGAGCGACTCCCCGATCGCCACCTCGGCGCTGTGGCCGAAGACTTCCGTCGCCGCCGCATTCCACATGCGAATCACGCCCTCGCGGTCGGCGAAGATCAGCGCATCGGGCGCCTGCGCCAGCAGCTCTGCCTCAGATACGCCCACAATGTCATTCGTCATCACAATCTCCCGAGTCCGCCCAAATCCAGACGAGGCGCGACACCCCCGCGAGGCGAACGCCACGCCCGCTTTACGATCCCGCAACGCCTACCCCCCACCCTAAGGGCGCACGAGGGGAGCGCAAACATGCGCACGAACCATATTCGCAACGAGGGTGCAGAGAAGGAACGGGTCCCCGAGCGTCCTCCGACCCCTGTCCCCCAGCAGCCCGGCCCAAGTTCGCCACAGACCGGTGGCCCGCTGGAGCCGTCGTGGCGCGAGCCACAGGCGCCCGTCGCCCCTGCGGTTCCGATCTAGTGCTCGCCGAGCGCACTACCAGGCTCGAAACGCTCACCGAGTGGGGTGCGTTGCTCGACCACGCCTCGGCGCTGCAAGACACAACAATCGCCGAGCTGTTCGCGACTGACGCGACTCGCGGCACACGCTTCAGCGTGGAGGTCGCTGGCCTCTACCTCGACTACTCGAAGCACCGCATCGATGACGAGGGGCTCGAGCGCCTGCGTGCGCTCGCCGAGGCGCGTGACCTGCGCGGCCGCCTCGATGCGATGTTCCGAGGCGACATCGTGAACCACACCGAGCAGCGCCCCGCGCTGCACACGGCGCTGCGTGCTCCGCGCACCGAGTCGGTGCTCGTCGACGATCACGACGTGGTGCCGGACGTGCATGCGGTGCTCGGCCAGATGGCCGTGTTTGCCGAGCGTATCCGCACGCGGGAGTGGCGAGGCTTCACGGGCCGCCCGATCGTCAACATCGTGAACATCGGCATCGGTGGCTCCGACCTCGGCCCGCGCATGGCGACCGAGGCGCTCCGCATGTACGCGGACCGCGCGCTGACCGTGCGCTTCATCTCCAACGTCGATTCGACCGACTTCTTCGAGGCTGTGCGCGATCTCGATCCCGCCGAGACGCTCTTCATCGTCGCGTCGAAGTCCTTCACAACGCAGGAGACCATGGCGAACGCCCGCGTCGCACGAGGCTGGTGCCTCGCCGCGCTACGTGACGAGCGCGCGATCGCGCGCCACTTCGTCGCCGTCTCCACCAACCTCGAGGCTGTCGAGGCCTTTGGCATCGACCCCGCCAACGCGTTCGGCTTCTGGGACTGGGTCGGCGGTCGTTACTCGCTGTGGTCCGCGATCGGCCTCGCCACGATGGGCGCGGTGGGGCCACGTCACTTCGCCGAGCTGCTCGCCGGCGCGCGAGAGATGGACGAGCACGTCCGCACCGCGCCGTTCGACCAGAACATGCCGGTGCTCATGGGCCTGCTCGGTGTCTGGTACGCCAACGGCTTCGGCGCGGAGAGCGTTGGCGTGATGCCGTATGACGAGTACCTCGCGCGCCTGCCCGACTACCTCCAGCAACTCACGATGGAGAGCAACGGGAAGCGCGTCACGGCATCAGGGCCGACGAGTCATGCGACCGGCCCGATCTACTGGGGCGCCGCCGGCACGAACGGGCAGCACTCGTTCTTCCAGCTGCTGCACCAGGGCACACACCTCGTGCCGTGTGACCTGATCGGCTTCGCCCGCTCAGCGCACAAGCCCGACCCACAGCACGACCTGCTGATCGCGAACATGTTCGCGCAGGCCGAGGCGCTCGCCTTCGGCACCGGTGACGAAGACATCGAGGAAGCACGCATCTGCCCCGGTAACCAGCCCACATCCGTGATCCTCGCGGACGAGCTGTCACCGCGCACGCTGGGCGCGTTGACCGCGCTCTATGAGCACATCGTGTTCACGCAGGCGGTGATCTGGGACATCGACCCGTTCGACCAGTTCGGCGTCGAGCTCGGCAAGCAGCTCGCCAATCGCCTGCTGCCCGAGCTTCGAGGCGAACTCACGCTCGAGCCACACGACTCGTCGACCTCGGCGCTCGTCGCCCGCTATCGAGCGATGCGCGCTACGGCTGCACGACCGGTGACAGCCGCGCAACCACTGTCGTCGCCCCAACGACGTGATCGCCCGTGGCAACGAGCACCGTGGCATCCGCGGGGAGACGCAACGTCACCTGCGAGCCGAACTTGATCATCCCGAGGCGCTGACCAGCCTCGACTACCGTCGGTACACCGATCCACGGCACGATTCGCCGTGCGACGAGCCCGCTGATCTGCGTCACCACGCACGGCCCGTGTGGCGTCTCGAGGTAGTGCGCCATCTGGTTGTTGCCGTGCGTGGCGGCCTCGGTCATCGCGGGCTTGTAGCCACCGGCGCAGCGGCGCTGCGCCACGACGGTCCCCGGCAGCGGGAACCGCTGCACGTGCACGTTCCACAGCGCGAGGAAGATCGCGATCTCGATCATCTCGGTCTGCCAGTAGTCGTCCTGCACGCGCCGCACCGCGAGCACACGCCCGTCCGCCGGCGCCAGCACGTCACCCTCGAGTGCATGCACGGCGCGCTTCGGATCGCGGAACGCGAACCACACGAGGCCGAATGCGACCATCGCGAGCAGCGAGATCAGCGGTAGGAAGAACAACGTCAGGGCCGCGACCAGCGCCAGTGGCCCGAGGATGCCCGCCCCTTCGCTGAGCGGGCGCCATCGTGCGGCGGACAGCAAATGCATCAGTGGCGGCGCGGGCTGCGAGTACGGAACAACAACACGGGCGGCACGTTCACCGGATGAAACTCCCAGTCGACCTGCTCGAACTCAGCCTTGAGGTATGGCGCCAGGTACCAGGGGTGGTACTGCAGCGCGACGAGCACACCGCCCGGCCGCAGTGCTTCGCCTGCGGCACGTAACACCGATCGTGTCAGCTCCGGCCCCATCAACGAGAACGGCAGCGACGAGATGACGGCGTCGAAGCCCTGCTCCGTCTCACGGTGCGCGACCTCGGCCACCGTCTCGGCGGACTGCTCCAGCAACTGAAAGCGCGAGTCATGCATGGTCTCGTTCAGCACTTGGACGAACTGCTCGTAGATCTCGAAGCCGAACAGTCGTGCGTTGTGCGGCAGCGCCTTCAGCAGCTCATGCGTGATCGCACCAGTGCCCGGCCCGAGCTCGGCTACCGCGCTCGCTGTGGGCAGGCCGCCCATGCGGGCCATGTGACGTGCGACACCCGAGCTAGTCGCACGGACCGCCCCTATTGTCTTGCGTGCTGCGAGGAATGCTTGAAGGAAACTCGACGATGCCCGCTCAGGGCTGTGTGGAGCCGGCACCTGTGACCTCCGCGACGACACTGCTGCCCTCGTGATTCACGAAGCGGCTCAGCAGGCCCAAGACAAGGTACAGGCCGATGCCAGCAGCAGCGATCAGGGCCACGGTGTCCACGTGTGGCCAGAGCATCACGGGAATGAACACCGGGACCAGTAGCGGGAGCATCCTAGCTCGTGCACGCGACATCGTCGGAAACGGATGCGTGCTCACCATCAGCGCGCCGAGCAGCAGCCCGGCAATGCTGGCGAACACGTACTGTCCGGCCAGCGGCCCAGTGGTCACTGCTGCGAAGAGCACGCCGGCCGCCGTGATCGGCAGACCGCTGAATGAGCTCCTCGAAGCCGGCCGCGTGTTGTAGCGAGCGAGACGGAACATACCCGCCGCGAGGAACACGAGCGCCACCGTGAAGCGAATCACATCTGGCGAGCCTGAGTAGTACGAGATGAAGAGGAACGCCGGCGCGGCGCCGAACGTCACGACGTCAGACAGCGAGTCGAGCTGCTGCCCCATCGGCCCCGCCACAGCGAGCCGGCGAGCCAGGACGCCATCGAAGCCGTCGAATACCGCCGCGAGCAGGATCAGGCGGAACGACCACTCCCAGTGCTCGCCACGAGCGGCTTCGAACGACGCGAGTCCACATGCCAGCGCGAGCACGGTGATCGCGGCTGGAACGCACTGCCTAAGCCTCATTGCACGGCCTTCCGGAGGCTTAACAACGCCATAACAGCACGCTAACATGCGGGCCGAGATTTCGTTAGTAGCAGCCCCTATCAATTCCCCGAATCTGTCAGCGCTCATAACGAGTCGCATCGTCATCACAGTGAGCGTCAGATTCGTCAGGACGGCCCCTGCGCTCCCGCTGAAACCGTCCGAGGATCATCCCATCGGCACGTCAGTGCCTTCGGAGCTCGCGAGGAAGGTCGGGCCCACGGTGAATAACGAGCTCCTCAGCGGGATCCTCGCCTCCCCACGCCTCCATCCGTGGCACTGCAGGTCATCGACCTCGTCCAGGACCCGGCTGTGAGCACGGTTGCACTCGCGTCGACCATCGGCGCTGACCCTGCGCTCTCTGCGCGGGTCCTCCGCACGGCGAACTCGAGCTTTTACGCCCAGGCCCGCACCATCAAGACCGTCAACGAGGCGATCGTGCTGCTCGGCCTCAACAGCGTGCGCACGCTCGCGCTCGGCTTCTCGCTCGTCGACACCTTCCGCAAGAACCAGGTCGGCGCGTTTGACTTCGACGCGTTCTGGCGTCGCAGCGTGACGACCGCCGCCGCCGCCCGAGCCGTCGCCGCGCTGACTGCCCCGACGCGCAAGGAAGAGGCGTTCCTCGCTGGCCTCATGACCAAGATCGGCGTGCTCGCGCTCTACTCTGCGATCGGCGAGCCCTACGTCGTGCTCTTCCGCCAGGCCAATGGCGACTACCGCAAGCTCGTACAGCTCGAGCAGGAACGCTTGGACCTCGACCACACCGTCGTCGGCTCCGCGCTGAGCGACGAGTGGCGCCTGCCCCCCCAGCTCACCGAGTCGATTCGCTATCACCTCGACCCCGACCAGGCCACGCCCGAGTCGCTCTGGCTCGTGCGTGCCGCGGCGCTTGGCGACGACATCGCCACCGCCTTCACGTCGGCGAATGTCCCCGTGGCCGTCGAGGCGATGCGCACCCATGCCCAGCTCTGGTTCCAGTTCACTGAGGCTGCCTCGGACCGCGCCTTCCAGGACGTGCACAGCGCCGCTGGCGCCATGCAGCGGCTCTTCGACCTGCCCTTCAGCACGATGCCATCGCCCGAGGAGCTGCTCGGCCGTGCCAACGAGGCGCTCATGCAGATCTCGCTGCAGAGCGCGCTTGAGGCAACCCGACTCGCCGAGGAGAACCGCCACCTCGCCGAGGCCGCGTCGACCGATGCCGTCACCGGCGTCTCGAACCGCCGCCACTTCGACGAGTTCCTGCTGGAGCAATACCGCATCTCGGTCCGCTACAAGCAGCCGTTCAGCGTCGCCGTTATCGACCTCGATAACTTCAAGCTCGTGAACGACTCGTTCGGCCACGGCGCTGGTGACATCGTGCTCGCCATTGTCGCCGAAGCGCTGCGCGCACAGGCTCGCAGTGCCGACCTCGTCGCGCGCATCGGTGGCGACGAGTTCGCCGTCGTCATGCCCGGCACTGACCTGCGAGGTGCACGCGAAGCCGCCGAGCGCCTGCGTGTGGCCGTCGAGCGAGCGTGCTCGAACATGGCGGCCTCGCCTGGGCTCCCGGTCACTGCCAGCCTCGGTGTCGCCGAGCTCGACATCACCCGCCACGCGAGCGCGCTCGCACTGCTGGCGGACGCTGACCGCGGTGTCTACACCGCGAAGGCGTCAGGCCGAAACCGCGTCGGCGAGCCCTTCCCAGCAGCCGCGTAGCGCACCTTCCGCCGTCCGGCGACCCTCCAGTTCACGCGGTATGATGGACGCCTACCGCAGGAGGACTGGCATGGTGCTCGACACGCAGAACATCGAGGCGCTCGCCGCCGAGCTCGAGAAGATGCACCCCGCCGACATCATCGAGCGCGCCCTGAAGGACTTCGGCGGCGAGCTCGCGATCTCGTTCAGCGGGGCCGAGGACGTGGTCCTCGTCGACATAGCATCGCGCACCAAGCTGCCGTTCCGTGTCTTCACGCTCGACACCGGCCGCCTGCACGGCGAGACCTACAAATTCCTCGAGACGGTGCGCGAGCGCTACGACATCAACATCGAGACGATGTTCCCGCAGCCGGAGGCCGTGCAGAGCCTCGTCCGCGAGAAGGGCCTCTTCTCCTTCTACCAGGACGGCCACACCGAGTGCTGTGGCATCCGCAAAGTTGAGCCGCTGCAGCGCGCGCTTGCGACGGTGCCCGCGTACATCACTGGCCAGCGTAAGGATCAGAGCCCCAGCACGCGTGCGGAGATCCCGGTCGTGCAGATCGACACGGCCTTCTCGACACCCGATCACACGCTGGTGAAGTTCAACCCGCTCGCCAACTGGAGTGCCGGCAAAGTCTGGCAGTGGATCCGCGAGCACGACGTGCCCTACAACCCGCTCCACGACGTCGGTTTCCGCTCGATCGGTTGCGAGCCATGCACCCGAGCCACCAATCCTGGCGAGCACGAGCGTGAGGGGCGCTGGTGGTGGGAAGAGGCCACCAAGCGCGAGTGCGGCCTGCACATCATCAACCTCGGCAACTCATAGCTACTGCCACGCACACAACAAGCAGGGCGCCTCATGGGCGCCCTGCTTGTTTGCTTCGAGTCATGCGAGCTCACGCCTCGAGAATCGTCGGCCCAACCACGAGGTACTGACACCGCACCAGCGCGACGATCGTGCCCGTCTGCTGCGTGGTAATCGTCACGTCGTACGTCCCCGAACGCTTCGTCTTCGTGACCTCGACGCCCTCAGCCACCAGCACGTCGCCGAGCTGACCGGGGTTCACGTACGTGACGTGCGCTGACTGCGTCACGGCCTGCTCGTTGTGCGACATGCACGTCCAGCCGCCGATCTGATCGCCGAGCAAAAAGATGTAGCCGCCGTGGCACGTGCCCTTCGAGTTCACCATGTCCGCGCGCACCGGCATCACGCCTCGCACGCGCCCGAGCTCTCCATGCTCCACCTCGATGCCCAGCTGCTGCGCCACGGGATTGCGCTCGCGCACTGCCGCCAGCACCCGCATCACGTCCACGGTCTCAGTCGCTTCCGAGGTCATCGCCTCTCCTCCATTGGTGCGGGCCTTCACTCGTGGCGCGCATCATAGCGGCCGCTTCGACAGCGTCGTTTCGCGTCGGTACGAAACAACGGCACGCCGACCTCGATACCATCGAGGTATGACTGACACCGACGAGACGACAGGCATCGCGGAATTCGGAGCGCTGATCGCGCACCCGGCGCGCGCAGCCATACTTACGGCGCTGCTCGGCGGCACCCAGCGGCCCGCCGGCGACCTCGCACGCGCGGCGTGGGTATCACCGCAGTCCGCCAGCGCGCACCTCGCGCGTCTCGTTGAGGGCGGCTTGCTCGCGGTCGAGGCCCGCGGGCGCCATCGCTACTATCGCATCGCCAACGCGGAGGTCGCCACCGCGATCGAGGCCGTCAGCGCGACCCTCCCACAACCCTTGCGCGCGCCACACGAGCTGTCGGGCACGCCAGAGCAACTGCGCTACGCCCGCACCTGCTACGACCACCTCGCAGGCCAGCTGGGAATCGCAGTCGCCGACGCACTCGTGGCGTCCGAGGTGCTGCGACTCGCTGACCGCACATTCACGCTCACCGAACGCGGCGAGACACGACTCGCGAACGCTGGCATCGATGTCCGCACCGCGCGCGCCTCGAAGCGCCGGTTCGCGCCTGCGTGCCTCGATTGGACCGAACGCCGCTATCACCTCGCGGGCGCGCTCGGCGCCGCGTTGTGTAGCCACGCTCTCGCAGAGCGCTGGGTGGTCCGCGTGCCCGGCGACCGAGGTCTGCGCGTCACTACGGAGGGTGAGCGCGCACTGCGGACACAGCTCGGCGTACGCCTCGACTGAGTCAGACGGGCGGCTGCGCAGACGCAACACTCGACAGCGGCGCCGGCTGCACGTAGCTCATCGGTAGCCGCACCGTGAATGTGGAACCGCGGCCCGCCTCGCTCGACACGGTCACGGTGCCTCCGTGGCCTTCCACGATGTAGCGCACCCCGCTCAGCCCCAGCCCGCTCCCCGGCAGCGTCTGCACGTTCGAGGCGCGGAAGAAGCGGTCGAACACCCGCGGCAGCTCGTCCGAGGGAATGCCGACGCCCTCGTCGCGCACCACGATCTGCACCAAGCCTCCAGCGACTATCTCCATCTCGACGTCGATGCGCCCGCCGTCCGGGCTGTACTTCACCGCATTCGCGAGCAGGTTCGAGAACGCCCGCTCCAGCCGGCGCCCGTCCCACAATCCGACCATCGAGGTCGGCGTGCACTCGAACCCGACCGTGTGTCGTTCGGTCAGGCGCTGGTACTCATCGACCAGCCCACGCACCAACGTCGCGACGTCCATCTGGTGTCGGTCGATCGCGAGCGGCTCCCCCAGGTGCATCCGCGCCATGTCGAGGGACGCATCGATCTGCGAGGTCGCCTTCGTCACCGCATTGCGGATGCTTTCCATGTCATCCGCGAGCCGCTCCGTCTCGATCGTCCGGCCGCGGTCGATGCTGCGCTGCAGCACCTGCGCCGTCGCATCGATCGCTGCGAGCGGGTTCTTCACATCGTGCGAGGCGAGTGCCATGAACTCGTCGTGCGCGTGCATCGCGCGCTCGATCGCCGCAGCGTTCTCCTCCGACTCGCGGTACAGCCGCGCGTTGTCGAGGCTCGTCGCCGCCCGGTCTGCGAGGTCCTCGAGCAGCGCGACGTCCGACGCCTCGTACGCCGCGCCAGTCACGTCCCGCCACACCGAGATCACACCGAGATCACACCGAGCGTGCGGCCGCGCGCTCGCAACGGCGTCGCCGCCAGCGAGTGCACGCCCATCGACTCGTACAGCTCACGCTGTCTTGGCCCGGCGACGCCACTCGTATCCGTCTCGACCTCGGCCACAACCACCGTCGAGGCGAGCTGTGCCGCTCGCCCTGCAACACCGTTCCCAACCCGCACGAGCCGATTCGTGAGCACCGAGCGCGTGCGCTCCTCGGATTCCGGCACGACGTGCCGCACCGCGACCGGATCCAGCACATCACCGTTCAGCAGGTACACCGCGCAGCCGTCGTACAGCGCATCGCAGACGGTCGCAGCAACTGTGTTGAGCGCCGATCCGAGGTTCAGCCCCGCCTCTGCGAATGCCGCAGAGGCATCCGACAGCACCCGGCGGCGCTGTGACTCCAGCCGCAGCGCGTCCTCGCGGTCCGCAATCGCCACGCTCATCGACTGGATCGCCGCCGCGAGCATCGAGACTTCTTGCTGCCCCTCAGGCACCTCAACCAGTGGGCGCTCGCCGCGCGCCACGCCCTGCACCGCCAGTGATAGCCGACGCAGTGGCGAGGTGATCCGTGTCACCGACAGCGCGAGCAACACACCGACGATCGCAACTGCCGCCGTCAGCTCCGCCGCCTGGATGATCGTCTGCCGCTGGATCGCGTCATCGACGGCCGACACCGGACGCGCATAGAGCAGCGTCCAGCCGGTCTCCGGGATCGGCACCGCCGCGCCATACGTCGGCAGCCCGTCGATCACCCCCGGCACGCCATCGAGGCGTGCACGCCCGCTCGCTCGCGCCGCCGCAGCGAGATCAGCGATCTGCACCGTGCGCTGCTTGAATGGGATCACCGGATGCTTGGTGCTGTGCAGCACCAGCCCATTCCCATCGACGATCGTCACATCAGCATCCGCCGGCACCCACGACGAGAGCCGCTCAGCGAGCTTCGGCGGGTAGAAGGCGGCGATCAGATAGCCGCGCACACCCTGCTCGCCACGCAGCTCGCGACCGAACGTCACGGTCACGTCACCAGTCTCGATGCCGGCCACGCCCAGCCCCCACACCGTCCCGGCCCCGGTCAGCAACGACTGCATGTACGGGCGTCCCGACAGGTCGATGCCGATACCCTCGCCGCTCTGTGTCGCGACCACACGCCCGCGCATGTCCGTCACGAACAGGCCGCGCAGCATGCCGTACTCCTCCGCGATCGCGCGGAGATACGGCCCAGTGTTTTGTTGATCGATCGTGCCCGGTGTGCGAGCGATCGCGAGGCTCATCGCACGCGTCGTGGCATCCAGGTCAGCTGCGAAGCCAGAGACCGTCCCGCCCACCGCCCTCGCGCTGTTCCCTGCCTGGTCGAGCCACACCCCGCGGTGCTGCACCTCAGCCTGCCGCGCCGTCAGCAGCAGCACGAGCAACAGCGCGACGAGGTAGCCCGCGACCGCGACAAGCACGCGTGTCGTCAGCGACCACTCTCGTGGCACACGCCACCACGACACGCCGGCGCGCGACGCGATCGTGAGCGATGACAACTCGACGTCCCCTGACATGGCGCGGATCATAGCCAGCGTGCAGATGGTTCGTTGCGGACTTTGATACGGTTCTGAAATGACCGACGCTGACGCCCGAACCTGGCGCGACTTCATCGCGCTCGACGACACCGCGCTGTTCGAGCAGTGCGAGTTCGATCGTTTCCGCGCGGCCGGCCCCGGCGGTCAGAAGCGCAATAAGACCGAGTCCGCCGTGCGCCTCCGCCATCGCCCCACCGGCCTGGTCGGCGAAGCCAACGAGTCACGCTCGCAGCACGAGAACCGAGCACGCGCGCTGCGCCGCCTGCGTCTCACGATCGCGCTCCGCTTGCACGCCCCCATCGACCTCGCGACCTACGTCACCTCGCCGACACTCATTCGAGCGCTGGCGACCCCGCCCGGTCGCCGCGCGCCCGAGCTGCTCCCTGCGCTCGCCGAGCTCTTCGATGTCCTCGCGGTCTGCGAGTGGCGCGTCGCCGATGCCGCCCGCGTCCTCGGCGCCTCGAGCGCGGCGATCACGAGGCTGCTCACGGTCGATGACGACATCTGGCGCGCCGCCGCCGAGCAGCGCCAGGCGCTCGGTCTTCCCCCGCTTCACGCATAACAGTCTTGTCGGTTGACCGAATCCAAACGGCGGGATAACAGGAGCGTTACACAACGGGGCGAGTTCAGCGCCACGATGTCTGTCGGAGGACGAAATGGCGCGAGACTCCCGCTCCCGGAAGGTTGGTCCCGGCCTCGTCGCGCTTGGCTCGGCAGCCATCGTTGCCGTCTATGCGACCGGCTACATCCGCTCCGAGCCAACCGAGGCCGCCGTCATCGCCGCGGCCACCGAGGCGGCTCGCCAGAGTCTGGCCCAGTCCCCGCTCGTCATCCCGAGCCAGACGGCAGCTCCCACGCAGACCTCGAACCCGACCGCTACGACGACACAGACCGGCACGGCGACCGCACGGCCCGCCGTCCCCACGGCCACCTCGAGCACGTCCACAGGCGTCCAAGCGGCGACGCCGACCAAGGCGCCAACCTCGGCCCCCACGCCGGCTCCAACGCCCGTGAAGACCGCGACGCCCGTCCCCACACAGGTCGTCTCTAACGGCACCTATCGAGACGGCACCTACAGCGGCAGTGGCACGAGCCGGCACGGCGGCATCGATGTCACCGTCGTCGTGAACGGCGGACGCATCGTCTCCGCCGAGATCAGCCGCTGCAGCACGCGCTACCCCTGCTCCTACATCGAGGAGCTTCCCGGCGACGTCGTCGCCAATCAGAAGGTGACCGCGCGCTACATCTCCGGCGCGACGGACTCCTCTCGGGCGTACTCGCAGGCCGTCAGCGCTGCGCTGGCGAAGGCCGTCTAGGTGATCCGCGTCACCGCCACGACCCCGGAGATCGAGGCGCAGTTCCGCGCGGTGAGGCGCTACCTGCGCTCGCCCAAGGGCCGGCTGTTCTTGATCCTGGGCGCGATCCTCGGCCTCGGCATGGTCGTGACCGGGCGGCAGGCCGTCGGCGTCACGGCGATCGCCGTCGGCACCTCGATCTTGCTCGACATGGGCATGTGGGCGATCCGTCGCCGCGAGTTCGTCGCACCGAGCGGTGCGATCCTCACCGGCCTGCTGATCGGCGCGGTGCTCAGTCCTATCGAACACTGGTACGTCGTGATGAACGCTGCGGCGTTCGCGATCCTCAGCAAGCACCTCATCCGCACGCGCTGGTCGAACGTGCTCAACCCTGCGGCCTGCGGCCTCGTGCTCAGCGGGCTCGTGCTCGGCAATGCCGAGAGCTGGTGGGGCGCCCTTCCAGACGCCGGCCTCTTCGGCGCGCTCGAGGTGCTGCTGCTTGGCCTGCTGATCGTCCAGCAGATCAACAAGTTCCCGCTCGTGCTGAGCTTCCTCGGCACGTACTTCGCCCTCTTCACTCTCGCCACCGTGTTCAGCGACCCCGCCGTCGCGACTGAGGTGTTCCGCGCGCCCGACGTGCACGCCGCGATCTTCTTCGCCATGTTCATGCTCGACGACCCACCCACAACGCCCGTGCGCTACGCCGACCAGCTCTTCTTCGGTGCGCTCGTCGCTGCCGTCTCCTACGCCGTGCTGCTGCGCTTCGGCACGGTCTACTACCTCTCCGCCGGCCTGCTCGTCGGCAACGTCTGGGAGAGCTGGCGGCGCTACTTCCAGCGCCCTGCGTCGAGGTCGACCGAGACGCCGCTCGCCGACGCCGCGTAGCCCAGATCGCCGTAACGCTGCGGACTCGTATGCTCCGCCCGCAACTGAGCGCGGACAGCGGAGATAGCCATGGACCTCGGACTCAACGGCGCAGTCGTGATCGTCACGGGCGGTGGCGAAGGCATCGGCCGTGCCACCGCCACGTCCCTCGCGCACGAGGGCGCACGCGTCGCCATCTGCGGACGCCGCGAGCCCGTCCTCCGCGCCGCCGCCGAAGCCATCGCACAGGAGACTGGCGCCGAAGTCCTGCCGTTAGTCTGCGACGTCGACGACGAGTCTCAGGTGCGAGCAATGGTCGACGCCGTCGTCCAGCGCTGGGGCCGCATCGACGGCCTCGTCAACAACGCCGGCACCTCGAACGCCGCGCCCTTCGAGTCCGTCACCGACGAGGCGTGGAGCGGCGACGTGCAGACCAAGGTCTACGGCGCGATCTACTGCTCACGCGCCGCGATCCCGCACATGAAGGCCGCCGGCGGCGGGCGCATCGTGAACATCACGACCGGCGCTGGCAAAGCACCGGGTGGCGGCTCGCTGCCCACCTCGCTCGCACGCGCGGCCGGCATCGCGCTCACCAAGGCGATGTCGCGCGACCTCGCGCAACACAACATCCTCGTGAACACCGTGTGCATCGGCACCATCAAGAGCGGCCAGCACGAGCGCTCCTTCGAGCGCAACCCGCGCGGCGCCGAGACGATCGATGACTTCTACGCCAACATGGGTCGAGGCGTCCCGCTCGGCCGTGTCGGCGAGGGCAACGAGGCGGGCGACGTGATCTGCTTCCTGCTCTCGCAGCGCGCGAGCTACATCACCGGCACGGCCCTGAACATCGACGGCGGCAGTTCGCCCGTCGTGTAGCAACGCGGGACGAGCGCTACGCGCACTTCCCGATCAGCGCCGTCCCACCGGGCACATTCCCGCCCGCGAACTTCGAGAGCACCTCGGCGTTCGCCGCTGCGACCTGGGCGCCCGGCACGTACACCACGAAGCGCCCGTCGAACGTGAAGAAGAACGCCGAGGTCGCGCGCGCACACCCGGACGCCGCCACCAGCTGCTCGAGCGTGCCGCCGTTGTAGACGACGAGCCCAAACCCCTGCGGTGGCACCTTCCCGGCAATCGTGCCTGGCGGCGGCGTGGGCGTTGCCGTCGGTGTCACGACCACGGAAGACGGTGCCGGCGTGAGTGTCGGGCTCGGCGTCGCGGTAGGTGTGAGGTAGTCCACGGCGCGGCACACGTAGTTCGTGTCGAAGCCGCCCTGCAGGTACTGGATCATCACCACCTGGCCACCCGCGAACGCGCCCGTGCGGCAGCGCTGCGGATCCGTCGAGGAGGCTGCGGAACCACCCACCCACACCGGCAGCCCGGGCGTGTAGTCACCAGCGATCAGCTTCCACTGGAACGCCGTCGAGTAGAGCCCGACCGGCAGCCCTCGCGACTGGAAGAACCCTACCGCCGATCGGATCACGAGCGCGTTCAGCGTCGTCGTCTCCGACCACGTGTTCTCGGTCTCGACGTCCAACCACCACATCGCAGGCGCAACGCCCGCGGCCTGCGCCGTGTCGTACGCGTGCTGCGCGGTCTTGTAACCGTAGTTCGCGGACTGACACACCCAGTCGTCGGGGATGCACGTGCCCTGCGGGCCTGTGAGCCCCTCGGACAGCGTCGTGCCCGATGGGTACTTCATGTTCACATAGAGCGAGACCGGCACGGACTGCGTCTTCGCCCACGCCACCTGCTGCGCAAAGCATGGATTGAGCGTGAACGCGCGACCGCCCGTCACGCCCACCACCGTGAACGTTCCGGCAGCCGCCGGCATCGGAAGCCCGCACTGCGGCCACGAGATGTCGAGGCCGACTGTGCCCGCCGGATACACCTCGGCAGCACTCGCCGTCCCGAGCGTCGTGACGAGGAGAAGCGCGAGGGCCCCAATTGCTCCAACGAGAAATGCCCGCAACAGTCCCCCCAGCACGCAAATCCAGTACATCGACGCTACGACAGGGCTCGCGAGAAAAGCCAGCGCTGCACTCATGAGCACGGCACGGCACGTGCGAGATCGCAGTCTTCGTGCCTGCCACCCGCGACAGCGCCATCACCTACGTAAACCTGAACGAACAGCGGCAGCGCGCCGTTCCCCACCATCGCCTCGTCGAGGCGCGAGAAGGGGCGCCCCCCTATCATGGATGGGACACGAAGCGAGGCTCCCCGATGGATCGACGCGAACGGCTCGACGCGCTGCATGCCGCCTTGGCGGAGCGCATCCTCGTGCTCGACGGCGCCTGGGGCAGCCTGATCCAGCGCTACGGCCTCGAAGACGCCGACTATCGAGGCACGCGCTTCGCCGACTGGCCCGCTGACGTACAGGGCGACCCCGACCTCCTGAACATCACGCGTCCCGACATCGTGCGCGAGATCCACGACCGCTACCTCGAGGCTGGCTGCGATATCACCTCGACGAACACGTTCACCTCGAACCGCATCGCCCAGGCCGACTACCAGCTCGAAGACGTCGCCCAGGAGATGAACGAGGCCGGCGCGCGCATCGCCCGTGAGGCCGCCGACGCCTACACCGCCCGCGACGGCAAGCCGCGCTGGGTCGCCGGCTCGATGGGGCCGACCAACCGCACTGCCTCGATGTCCCCGGACGTGAACGACCCCGGCGCGCGCAACGTGACGTTCGAGGACCTCCGTCTCTCCTACGCCGAGGCCGTGCGTGGCCTCATGGACGGTGGCGCCGACATCCTCCTCATCGAGACCATCACCGACACCCTCAACGCGAAGGCCGCGATCTTCGCCGCCGAAGACGTGTTCGAAGAGCGCGGCGAGCGCATGGAGTTGATCATCAGCGGCACGATCGTCGACCGCAGCGGTCGCACGCTGTCCGGACAGACCCTCGAGGCGTTCTGGACCTCCGTCGCGCATGCGCGTCCGCTCGCCATCGGCCTCAACTGCGCGCTCGGTGCCGACCTGCTGCGCGAGCACATCGCCGAGCTGGCACGCATCGCCGACGTGCCGGTCATCGCCTACCCCAACGCCGGCCTGCCCAACCAGTTCGGCGGCTACGACGAGACGCCCGAGGACATGGCCGGCTCGCTCGGCGCATGGGCACGCGACGGCATCGTGAACATCATCGGCTCGTGCTGCGGCAGCACGCCCGAGCACACACGCGCCATCGCCGAGGCCGCACGCGGCGTCGCGCCTCACCTCGTGCCCGCGCATCACGCCGCCATGCACCTGTCCGGCCTCGAAGCCGTCGAGATCGGCAGCTAAGTGACGAACGAACTCCCCGCATCCGACGCACCGGATCAGCTAGATCAGCCAGAGACGCGCGCGACGTTCGTCAACATCGGCGAGCGCACGAACATCACAGGCTCGGCGCGCTTCCGTCGCCTCATCCATGCCGATGACTTCGCTGCTGCCGTCGATGTCGCGCGCCAGCAGGTCGAGGCCGGCGCGCAGGTCATCGACGTGAACATGGACGACGCGATGCTCGACGGCGAGCAGGCGATGGTCCGCTTCCTCAATCTCATCGCCGCGGAGCCGGACATCGCGCGCGTCCCCGTCATGATCGACTCGTCGAAGTGGTCAGTGATCGAGGCCGGTCTGCGCTGTGTGCAGGGCAAGGCGATCGTGAACTCGATCAGCCTCAAGGACGGCGAGGACGAGTTCCTGCGTCGAGCACGCCTCGTGCGCCGCTACGGCGCAGCCGCCGTGGTCATGGCCTTCGACGAGGACGGCCAGGCCGACAACGCCGAGCGCAAGTTCGCGATCTGTGAGCGCTCGTACCGGCTGCTCACCGCGGACGGCTTCCCGCCCGAAGACATCATCTTCGACCCCAACATCTTTGCCATCGCGACGGGCATCGAGGAGCACAACAACTACGCCCACGAGTTCCTGGCAGCGACCGCACACATCAAGCAATCGCTCCCGCACGCCAAGGTGTCTGGTGGCGTCTCGAACGTCTCGTTCGCCTTCCGTGGCAACGACGCGGTCCGCGAGGCGATGCACGCGGCGTTCCTCTACCACGCCATTCGCGCGGGTATGGACATGGGCATCGTCAACGCCGGCGCGCTCCCTGTGTACGACGAGATCCCCGAGGATCTGCTCGTGCATGTCGAGGACGTGATCCTCAACCGTCGTCCCGACGCCACGGAGCGCATGCTCACCATCGCCGAGCGTTACCGCCGCGACGGACGTGTCGCGGAGGCCCCAACGCTCGCGTGGCGCGACGCGCCCGCCTCCGAGCGCATCACGTACGGCCTCGTGCACGGCATAGACGAGTTCATCGTCGACGACGTCGAGGAAGTCCGTCAGCAGATCGCCGCACCCATCGAGGTGATCGAGGGCCCGTTGATGGACGGCATGAACGTCGTCGGCGACCTCTTTGGCGCCGGCAAGATGTTCCTGCCGCAGGTCGTGAAGAGCGCCCGCGTGATGAAGAAAGCCGTCGCCTACCTCACGCCGTACATCGAGGCGATGAAGACCGCCGCCGACCGCAGCACCAACGGCAAGATCGTGCTCGCCACCGTGAAGGGCGACGTGCACGACATCGGCAAGAACATCGT
>Ga0114969_10000185_pt1 | contig 52462 bp, 51 predicted proteins | sample M_130807_MF_Meta_FD_87316 | JGI IMG/M metagenome (GOLD analysis project Ga0114969, IMG submission 87316) | Freshwater microbial communities from Lake Montjoie, Canada to study carbon cycling - M_130807_MF_MetaG | ecosystem: Environmental > Aquatic > Freshwater > Lake | place: Lake Montjoie... | reverse complement strand
GAATTTTTAACATACGCTTGGGAGTGGAAAGAAAAATATGGTGGCATAATTTTGCAGCAATTAAAAAAATTGGGTTGCAGTTTAGATTGGAACCGTACTGCTTTTACAATGGATGATGATTATTATAAAGCAGTTATTGAAATATTTATACGCCTTTATAATGATGGAATTATTTACCGTGGCTTACGTATGGTAAACTGGGATCCTGCAAGTAAGACGGCTTTGAGCGATGAAGAGGTAATTTTCAAAGAAATAGATTCTAAGCTATATTATATAAACTATCCCTTAGCAGACACTAACTCACCATTAGGGGTTGGGGGTATTACAGTTGCTACAACAAGACCAGAAACTATTTTAGGCGATGTGGCTATTTGTGTAAATCCGTTAGATGAACGTTATAAAAATTTAGTGGGCAAACAAGTTATTGTACCCATCATAAATAGAAAAATTCCTGTGATTGCAGATGAATATGTAACCATGGATTTTGGTACTGGTGCTTTAAAAATTACACCAGCACACGATAAAAATGATAACGAACTAGGCAGAAAGCATAACCTAAAAGCATTGAATACATTAGATGCCGAAGGAAAATTTACTGCAGAGGAGTTGATGGATGAAAACCCCACTACACAGGTTTTAGCATACAATGGTATTGATCGTTTTGAATTGCGTAAACTAATTGTAAAAGATATTGAAGCTATTGGCCAATTGCAAAAAATTGAAGAGTATAAAGGGCAAGTTGGTACAAGTGAACGAACGGGTGCTATTATTGAAAGTAGATTGAGTTTACAATGGTTTATGGATATGAAAAAATTTATTGCCTTAAATCCTGAGGTAATAAGTTCGGTTGCTAATGATCAAATAAAATTGCATCCTACAAAATTAAAAAATACCTACAGCCATTGGATGAATCATATTAAGGATTGGTGCATTAGTCGCCAACTTTGGTGGGGTCAGCAAATACCTGCATGGTATGATGAAGATGGGAATTTTTATGTTGCAGAAAATGAACAAAAAGCTAGAGAGCAAGCCGCTTCAAAAAATTCAAAATTCAACATTCAAAATTCAAAATTACTTCAAGATGAAGATTGTCTTGACACTTGGTTTAGCAGTTGGGTTTGGCCCATGGAAGTATTTAAAGGAATTAGTAACCCAAATAATGCTGATGCTAATTACTACTACCCAAGCACCACATTGGTTACTGGGCAAGATATTATCTTTTTTTGGGTAGCCAGAATGATAATGGCGGGTTATGCCTTTAAAAAACAAATGCCTTTTAAAGATGTGTATTTTACCGGTATGGTAAGAGATACTCAAGGACGTAAAATGAGTAAGCAATTAGGTAATAGCCCTGATTTGTTGGGCCTAATAGATAAGTATGGTGCCGATGCAACTAGGTTTGGAATAATGATAGCATCCCCGGCTGGTAACGATTTATTATTTGATGAAAGTAGTTTAGAACAAGGGCGAAATTTTAATAATAAATTGTGGAATGCATTGAAATTAATTAAGAATTGGGAATTAAGAATTAGAAATGAAGAAGATACCACTCACCAATCAGCACTCACCAATCACCATTTTGCGTTAGATTGGTTTGAAAACAGATTGAATGAAGTGCAACTTGAGGTTGATGAATTAATAAAACAATTTAAACTTAGCGAAGCTTTAAAAGTTATTTACAGTTTAATATGGGATGATTTTTGTAGTTGGTACTTAGAGTGGGCAAAACCTGGTTTTGAGCAACCTATTGAGGCAAATGTGTATGAGAAAACGATAAAATTTTTTGAAGACTTAATGCAATTGCTTCATCCGTTTATGCCATTTGTTACAGAAGAAATTTATCAGTTGCTAAAAGAACAAAAAGAAGATTTATGTATTCGACAATCAATTGGCAATAAGCAATTAGCAATTAACAAAAACATTCTAACTCAAGGAGCAATTTTAAAACAAGTAATTACCGCTATAAGAGAAGCAAGAGCAAAAAATCAATTGAAGCCAAAAGAGACAATTGACTTACATATTCAAACTTTAGATGTTGAAAATTACAAAGCCATTGAAACAATTTTAAGCAAACAACTAAATACACAAACAATTTCATTTACAAATGAAGCTGTTGCAAATACTATTGTTGTAGTTGTAGAAAATGATAAATTTTATATAGCATCCGAAAAAGAAATTGATACAGCATCCTTAAAAGAAACATTGCTGAAAGATTTAGAACATCAAAAAGGATTTTTAGTATCAGTACAAAAAAAGTTAAATAATGAGAAGTTTGTAGCTAACGCCAAACCAGAAGTGTTAGCTGTAGAACAAAAAAAACAAGCTGATACAGAAGCTAGGATAAAGACGATTGAAGAAAGCCTTAGTTCAATGAGCTAATAATGCTAATGTAAGGAGGTGCTAATAAAACCTGCGATATTAGCGTTATCAACGGGCAAAAAATTTATGATAATCTGTGGTAACTATTCTGGCTAAGATTTAGTTAATATTTGCGGAACCATACTTTTGGCATCATTTTTTCGTTGTATCTTCAAAATAAAAAAGATGTTACGTACAACTTTACTTACACTATTTATATTAAGTACTTTTTTTGCAGTAGCACAAAAGCCTACTAAACCCGTTGTAAAATCACCTGTTGTTAAGGGTTTTAAACCTCCAAAGTTAGCTAGTAGCCTAGGTAATTATAAAGATTCTGCAATTATTACAGTGGCAGAAGGTCAACAACTTATTACAACACCTTTAAAAATTACAGATGTTAAAAATGGCAAATACACCATTTCATCTTATCAATTTTTATACAGAAAAACGGGTGTAACTGAAGAAGAAAATGAAAACGGCCCAACGGGTAAAACAAAACCCACAACAACCATAAGTGCAGATTTATTTAGAACATCTCCCCTATCTCCACTTTGGGTTACAACTATCAACGAACAATTAAAAACGGGCGACGAATTATTTTTCTTTGATATAATTGTAAAAGACGAGCAAGGAAGATTGATGTTTGCACCTCAGTTAAAATTAATGGTTAGGTAGGTATATTAAACTAGTTCATGCGTTTCTTTTATTACCCCCATTACAAAAACACTTTGTACATGGCCCATGTTCTCTATACTACTTAATTTGTTTACATGAAAATCGTGATAAGCATTCATATCTTGGGTAACTACTTTTAACATAAAATCAAACTCTCCACTAATAGTAAAGCATTCAATAATTTGTGGCATTTGTAAAATTGCTTTTACAAATTTTGTACCTGCTATTTTGCTATGCTCTTTAAGCGATACATAACAAATTGCCATTAACCCTTTTTTTACTTTTGCATAATCTAGCAAAGCCACGTATTGTTTTATTACACCACTTTCTTCCATACGCTTTATACGCTCATGCACAGGTGTTGTACTAAGGTGTACTTGCTCGGCAATTTGCTTTACGGTAAATCTTGCATTTTGTTGTAATAATTTAAGTATAGCTAGGTCTTTAGCATCTAAACTAACTTGGGGCAAAGCCGAATTTTCTTTTTGAGTAGATTTTGACATAACAAACAGTATATTTATTCTGTAATTTAGTTAATAAATCATATTCTATTCCAAATCTACAAAAAATGATAGAAAAATATACTATTTATTTTACTTTTGCAGTATAAATCAATAAAATATGTCAACAATAACAAAAAAAAGTATCGACTTTAGTTTAAAAAACAAAGTAAAAGATATGAGCCTTGCAGAGTGGGGCCGTAAAGAAATAAAATTAGCCGAAGCAGAAATGCCAGGTTTAATGGCCTTACGTGCCGAGTATGGTGCTAGCCAACCTTTAAAAGGTGCAAGAGTTGCTGGTTGCTTACACATGACTATTCAAACAGCTGTGCTAATTGAAACGTTAGTTGCGTTAGGTGCAGAGGTAAAGTGGAGTAGTTGTAATATCTTCTCTACACAAGATCAAGCTGCTGCTGCAATAGCTGCTGCTGGTATTGGTGTTTTTGCTTGGAAAGGACAAAGTCAAGAAGAAGCTGATTGGTGTATTGAGCAAACCTTATTTTTTGGAAGTGCTGATAAACCATTGAATATGATTTTGGATGATGGTGGCGATTTAACCAATATGGTTTTTGATCAATATCCAGAATTAGTACAACATATTAAAGGATTAAGCGAAGAAACTACAACTGGTGTTCACCGTTTATACGAAAGGATGGAAAAAGGCACTTTACCTATTCCTGCAATTAACGTAAATGATAGCGTTACCAAAAGTAAGTTTGATAACAAATACGGTTGTAAAGAAAGTTTAGTAGATGCTATACGTAGAGCTACAGATATTATGATGGCTGGTAAAGTAGCTGTGGTTGGAAGTTATGGGGATGTTGGTAAAGGAAGTGCTGCAAGTTTACAAGGTGCTGGTTGTCGTGTAATCGTTACCGAAATAGATCCTATTTGTGCATTACAAGCCGCTATGGATGGGTTTGAAGTTAAGCCAATGCTTGAAGCGGTTAAAGAAGCTGATATTATTGTAACAGCAAGTGGTTGTAGAGATTTAATTACCGAAAAACATTTTCGTGTAATGAAGGATAAAGCTATTGTTTGTAACATTGGGCATTTTGATATTGAAATTGATATGGCTTGGTTAAACTCAGCTTATGGCGATACAAAAAATACCATTAAACCACAAGTAGATATGTATACTATTGATGGTAAAGATATTATTGTATTAGCAGAAGGTAGATTAGTAAACTTAGGCTGTGCAACAGGTCATCCAAGTTTTGTAATGAGTGCATCGTTCACTAACCAAACCCTTGCTCAAATTGAGTTGTGGTGCAATCCTGGTAAATACAGCAACGAAGTATATGTATTACCAAAAGTATTAGATGAAAAAGTTGCTCGTTTGCATTTAGCAAAAATTGGTGTTGTTTTAGATGTTCTTTCAGCAGAGCAATCTGCTTATTTAGGTATTTCAAATGAAGGACCATTTAAGCCAGAAATGTATCGTTATTAATACAACTTCTTTACTACTTATTATTACCAAATAATAAGTGATAAAAATGAATAAATACACAGCCCCGGGCTCTATAGCTTGGGGTTTTTGTTATTTGAGAGATGGAACGCTGATTTTTATGACGGTTATGATTTAAAATGTTTTTTTACCAGCGGCAGTTCTCTATGGCATCACTCATCGGTCGCTTCCTAACATTCAGAACTTTTCATCGGTATACCATTGGGTAACTTTTTTAGTAGGGCAAAAGGTGTTTTGCTGTAAATTTGTAAATGAAATAAACTTCCCACAAAAGCACAAAGACAACTAAGATTTTATTTTGTGCCTAAGTGCCTGCGTGGGACATAAATAAGTAAAAATGACAAAACTCTCCGTTAACATAAACAAACTTGCCACTTTACGCAATAGCCGTGGAGGCAATAATCCCGATTTAATAAAAGCAGTAAAAGATATTGAACGCTTTGGTTGCGATGGCATTACGGTACATCCTAGACCAGATGAACGCCACATACGCTATGCAGATGTATACGAACTAAATAAGATTGTAACAACCGAATTTAATATTGAAGGTAATTGCACCGAACAAAGTTTTATAGATTTAGTTTTGGCCAATAAACCTACCCAAGTAACGCTTGTACCCGATGGACACCATCAACTAACCAGTAACCATGGATGGAATACCATAACAGAAAAAGATTTTTTAAAAACCATAATCACTCTTTTTAAAAATGCTGGTATTCGTACATCTATTTTTGTTGACCCTATTGTTGAAATGATAGAGGGTGCAAAAGATACGGGTGCAGATAGAATTGAATTGTACACCGAAGCTTATGCGGCACAATATGCGATTGGCAATGAGCAACAAGCAATACAGCCTTACATTGCTGCTGCAACAAAAGCTAACGAATTAGGTTTAGGCATCAATGCTGGGCATGATTTGGATTTAACCAACCTTACATACTTTGCACAGCACATACCAAATTTGTTAGAAGTTTCAATAGGGCATTCACTAATTTGCGATGCTATCTATTTAGGACTTGAGAATACAGTGCAGTTGTATAAAAGATGTTTGATTGGGTAATTAACCACAGATGAGCACAGATTGATGTCACAGATTTAAATGATTAAATTTGTGTAATCTGTGAATTTTAATCCTTTAATCTGTGGTTAATAATCAATAGCTACTTAATCAAAAAATGTCTAAGCTTTCTTTCTAAAGATGCTCCTCTTATATTTTTTGCAATAATTTTTCCTTCTGGGTCAAGTAAAAAATTTTGTGGAATATTGAATATTTCAAATTGTAAGGCCACTTCATTTCCCCAGCCCTTTAAATCGCTTACATGCTGCCATAAAAGGCTATCTTGCTTAATGGCGGTTTTCCAGTTATCGGCATTTTGATCAAGTGATACACCCAATACTGTAAAGTTTTTGTCCTTATAATTTTCAAATGCTTTTACAACGGTTGGGTTTTCTTTTCTACAAGGTATGCACCAACTAGCCCAAAAATCTACCAACACATATTTTCCTTTAAAGGAAGCTAAACTTACCTCAACACCTGCAGTATCTTTTTGAACAAAATTAGCAAGTATGGAGCCTACAGGATTCTTTTTTGCTTCTTGTACCAATGATTGAATGTAGTTGGATAAAGCTGTATTTTTTACATCCGCTTTTAAAAAATTATATAACTGTTCTGTTTCAAATACATCTTCAGTAATCTGGTTAAAGCGTAACAATGCCAAAGGGCTAACATACGAACCCGGACGCTGCACAATAAACTCTCTACACAACACAGCAGCTCTCTCAGCCCTAGCAGAATCATAAGATTTAGTATCATCAAAAACATTCTTATAAGGTTCCATTAATGCGCTAAATGCCTGAAACTCCATGTGACTTAAAGAACCAACCACACCTGCTTTTTCAATTGCATTGCTATTTCCATTGATCTCCATTAAGCAGTTATCTAAAAATAAAGAAAGATATGGAGGCTTATTATCAAACATTATTACTCTAAAATCTGGTTTATCCATTTTACCCTTGATTGTAAACTTGCCTTTCATTACAATAGCGTTCATGTCGGGTATGTTTGTTTGAGGATTTAGCAAAGTAACCACTATACCATCTTTATACCCTTTTACATTTCCGGTAATAATATAATCTTTACGTGGCTTGGGTACACCTACTACCTTAATAGCTTTTGGCTTGGGTGTTTTAGGTGATACTTTTTTTTGTGCTATTGAAAAAATAGGAATGAATAACAGTAAAACTAAATACTTCATTATTATAAATTTATAATTTGCAAATTTAGCTTCTTAAGTGTTAATTTAATTCAAAACCTGTTTTAGGAAGTTAGCAATTTTTAAGCATAAATACCAATTTAAAGATATTGTCAAACAATTGTGATTTACTTCGTTCCTTGTACAAATGCCAACACTTTCCCCATATCCTTTACCCCATGCTCTTTTTCAAAACGGCTATTAATATTTACACCTAAAAAATCAAGATGCTTAAATTTTTTAATTTTGGCAATATCATCTACACTTATACCACCGCTAATAAAAAATGGTTTTTCAATTTTTGCTTTGCCTAAAATTTCCCAATCAAATAATTCGTCTTCGTTTTTTGATTCAAACAAATAATAATCACATACTCCATCATAATTAGCTACCAATGTATCAATATCTTTAACACTTTCATCAATACCAAATACTTTTATTACCTCGGCTTGTGAGCTAAGGTCGTCACACAATTCGGGGCTTTCATTTCCTTGCAGTTGCACAACATCTAATCCATAATCATCAATGGCATCAATAACATCTATTAAATCAGGATTATTAAATACACCTACCTTTTTTAAATCAAAATCTGCATTTTTCAGTACATCTTTATTTAATAAATCTCCGCCATATCTTGGCGATTTTTTTTCAAATATTATTCCTGCATAGGCTATGTTTAATCCATCTAATTGTTGCAGTTGTTTAAATTGAGTAATACCACATACTTTAATATTCATCTATTTTGTTTTAATTATTTATAAATCCAATTTTTGATAATTGTTTCGCCATCTGGCGTTAAAATACTTTCTGGGTGAAATTGAACGCCTTGTACATCATAATGTTTATGTTGCAAAGCCATAATATATCCATTTTCATCTCTTGCCGTTACTTCCAATTCATTAGGAAAATTTTCGTCATCTACAATCCAACTATGATATCGACCTACACTAATACCACTTTTAAGATTATTAAATAAAGTACAATCAACATGCTCAAAAATTAGCTTATTAGCTACGCCATGATACACTGTTTTTAAATTAAGCAGCTTACCTCCAAATACTTCTGCAATGGCTTGATGCCCAAGACAAACTCCTAAAATTTGTTTTGAGGCTGCATATTCTTTTATTAATTGAAGTAGCAAACCTGCCTCTGATGGTATACCTGGCCCTGGAGATAAAATAATTTTATCGTAAGCTGCTACATCTTCTAATGCAATTTCATCATTTCTAAAAACATCAACCTTAATACTACTATTTTTTTCAATTAAATGAACTAAATTGTAAGTAAAAGAGTCGTAATTGTCAAAAACCAAAATTTTCATTCCACCTATTAAATTATCACAACAAAGATGCGTCAAAAAATATAACTTGTACAAATTTTTATACCTAGATACCTAATTCAAAAAACATGACAATTACAATATTTGGAGCAACAGGAATGGTAGGGAAGCAACTAGTGCAGCAAGCCTTATTTAAAGGCAATACTGTAAAGGCTTTTGGACGAAATGTTTTTGCAGAATTACCCATGGAAGAGGATAATTTACAACTAATTAAAGGGGCATTGTTTGATGAAGGTGATGTACGAAATGCACTAAAAGAAAGTAATGCTGTACTTAGTTGCCTTGGTGGCGATTTTGGAGGAGATGATAAAACCAGAAGTTTAGGTATGAAAAATATTGTGGCACAAATGGAAAAAATGGAGGTAAATAGAATTGTTGCCGTTGGTGGATTGGGGTTATTACAGGCAGATGAGGAAACAATACAAATGGATACGGAAGATTTTCCAAAAGAATATTTAGGTGTAAGTATGGAGCATAAAAAAGCATTAAGTTATTTACAGGCTAGTACATTAAATTGGACATTTGTTTGCCCTCCCACAATTTTAAACGAAGGCCCCACAGGCAATATGTTTACAGCTGCCAACTTCCCCCCATCGCCCAATCATTATAAAATAAAGGCTGGTGATTTAGCCTTATTTATGTTAACAGAGTTAGAACGTAATGAATTTATAAAACAACGAGTAGGTATTAGTAATTAAAATTAAAATATGTTATTTAAAATATTAACAGTAGCTGGTTTAGCTACATTTGAAATATATGTTGCTATACCAACAGGTTTTGCATTTGGCTTATCTCCTTGGGTAATATTTTTTGCAAGTGTAACCGGGGGTTTAGTTGGTGTATTTGTTGCTACTTTTTTAGGTGATAAAATCAAACAACTGATTTATAAAAACAAACAACCTAAGCAAGATAAGGCCCAAAAATATCCATTTGTTGTAAAAATTTGGGAGAAGTATGGCATTATAGGTTTAGGGTTTTTAGGCACTATGGTAGTAGGTGCGCCAATAACCATTGCAATAGGTACAACTTTAAATGCTAATTTGAAAAAAATGCTTATTTGGTGCTGTATTGGTGTAATTACCCGTTGTGTTTTATTTACTTTTATTGGTCATCATGGCTCAAAATTGTTTTAGCCTAAAACTAAAAACAGTTGTAAATTGCATTAAAATAAATAAGATGAAAGTTATATACAATACACTTAGTTTAATAGCTATTATTTTACTAAATTCTTGTGCCCAAGGAGATAAAAAAGTAGATGCAACTCCTACAACCGATGGGCCAAATGTAATCATAGATTCTGCTAATATACGTGGAGGTGGACCATTAGACGCTGGTAATTCTAACCAAAGTTTAGTTGTTCCGCAACAGGGAAAAACTGCACAAGTATCCTCTCAAAATATACAAATGACACCTGCACAAATGCAGCAAATACAACAACAAGCCATACAAAATCAACAAATTCAACAACCACAACAAGCTGTGGTTTCGCAAACCGCTGCTCATCCTCAATTTAGTGATGTGGAGTTTAAAAAAATGCAAGATGATGCTCAAAAACGTGGTGTACAATTAAACCCTGTGCATGGTCAACCTGGCCACCGTTGCGATATTTATGTAGGGCAACCTATTGATGCCAAACCAGTTCCTGCATTAACAAAAGGTGCTACTACTACTGCACCAACACCTGCGCCACAAACGGTTTCAGTTGGTACTCCGCAACCCGTAAAAACTTTACCTGGTATGAATCCTCCACATGGAGAACCTGGGCATAGATGCGACATAACAGTTGGCCAACCTTTAAATAGTAAACCAAATACCCCAGCGCCTTCAACCAGTTCAAAAGCAGATTCAGCAAAAGGAGGAAAATAAAAATTAACATACTTTAACATTTTAAATATGCCAGCTATACAACGTTGGCATATTTTTTATCATCTTTTCTATAAATTAATTACGTGAAGAAAATAGTACTCTCTACTTTTATTTTGATAACCACTTTTGCTAAAGCACAAAAAATTGAAAGCATTCATATAAACCTTTACACCGATAGTTTAAAAAAAGGCACCTATAATTATATTAATGTAGATGGCCTAATGAGTAATGGAAAATATTTACCATTAGATAGTACACATTTATTTTTTACAGCTACTTACGGTACGTTTAAAGGTAATTCGCTTTTTATTCCTTGGAGTTTTGAAATGACAAAAGTTACTATTCAGGTAGCTTTAAAAAATAACCCAAGGGTATACAAACAATTTGATATGTGGATTAAAACTACCGATGATGCTGGTACTTTAAAAACTTCGGATGAAATTTTAAAGGATATGCAAAAACAAGGCTCAGTAAAAAAGAAAAAAGGACTTTTTAGATAAAGGTTAACTTCTTAAAATAGTATAAAGTTATTTTAAAAAAAATGAGGCTGTCTTAAAAGTGAACTATTTATTTGCCATAAAGAAACGAAGGACACAAAGAATTAACTAATGTAAAAAATTCTTTGCGTTCCTATCAGCTTTGTGAGATCTTTCGTTTGAGACAGCCCTATTGGAACAAAACAATTAAATGTATAGATTAATTAGATGTTTATGCAAACTTTTTTGCATCTTCTAAAAACTGAGCTAGACCAATATCGGTTAAGGGGTGTTTTAATAACCCTAAAATACTAGTTAAGGGACAAGTACAAACATCAGCACCAGCCTCTGCACAACTTATAATATGATTTGGATTGCGGATACTTGCCGCTAATATCTCTGTTTTAAATCCTTGCACATCAAAAATTTGACGAATTTGATGTATTAAAATCATTCCATCCCAACCGCCATCATCTATACGGCCAATAAATGGTGAAACGTACGTTGCACCTGCTTTGGCAGCTAAAATTGCTTGCCCAGCACTAAATATTAAGGTACAGTTTGTTTTTATCCCGTTTTCGGTAAACCATTTAATGGCTTTAATACCCTCTTTTATCATAGGGACTTTTACAACTATGTTTGGATGTATAGCGGATAATTTTTTACCTTCTGCAACCATACCATCAAAATCGGTACTAATTACTTCGGCACTAATATCGCCATCTACCAACTCACAAATAGCTTTGTAATGTTGCATTACAGCTTCTTCACCTTTTATTCCTTCTTTTGCCATTAACGATGGATTAGTAGTAACACCATCTAAAATACCTAAATCGTTTGCTTCTTTTATTTGAGCCAAGTTGGCTGTATCTATAAAAAATTTCATTGTTTAACGAACCCTTAGAGGGCTAAATTTAATTTGTTAACTAATAATTTTGACAAAAATATACTAATTACAACGTTGTATTGTAAAAATTTTATACATTTTAATTAACAAAAAGAGAGTTGAAAGATTGAGGGTTAAAACCGACTTTAAAATAGTTTGGGGCATAAAAAATGGCAAGTTACTTACATCGCACCGCTCAACCATCTACCCTTGCTACCTTCCGGTCCTGGGGGAATTCAACAGGAGCTGGTCGTATAAGACTTGCCGCTGTAAAGATAAGGAAATTGAGGTATTTTTTTGAATTTTGCTACGGTAAACTATAAACTTTTAAAAACTAATACCTGGTCTATCTACCCTACTACTCAATTGTGTTACGCCTAATAATTGATCGCTTCTATCTGCAAATGCTTTATAATAAATTAAAATAGTATAGGTGTTTTCAGTTTCCCAATAATCGCCTTCTAACTCTTTTTTATCGGCACTATTATTTTTATTTACAGTTAAATAGCTATAACTGTAATATCCTTGCTTTAAAAAAAGGGAAGTTTGGTAAACGCCTTTTTGAGGATTAAACATCATTTTTGTTTTATTACTTAACTCATAATTGGTTAATTGCCCAATTAAATAAATATCGTTGTTCGTGTAAGGCTGATTGTTAGGCGGTGCCAAATTAAAATGTACCGTTGCATAATCGCCCTGCCAATAGGGGTTAATTCGTTCAAAAGTTTCTACATTATAAAAACCATTTAAATCTCTATAATATACATATCGTTGATCACTTCTATCTATATCTGTTTTTAAAAATAGTTCGGTATTTGTTTTGTTGTAGGTACCGCTATCTATTCTATCGCTTTGAAAACGAAGGCTTCTTAAATCTAACCATCGCCATTCTTTACCCCCACCAAAAATGCCACTATTTTCTGTATTGTATTCTAAATTATTTCCACGAACAAAAGTTGGTACAATATCTTTTTGTGCATTATCCCATCTACCATTTTGTAAAATAACCACCTTAACTTGTTGTGCTGGGCTAAATGAATTAATACCACTTAATGTAGTTGTAAATACTAATTTTTGATGCGTTCTAAAAATTTTACTAGCAAAAGGTTGTACAATTTGTGCTTTTATTAATGCTTTATTATCGGCTACCAATAAACGTTTTGTAAAAACTAATTTAGACGTATCCCCATCTAAAAAAACTTTAAGTAAATAATTACCACTTAAAATTGGCATCATATTTTTTTCGGGCAATACAACTTGATAGTGTGTGTATTGAGTGAATGAAATAGATGAATACCTATACGTAGTTATACGCTGTTGAGTAAAGCCTTTTAAATAATTAAACGGACTAATATTTACCCTATCCCAATTATAATCGCATAATTGTAAGGTGTAATAATAATTTTTTACGTTAGCGTCCATATCATCAAAACGTAGCTCTAATTGATTGCTGCTATTTAATTGATAAATAGGTAACCCTTGTTGATTACCATACGTATGAAAACGAATAGATTGAATGTTTGGTTTTAAAATTAACTCTACTTGTTGGGCAAACAAATGAGTTGTTAAAAATAAGCTACTAAATACGATGAATAGTTTAAATACAAGCATTTTTATTTTTGTATGCCTTGCAAAGAAGGTAAAATAAAAGGTAACTACATTATGTTTAGATGTATTTACAAAAAAATCAACTTTCATTATGTTACATTAAATCGTTTAAATAAAATACTTTTGTAAGGTACCAAAAAATATGCCATTGAATGTATCTGCCTTTATAGCTAATAGAATAGCGTTTAAAAGGACTAAAACCTTTAGCGGTTTTATTATACGGCTTGCCGTTGCTGCCACTGCTATTAGTGTAGCCGTAATGATTGTGGCGTTAAGTTTTGTAAATGGCTTTCAACAAGTGGTAAGCAATAAAGTATTTAGCTTTTGGGGCCATATACGAGTACAGCAAGATATTGCTGATAAAGCTTCTATTGCCGAAGAATATCCTATTTACCAAAATGATACTGTAGAAACTTACTTACGCAAACAACCACAAATAAAAAGTGTGGAACGTTATGCAACAAAATCAGCAATACTTAAAGGGGGTAGTAATATTGAAAGTATTTTACTAAAAGGTATTGACTCTTCATTTAATCAAGTAAGGCTAAATGAGTTTTTAAAAGAAGGAAAATGGATTTCGTTTACGGATAGTAGCTATAGTAAAGAAATTAATTTATCTACCTATACCGCCAATCAATTAGAACTAAAGGTTGGCGATAGTTTAATTGTTTTCTTTTTTAGAGAAGATGGTAGTAAAACGGCTCGTAAATTAAACGTAGTGGGTTTATACAAAACATCGTTAGAGGAATACGATAGAAATTTTGGCATTTGCGATATCAATTTAATTAGACGCTTAAACTTATGGCAACCAACCCAAATTGGCGGTTATGAATTATTTTTAAATGACTATAAACAAACAGATTCAGTTAGTAAACTAATTTACCAGGGCTTACCGCAAACTTGGTATAGCCGGAGTATTAAAGAGATTTATCCTAACATATTTGATTGGTTAGGTTTGCAAAATGATATAAAAAGTTATCTGTTAATTTTGATGTTGATTGTGGCAGTCGTAAATTTAATTACATGCTTAATTATTCTTGTTTTAGAAAGAACAAAAATGATAGGTGTGCTAAAAGCTATTGGTACAAGTAACTGGGGTATTCAAAAAATATTTTTGTATAATACCTTTATCATTTCAATAACCGGTGTGGTATTTGGTGCATTATTAGGTTTAGGCATTTGTTGGCTACAAGAAAAAACAGGCTTTATAAAACTAGATGAAGATGCCTATTATATGACTAGAGCCCATGCTAATGTTGTATGGTGGCAGATTTTATTAGTTTGTGGGGGCACTTTGGTTATTAGTTTTGCTACGTTAATAATACCTACTTTAATTGTACGAAAAGTACAGCCGGTTAAAGCTATACAATTTAGTTAGATAAATAAGAAAGAATTATACCCGAAGCAACAGCTGCATTTAATGATTCGGCTTTGCCGATTTTTTTTATAGTAATTTTTTCATCAACTAAATTCATTACTTCTTCACTTATTCCTTTTCCTTCGTTACCAATAATTAATATGGCTTCTTTAATACCCTTTAAAGTAGAAACATTGCTTCCATCTAAATATGCGGCAAATTTTTTAACACTTTTATTTTCGGCTAACCAATTGGGCAAATCTTTATAAACCACATTTACTCTACCTAAACTGCCCATGGTGCTTTGTACTACTTTTGGGTTGTAAATATCTGCACAGGTAAGGCTACATACAATATTCTCTACCCCAAACCAATCGGCATTACGAATAATGGTACCAAGGTTTCCAGGATCTTGTATAGCATCAAGTACCAGTGTAATTTTTTGTTTAGTTTGAATAGTTTGTGGTAACGTACTTTTTTGAAATATACCTAAAACATTATTTGGTGTACTTAGTGCTGATATTTTTTCTAACTCAAAATCTTTTAATTCTATTTTTACTATTTCGTTTTGATTATTTAAAATTTTAGCATTGGCTACAAACCAGTCTGGTAATGCAAATAATTCTTTACACTCAAATTTATCGGCGTTTAATAACTCTACAACAACCTTTGTACCTTCGGCTATAAATACACCATATTCATCTCTAAATTTTTTATGGTGTAAACTTTGAATATATTTGGTATGTGTTTTGCTAAACATTATAACTATTTATGAATTTTATTGCCCTACATAAAAATATGTGTTTAAAGCTATTGAAAGTTGGTTTAGCATTTTCAATACTTTTTAGTGCCTGTACCATTCCTCGTAAATACCAAAAAGGTAAACCATTTGTTGCTAAAAATACAATCGAAGTTAAGGAAGGAAATTTTACCAAAGACGAAAGAAATGCATTAAAGCAACGATTAAATGGACAATTTGAAGATAGCTCTAAAGTTAGAATTAAAGATGTTTTATTTTTTTTACACTATATAGATAAGCCTCCTGTATACGACAGTGCCTATTCTGCATTATCTGCCGAAAATATGAAGGCATCTATGTTGCACTTGGGTTACTACCGTGCAAATACAAGTTTTAAAGCAGATACCATTACAATGGGTAAAGAACAAAAAGTAAATGTGCAGTATAGTGTTAAAGTAGGTAAACCAATAAGAATAGAATCAATTGATTATTTTTTAAATGATAGTATACTACAACGCATTACCAATAAAAATTTGAATAACACCTTATTAAAACAAAACCAACCCATAACAAAAATATCTATATTAGGAGAAATTGCTAGACTAGTTGAAGTGTATAGAGATAATGGCTACTATAAATTTACCGCAGAAGAATTAAAAGTACGAGGAGATACATCAATAGCTGCATTGACGACTATTAGCGACGATCCGTTTGAACAATTGCAGTTGCTAGCAGAGGCACAAGCCAAAATAGATTCACCCACTATAAAAATAGCCATTGTATTAAATCCTCCAGCCGATAAATCTAGAATCAATCAATTTTACATTAATAATATTTATATACTACCCGATTATAAAATTGGTGACTCATTAAATGATCCTACGCTAACAGAAAAAGTAACTGAAAATTGTATTATTCGTTATCACTCGAAATTATTTAAACCAAATTTTTTAGCACAAAAAATGTTTTTAAAAAAAGGGGATTTATATAACCAAGAAAATTACTATAAATCGTTAACTAGTTTTGCAAAAATGGGTGTTTGGCAAAATACGAACATACTAATAAAAGAAATAAAAGACAGTAACAAAATAGATTTAATTGTACAATTAATGCCTGGTTTTAAATACAGCTTTGAAACTAGTTTGGAAGCTAGTTATAGTGCTAATAGTAATAGTAATAATGTTACAACCGTAAACGCTGGTAATTTATTAGGGCTTAGTGGTAACGCCTCTATTACAAACCGTAATGTAAATAAAGAAGCCATTAAAATGACAAACGCTATTAGATCTGGTGTTGAATTAAATTTAGGTGCAAATAAAAACGCTGGGGGTAGTATTGTTAATTCAAATGAGGTGAGTTATAGTCTAAATTTAGTATTACCCAAATTTATAAAACCAGTGAGGCGGATTTTCGAAAAATTTAAGCTTAACTCATTTAATCAAGAATCATTTTTAAATGTGACACCTTCTTACATAAATCGTATTAATTTATTTAACCTCCAATCAATAAATATTGCAACCGGTATTAATTGGAATAATAAGAAGCAGGATAAATGGATTATAAAATTATTAAATATTGAGTACGCTAAACTTTATAACGAAACAGATAGCTTTAAAAATACGCTAAACCAAAATCCGTTTTTACGGTATTCATTTAATACGTCTTTAGTAGCAGGTATGAGTGCTAGTTATGCTTCCACAAGAGTAAATAAAAAGAATACAAACAAACAGCATAGTTTTAATGTAAATATTGAAGAGTCTGGCTTTATGTTATTTCCGTTAAGAAGTATTGGAGGAATATTTAGTAAAGAAAATGGCTTGTGGCGACAATTTATTAAAGCTGATGTTGAATATATACATTCCATTACTTACCCAAAAGCTAATTTGGTATTTCGTTTTTTTAGTGGTGTTGGTATCTCCTCAAAAAAAGATACTACCCTGCCGTTTTTTAAACAATACTTTGGAGGAGGTGCTAATAGTATGAGGGGGTGGCCTATACGAGGTATTGGCAGGGGAAGACAGCCACTTACACCTTACACAGAAAATAAATTTAATGATAGAACGGGCGATATACGTATAGAAGGTAATATTGAATATCGCTTTCCATTAGCACAAATTATACCTAATGCACTTATTTTAAAAGGTGTACTTTTTGCAGATGTTGGCAATATTTGGAATTTACGAAACGCAACGTTTGGAGGTGATGATAGTGCTTCTTTTCAATTTAAACATTTATATAGAGATTTAGGAATAGCAGCTGGTACTGGCTTTCGCTTAGATTTTAATTATGTTGTACTAAGATTTGATTTAGGCTTTAGATTTAAACGACCTGAATTAGCTTACGAAAATAATGGATGGAAAGTACCGTCTATTGGCTTTAATGATGCTTTTGGAAAATTATTTAAAAAAGAATATAAAGAGTGGCGATACAACAATATGAATTTTACAATTGGAATAAGTTATCCGTTTTAATTTTTTTGATCATTGATTTTCAAAATTAATTTTAAAACATAAAGTTTTTCCAACTAAACCTATTAACCACTTATAGATTCAATAAATGCTTCCATTCCTATAGCATCTTCAACTGTACTATCTCCAATTTTAGTACGCCGTAGACTACTTAAAAAGCCTCCACAGCCTACTGCAGCGCCAAAATCATTAGCCACACTTCTTATATAGGTACCAGTACTGCAAACAATTTTAAAATGCACAATGGGTAGTTCAATTTTGGTAATTTCAAATTGATGAATAGTTATTTTACGGGCTTTTAATTCTACATCAACTCCCCTTCGTGCTAATTCGTATAAAGCCATTCCATCCTTTTTTATGGCAGAATAAATAGGTGGAAACTGTTCTATTTCGCCAATAAATTGAAGTGTTGTTTTTTGTATAATTTCTTCTGTAACAAAAGAAATGTCTTTAGGCTGTTCAGGTGTACTTTCTAAATCGTAAGTAGGCGTAATATGCCCCAAGGTAAATGTACCTGTATATTCTTTTTCGGCAGCCATAAAAGTATTTATTTGCTTAGTAAATTTACCCGTACAAACAATTAATAGCCCTGTAGCTAGGGGGTCTAGCGTTCCAGCATGACCTACTTTTTTTATCCGAATACTGCCTCGTATTTTTCGTACTACATCAAAACTAGTCCAATGAATAGGTTTATCAATTAAAATAACTTTACCGTCTTCAAACTCATTTTTCTTTTCGGCACTTATGTTTACAAATTGTTGTAAAGGCTGATGAGTGGGTGCTATTTTATCCGCATGTTTATAGCGGTATGTTTCTTTTTTAGCCAACTAAATAATTATTTTTTAGGTAGATTTTTTAGTAAAGATAGTGGGTTAAAATTATTAGCTACTAAGTGTAATACTTATAGCATTAAATGGTTTGCCTTGACAGTAGTAAGAAAAAAATAATATCATGTATAAAGATGAATGTTTTTATTGGATTGAGTATAATGGCATTTGTCTCATTATTGGTCTACACGTTTATTACTGCTTTATTAGGCATTGTTGTTGTTATTATTGCAGGCACTATAGTAGTAAACACCAAAACAAAACTATCGGTAAGTGATACGGTTTTTATGCAAGTAAACAAAACCGACTACAAAGTAACAATCCCCCCCGTAATGCGATTAAGCGATAGAGATATAAATACTATTAAGGGCGTAGTAACACAAGCTATTAAAAGCAACAATTATGACATGTGTAACTGAGTAGCATACAAAGTAAAAGACGTTTTAAAAATAACTAACGAAATGTATCCTGAGCAATTTTTGGAAAAGCTGCTAGAAGATTATAATTATTTAGCTACAAAAGAATAATTCGTTTTAAAGCAGGTTTTAGTAATAACAATACTTAAAAAATAACGCCGTTTTAATATATAAGCTGTTGGTTTTTGGAACGTATTTTATTAAAATTAATAACTGGCAGATCCAATAGCAGATACCACAAATACTATAAATATGATGTAAATAACTATACCCACTATTTGTAAGCACAATCCAATAATTGAACAAACTCTGCCAGCCTTTATATTATTATACGATGCAATGGAGTATTGACTTGGGTTGGCTTTATATAAGGCAACATCTTTATTAGAAATTACCAAAGCAATAATGCCACAAATAAAACATACTACTATGGATAGTATGCCTAAAACTAATGTAGTAGTTGCATTCGGTAATTGTTGTTGATTACTATTAATATTGGATAAATAATCGTTGCTTTGATCTGTCATTTTAGTTAGTTTGATAGTTAAATATTTTGTAAATATAGCTTACCAAGATAATAGATATGCATAAAATGTAAGAAAATTTTAAAACTTTAATAGTATTTGGTAATCTTTTAGAAAGATGTAATGCCAAAATAATAAAAAGTACAATAATTGGCATAAGTGCTGGATACAACTTAAAGCTCTCCCCTAAATTACCTTTTAACAACTCTATACCAGCACGTTGAATACCACACCCTGGGCAATCAAAATGGGTAAGTTTTTTAAAAATGCAAGGCATTTGGTGTTGCTCTAACCAATTTATAATTAATAATTGATAATTGATAATAAGTGTGAGCAGCATTTTTAATTTCCTAATTTTTAATTCTTAATTAACTTAGTACGCTCTTGCAAACAACACTCTTTCTTTACTTGGCTTACCACTTAAAATACAAATACCATCCTCTTGTTTATTATTTAATGGTATGCAGCGTATAGTTGCTTTGGTTTGTTGTTTAATTTCTTCTTCGGTCTCTGGTGTACCATCCCAATGGGCAGCTATAAATCCACCCTTTTCATCTAATAGTTTTACAAACTCATCCCAATTATTTGCAGGGGTAATATGTTCGTTTCTGTAGGCTAATGCTTTGTTGTAAATATTTTGTTGTATGTCATCTAACAAGGTTACAATATGTTGTGCCAACCCATCCAATGCCATGGTGTTTTTTTCTTTAGTATCTCTTCTTGCTACCTCTACAACATTGTTTTCAATATCTCGTAAGCCCATAGCAATACGTACGGGTACTCCCTTTAATTCGTATTCTGCAAATTTCCAACCTGGTCTTGCATTATCGTTATTGTCGTACTTAACTTTTATGCCTAAAGCTTTTAGTTCCGCAATAATGGCATTAGCCTTTTCATCCACAATAGGCTTACTTTCTTCGCCTTTATAAATGGGTACAATTACTACTTGTATAGGTGCAATTTTGGGTGGCATAATTAATCCCTGATCATCGCTATGTGCCATTATTAATGCCCCTATTAATCGTGTACTTACCCCCCAACTTGTTGCCCACACAAACTCTAACACATTGTTTTTATCACTAAATTTTACATCAAAAGCCTTTGCAAAATTTTGACCTAAAAAATGACTTGTACCAGCTTGCAATGCTTTACCATCTTGCATTAACGCCTCAATACAATAGGTATCTTCGGCCCCAGCAAAACGTTCGTTAGCGGTTTTTACTCCTTTAATTACAGGCACTGCCATATAGGTTTCTACAAAATCGGCATATACTTCTAACATTTTTTTTGTTTCTTCAATGGCTTCCTCTTTTGTGGCATGTGCGGTATGTCCTTCTTGCCATAAAAATTCGGCTGTGCGTAAAAATAAACGAGTACGCATTTCCCATCGTACTACATTTGCCCACTGGTTTATAAGTATGGGCAAATCTCTGTAGGATTGTATCCAACCTTTATACGTATTCCAAATAATAGCTTCGCTAGTTGGGCGAACAACCAATTCTTCTTCCAACTTTGCTTCAGGATCTACCATTAATTTACCCTTATTATCAGGGTCGGCTTTTAATCGATAATGGGTTACAATAGCACACTCTTTTGCAAAACCTTCGGCATTTTTTTCCTCAGCCTCAAATAAACTTTTAGGTACAAAAAGTGGGAAATATGCATTTACATGCCCAGTATCTTTGAACATTTTATCTAACTGATCTCTCATGTTTTCCCATAGGGCAAAACCGTAAGGCCTTATTACCATACAGCCTCGTACTGCAGAGTAATCGGCTAGTTGGCCTTTAATTACAAGGTCGTTATACCATTGAGAATAATCTGCTGCTCTTGTTGTTAATTCTTTACTCATATAGTTAGTAATCCACCAACGGTAGACTTTATTTATTTATTATTATTAATAATTTTTTTAATTATAAGTATACTTCACTTTTTATTGGAGTGCTAAATTAAGCCAATCATAACTAACCACTTTCACCTCTCAATTTTAAACTCTCTCACTATCATTTAGCACATATTTAACACTTTACAACTATACTTTATGCAACTCTGGCAAAGCATTTGATGCCTTAATAAAGAACTAAGTTTTACAAAAATAGTAACTTCATTTTTAAATTGTTTTAAAAACAAACACCATGAATACAAAACTTTTACTTTTAGCTTTTTCTGTAGCTGCAATAATCAGCTGTAGCACAACTTACAAAAGTGGACAAACCCCCGATGATGTGTATTATTCTCCTGCAAAATTTGAGGAAAATAAAGATAAAGATGATAAAGAAGAACAAAGAAACGACCTAGCTCAACAATCAACGGAGGAAAGAAGAATACGCCAAACGCTAAGAGACCGCCGCTGGAGGGTTTTTGATAACTACGATTATACGTTTAACAACAGCCCTTATAATCATTGGAATAGTAACCAGAACAATTATGGTTACTATTATAACCCTAAATATTACCCTACTCCAATTTTTACAACTACTCCAGTAGTAAATACTGTGCCCCGTAAAATAAACTTAAACGGTTATCAGGGTTATAACATAGCAACTGCTAAAACGGTTACAACAAAAAATAATACAGTGGTAACTTCTTCTCCAAAATATAACAATAGCAACTACAACCCAAGCACTCCTAAAAAGCAAACATTTGTAGGCAAAATTTTTAGAGCGATTACTTCTAAAGAGGGTATCCCCCCTACTACATCCGAAAGTAATTCGGGTAATAGTAACACAAGAAGCTTTCCATCTTCAAACACCAAAAGCTCTTCTTCATCAAACGGAAGTAGCAGTGGTAGTAGCTCGGGATCAAGTGTTACACGACCAACAAGAGGTGGGCAATAAAATAAAATTAACTCATTAACCTTTATACAACCAAGCCAGTTTAAGTACTGGCTCACCAAAAAACTTATGTTATGCATAAATATTTACTTATCATTTGCCTACTAACCAGCAACATTGTTTTTGCACAAATACCCGAGGATGCTAAGCGTTACAGTTTTTACCCACAAGGTGGCACTGCCCGTAACATAGCAATTGGTGGAGCAATGGGATCATTAGGTGGCGATATTAATGCCACATTTGTAAACCCAGCTGGGCTTGGCTTATTTAAAACTAAAGAAGTTGTACTTACGCCTGCTTTTGCTTTTAATAATAATAAAAGCACATATAGAACAACGCTAGAAAAAAATAAATTAAATAATTTTAACTTAGGTACTACAGGTTTTGTGTGGGCACATAATAACCGCTATAAAAAAAGCAGTAGTGCCTTTAGCCTAGCGCTTACACAAACAGCCGATTTTAATAACACCGTAAAATATAATGGCTTAAATAACTTTAGCTCTATGGCAGAGCAGTTTGCCGAGGAAATGGTTACTGTAAATATTAACAATGTATTATCTACAAATTCACCAGTGGCTTATGGTGCAGCACCAGCATTTTATACCTTTTTAATTGATACGATTAGTAGTGGTGGTAACCTTACTGTAAAACCTGCAACTGGTTTTATATTAGATGCAAATGAAGCTTTAAAACAAGAATATACTAAAACTACCAAAGGCGGAATTTACGAATTGGCACTAGGTTTTGCCCACAATACAAACGATAAATGGCTATTTGGTGGAACTATTGCTATGCCTATTGTCAACTATAAAAGCACCACTACATTTAAAGAAAGCGATACGAGTTTAAAAACGAGTAATTTCTTTAACAACTTTGTTTATACAGATGATTTTACAACTAAAGGAATTGGATTAAATGGAAAACTTGGCGTTATTTATCGTCCTAAGGAATATCTACGTATAGGCTTTTCCGTTCATACCCCAATGTTTCTATTTTTAAAAGATACTAAAGAAACTAATTTAAGTACTGCTTTAGAAAGCCCTGTAAATACCTATACTATTTCCTCTAAAACATTTACCAATAATGTAAAAGGCGAAAGCAAATACATACAATCAACCCCCTTTAAAGCAATACTTAGTGTCTCGTATGTATTTAGAGAAGTGGAAAACGTAAACCGCCAAAAAGCATTTATAACGGCCGATGTTGAGTATGTACATCATAATGGAAGCCGCTTTGGTAGCGATAATGAAGAACCTACAGAAGATGAAAAAGCCTATTTTAAGGATTTAAATAATGTGATAAAAGGTTACTATAAAGGCAATTTTAATTTTAGAGTTGGTGGAGAGTTAAAGTTTACTATTTTGATGGCTAGGTTAGGTTTTGCTTACTACGGAAACCCATACAAAGAAACTGAATTAAAAGCAAATAGAATGATTTTAAGCGGTGGCTTAGGCTATAGAAATAAAGGTGTTTTTGTTGATTTAACCTATGCACATTCGTTTAATAAAGATGTTGATTTTGCGTATCGTTTAGCAGATAAAGCCAATACATATGCAGTTATAAAAAACCAACGAGGAAATGTAGTAGCAACACTTGGATTTAAATTTTAATAATAATTAATACCCTACATCATATATTTACCTATCAAAATAATTTTTATGAAGAAAATATTTTTCCTTTTAGCCATTTCCATTTTTACCGGAATTGCTTTGTATGCACAAGACAGTTTAAAAGTTTATATAGGCAAATACAAATTTCCAGAAGGTAGTGTAGTGCCAGAAATTGAAGTTATTTTAGAAAATGGTGCATTAGCCTTTAAATCTGCCATGGGTACAACCCCTGTAGAACGAAATGGTGGAGATGAATTTAGTATACCAGCCTATTCTGGTACCGCAACGTTTACTCGTAACGAGGCTAAAAAAATTACTGGTTTACATATTGAAGCTAGTGGAACAGTTTTAGACGGAGTTTTGATAGAAAATAAACCTGACACTAAAATTAATGAAAATGATGGTTTAGGTATTAACCCAAAATGTTTAACAACTCCAATAATTGGGCTTTGGAATGTTCAGTAGCATTTAACCATTTTATTTCGTCATCTTTTTTAAACCAGGTAAGTTGCCTTTTAGCATAATGCCTGGTGTTTTGTTTTATAAGCTCTATTGCCCTATCCAACGAAATTTTATTTTCAAAATAATTAAACAACTCGGTGTAGCCAACCGTTTGTAATGCATTTAAATCTTTGTAAGCTAAAAACTTTTCCACCTCTTTCAAAAGACCTTCGTTAATCATTTCATCTACTCGATTATTTATTCGGTTGTACAAATCTTCTCTGGGTAGTTGCAACCCTATTTTAATACTATTAAAATTTCTATCTACTTTTTTTTGTTGTTGAAATTCTATAATAGATACCCCTGTAAATTCAACCACCTCCAAAGCTCTCAATAGGCGTTGTGGGTTTTGTATTTCACCTTTTGCGTAATATTGAGGGTCTAATTTTTCAACTTCTTGTTGAAGCCAACTAAGCCCATTTTGCAAATAGTCATTAGTTAGTTTATTACGAATTTCTAAAGGTATACTGGGAATATTATCTATACCTTGGCAAAAGGTTTTTACATACAACCCTGTGCCACCAACTACTACAGCAATATTATTATTGGCAAAAATTTCATCTGCCTTTTGCAAGGCATATTTTTCAAATACACCGGCATTTACTTCATCGGCTATGGAATGAGAGTTTATAAAATAATGTGGAACACTTTCTAATTCTTGTAAAGATGGTTTTGCAACACCAATAGATAATTCTTTAAAACACTGCCTACTATCTGCAGAAATTATTTGAGTATTAAAATGCTGAGCTAGTTGTAGTGCTACTGCAGTTTTACCAACCGCAGTAGGCCCAACTATCACAATGCAGGTTTTTTTCATGGTTGTAGTGGAGTTTGTAAAGAACTCAAAACAATTTAATTGATAATGTTTTAATTGATAATGGAGAATGTTTTAGAAAAAACATCCTTCAAAATACTTAAGATAAATATAACACTAGTTAAAAAATAAAGAATTAATGAATTTAAAGATTATCCATTAACTCATTATCAATTATCCATTAATTAAAACCCATCATTTTCCTCATTTACTTCTTCCCCATCTTCGCTTTCAATTGCATTACCTTCTTCATCTTCCTCACTATAGCCATCCCCAATTGCACTAGCTTGTAAATCATATTTTTCCTCCATTTCTGCAAGGCGGTTATCAATTAACCCTTTTGTACCATATTGAGATGGTGCAATACCTTCCGTTCGTACACAAGTGGGATAACTTAATTTTTTATTTTCTTCTTTATCTACATTAATCAACTCAACCATAAAATGCCAATACTTATTAAAATCGTATTCGTAAATAAATTTTTGATTGGGGTTACTTACTTCTGATCCAATAGTTGTATCTGCCATTAGTAAAGGCTCAGCTTTATACTCCTTATCGTATTTTTCTATTGTAATTTCTTTACCTCGTAACCAATTATCATTACTTCGGTAAAAGGTAGCTTTGTGCTTATTATCAAATTCGTAGGCCTTTAAAATTACACTATGTAAATCAAAAAAAGTTTGGGTATGCTTTATAGCAACATCTCTGTAAACGCTATCATCTTCTTCCCAATAAATTCTAAACTTTAAAATTGCCATAGTGTAAAATTAAGAATTATGAAGTAAGAATTAGGAATTAAAAGGCACTATTCCTAATTCATTCGCTTTTATAAGCATAAAATCAAAAGCTTTTGTATAGTCATTCTCTACTTCTCCATCTAAAATAGCATTTCGGATAGCATCTTTAAGTATGCCAACGTTTTTACCTGGCTTTAAATTAAAAGTTTGCATAATAATTTCGCCAGTTATGGGTGGTTGCCAATTACGTAAATTATCCTTAGCTTCTAGGGTTGCACAACGTTGCTGCACCAATTCAAAATTGGCTAAAAATTTTTTTACTTTATACGAATTTTTACTAGTAATATCTGCTTTGCACAATGTCATCAATGCATCAAAATCTTCTCCGGCATCAAATAATAACCTTCGTATAGCACTATCTGTTATATTTTCTTTTGTTACACTTATGGGGCGTAAATGAAGTTCTACTAATTTACGTACAAAGCGCATTTTTTCATTTTGAGGTAATTTTAATTTAGTAAATATTTTGGGCACCATTCTTCCTCCAACAGCTTCATGCCCATGAAACGTCCATCCGTGGCCTTCTTCAAATTTTTTAGTAACAGGTTTTGCAATATCATGTAGTACTGCAGCCCATCTTAGCCATAAATCAGTTGTATGTTGTGCAATATTATCAACTACTTGTAGCGTATGATAAAAATTATCTTTGTGCCCTTTTCCATCAATATATTCTGCTCCTGCAAGTGCTACCATTTCTGGAAAAATAAGTTGCAGCAATCCTGTTCTATATAACAAATCAAACCCAATAGAAGGTGTAGGACTCAACAAAATTTTATTTAACTCATCGGCAATTCTTTCTTTGCTAATAATTTTTATACGCTCAGCATTTTGTGCAATGGCCTTATAAGTATTAGGTTCTATTACAAATTGTAGTTGCGTTGCAAAACGTATAGCCCTCATCATTCGCAATGGATCGTCGCTAAAGGTAATACCTGGCTCAAGTGGCGTTTTAATCGTTTTATGTTCTATGGCTTCAATGCCGCCAAATGGATCAATTAACTCTCCATAAGTATTTTCATTTAAACTAATAGCCAAGGCATTAATTGTAAAATCTCTTCTATTTTGGTCATCTTCCAAACTTCCATTTTCTACTGCTGGTTTACGGCTATTAAAATCGTAGCTTTCTTTTCTGGCGCCTACAAACTCAATACCAATATCATCAACAATTATTTGTGCCGTTCCAAAATTTTTAAAAAAATGAACTTCTGTTGTTGGGCTAAAGTGTTCTGCAACTTTATGTGCCAATTGTATTCCATCTCCCACACAAACAATATCAATATCTTTAGTTTCTCTTCCTATAATTTTATCTCGTACAAAGCCGCCAATTAAATAGCAGGGTACGCCTAAATCTTTAGCCGATTTAGCTATTTTTTTAAAAATAAGCAATTCTCTTTTTGTGCAGTTAATGTACATTGAATGCAAATATAAAGCCCCTGCCCTCTTCCCGAAGAAAAAAATCGTGATGTTCAAAAAAGGGGGGCTTAGTTTTAAACTTTATCATAAAGGTTAAAGTGCAAATTTCAAGACTTACTATTTTAAAATATTTATTGGCTAGCATAAACTAAAAGCCTATTCAGGGGTTTATGGCACTAATCTTGCCTTTATATACATCCACTAAAAAAATGAGTTATTATGGTTTATTTTGCCATTTTGACTATATATTGAGAAGAATATGGATAACAAGTTTTTTATACAAGGCCAAGAAGATGAAATGGAGTTTATGCCCATCATCCCGTTAAATGATGATGATGAAGCAAATTTAGATGCAGAGCCTATCCCAGACGAAATACCTATTTTAACTTTACGCAACACCGTACTTTTTCCGGGAGTAGTAATACCTATAACCGTTGGAAGAGATAAGAGCATTAAAGCGGTAAATGATGCCTATAAGACTGACAAATTGATTGGCGTTTTGGCACAAAAAGATAGCAATATTGAAGAGCCCACTGTTAGCGATTTAGAAGATATAGGTACGGTTGCAAAAATTGTTAAACTAATAAAAATGCCAGATGGGGGCACTACCATAATTATACAGGGTAAAAAAAGATTTAAAGTTGAGGAAATTACAGAAGACGAGCCCTATTTTAAAGCAAAAATTACTGTTTTAGTTGAAGAAAATTTAAAAGATGACGCTGATTTTTCGGCAATGGTTAGCAGTATTAAAGATTTGGCTGCACAAATTATTGGTCTATCCCCAAACTTGCCGAGTGAAGCCTCTATCATATTAAAAAATATAGAAAATCCTTCTTTTTTAATACACTTTGTTAGTAGTAATTTAAACAGCGATATTAGAGAAAAACAAAAGCTACTAGAAATTAATAATATAAAAGCAAGGGCAGAATTATTGATGAATTTAATGCAAACAGAATTGCAATATGCTGAGCTTAAAAATAAAGTAACCAACAAAACTCGTAACGAATTAGATAAGCAGCAACGGGAATATTTTTTGCAACAACAAATGAAAGCCATTAAAGAAGAGTTAGGTGGTGATAATGTGGCTGAAGTAAAAGAAATGCAAAAGAAAGCCGAGGGTAAAAAATGGACCACTGCTGCAAAAGAAATGTTTAATAAAGGGGTTGAAAAATTAGAGCGTATGCACCCTAGCACTCCCGATTATTCAGTTGTGTATAACCACTTAGATTTATTACTTGATTTGCCTTGGGAAAATTATACCCAAGATAGTTACGATTTAAAAAAAGCAAAAAAAGTTTTAGACAATGATCATTATGGAATGCAAAAAATTAAGGAACGCATTTTAGAATATTTGGCAGTGCTAAAATTAAAAGGCGATATGAAGAGCCCAATTCTTTGTTTTTTAGGCCCTCCAGGTATTGGTAAAACAAGCCTGGGCAAAAGTATTGCAGCTGCCATAAATAGAAAATATGTACGTGTAAGTTTAGGTGGATTACATGATGAAAGCGAAATACGTGGACACCGAAAAACTTATATTGGCGCAATGCCTGGAAGAATTTTACAGAGTATACGAAAAATAAAAAGTAGTAACCCTGTTATGATTTTAGATGAAATTGATAAGGTTGGTAGCACATCACATGGTGATCCATCATCTGCCTTATTAGAGGTGCTAGACCCTGAACAAAACAATTCGTTTTACGATAATTATTTAGAGCTTGAATATGATTTAAGTAAAGTTTTATTTATTGCTACAGCAAATAATTTAAGCAATATACAACCTGCGTTAAGAGATAGGCTAGAGATAATTGATTTAATTGGATATGCAGTAGAAGAAAAAATTGAAATTGCAAAACGACATTTAATGCCTAAGCAAAAAGATATGCATGGTGTAAAGCCATACGATTTTAAACTTAGCGATACTGTTTTAAAAAAAATTATTGAAGATTATACTAGAGAAAGTGGCGTAAGAGAATTAGATAGGCAACTAGCTAGCATAATGCGATATCAAGCAAAAGAAATAGTTTTAAGAGGAAAGTTAAAAGCTACCGTAACCAATAATGATGTAGAAAAAATATTGGGTAAGCCAAAATACAGTAATGATTTGTATAAAATGGCAAACATGCCAGGCGTAGCTATTGGCTTAGCTTGGACGTATGTTGGTGGCGATATTTTATTTATAGAAACACAACTTAGCGAAGGCAAAGGCGAACTTAAACTTACCGGTAACTTAGGTAATGTAATGAAGGAAAGTGCCAGTACCGCTTTTACGTATTTGGAAGCAAATTGTAAAAAAATAAATATTGATTCGGCTGTTTTTAGTAAAAAAGATGTGCATATTCACGTACCAGAAGGAGCTACGCCAAAAGACGGGCCAAGTGCCGGCATAACTATGCTTAGTGCATTGGCAAGTGCTTTTACAGGCCGTAAAATAAAGCCCTACTTAGCCATGACGGGGGAAATTACCTTAAGAGGGCAAGTATTGGCTGTTGGTGGCATTAAAGAAAAAGTATTAGCTGCAAAAAGAGCTGGTTTAAAAGAGATTATTATGTGCTGGCAAAATGAAAAAGATGTACAAGAAATTAATAATCAGTATATAAAAGGTATAAAATTTCATTACGTAAAAACAATGCAACAGGTGCTGGATTTGGCCTTGGTATAATTAATAAAATAAATTAAACGAAAGCAAAACCTAAAACTATTTATTACGTTAGTAGTAGGTAAATCAGCCTTATCCTTGTTTATTCTTTTATGATTTTCTTATTCAATAGATAATTGTATTAACTAAAACAGTTTCATACAAAAACATTAACCATATTTTTTTCGCTCCATCCAATCCACTTCCTTTTCTGTGCTAAGCGCCTGCATTATTGCAATTATAAAAAGTAAGGCTACATTACCTGCTAAAAAAACTAATTTAAAGGTGTGATAATCGGCTATTGAGCTACTTTTTAAAGTAAAATAATCTTTAATAGTCCAAATTAAACCAATACTACAATAGGTTAAGGCTGCAATAAAAAGTAGGTACGAAATATATTTTACAACTTTATTAGGATGCGATTTTGTTCGCTTAAAAAAAATGATATAAGCAGTTGAAAAAACAATCGCAGGTATGGCAATTACAATTAATTCAAAAGCAACATCTACAGGTCGAGACGACAGGATTTTTGAAAAGCCATAAAATGTTGCTATTAATAAAGCTACACCTATTACAAAAGCAAAAAGTGCCAAAAAAATATACCCATATAATTTACTATATTTTAAGAACTTATCATCCATTAAAAGTAGCTTAAGTTAGTTTTTGGAGTTAATGTTAGCAATGTTTCGTACATCAATTTTATGGTGTTTTCAATATCATCTTTATGCAACATTTCTACTGTGGTATGCATATAGCGCAGTGGTATAGATATTAAAACCGATGGGCAACCATCGTTAGCATATGCAAATGAATCGGTATCGGTACCCGTACTTCTACTCACGGCATGGCATTGTGTAGGTATTTTATTTTTTGCTGCAACTGCTTGTACCACATCTAATAACTTATTATGCACAGCAGGGCCGTAAGTAAGCGATGGGCCTTTGCCACATGCTGTTTCGCCATCCATTACCTTATTCATCATTGGTGTAGTTGTGTCATGCGTAACATCTGTAATAATAGCAATATTTGGTTTTATACGTCGGGCAATCATTTCGGCCCCACGTAAACCAATTTCTTCTTGCACAGCATTTACAACGTATAAACTATAAGGCAATTTCTTTTTATTTTCTTTTAAAAGCCTAGCTACTTGCGCTATCATAAAACCACCAATACGGTTATCAAAAGCCCTACCAATTAGGTAGTCGTAAGCCAATTCATCGTAGCCTTCTTCATACGTAACAACTGCACCAATGTGAATACCTAAGGCTTCTACTTCTTTTCTATTTCTAGCTCCACAGTCCAAAAATAAATTTTCTACTTTTGGTTGAGGCTCTTTATTATCGTTATTACTTAAACGAGTATGTATAGCTGGCCAACCAAACACAGCCTTTACTATGCCCTTTTTACAATGGATTAAAACTCGCTTTGCTGGTGCAATTTGATGATCCACTCCACCATTTCTTTTTAAATAAATTAAACCTGTTTCAGATATGTAATTCACAAACCAACTAATTTCATCGGCATGAGCCTCTATAACAACTTTAAACGGAGCAGATGGATTTAGTACCCCAACTGCTGTACCATAAGGATCAGTAAAATGACTATCCACAAAGGGTTTTAGATACTCTAACCAAATTTTTTGACCGCTAGTTTCAAAACCAACGGGTGATGCGTTATTAATATAGGTTTTTAAAAAACTCCACGAATCCTCAGTTAAAATACTCTTTGCTTTTTTTGCCTTTGCCATAGTCATTAATTTATTATGCAAAAATAGTTAAATACTTGCCACATAAGTTAGTATTGACGAAAAAAGCATTAATCCATCTACAAAAAAGTAATAAAATAAATAACCCTGTTTTTTTTGAGCTAAGAAATATAAAACGAGGGTGGCAAAAAAAGTAATAATTAACGAAATGATAAACTTAGTATCGAAATCAAGAGAAAGTAGTAAAGAAATAGTACAGGCTAAGACCACAAATAATATCGCAACTAAAATTTTAAGGCAACTTGTTTTAATATCGGTAGCAATACTATGCAATCCCTTAATTTTATCAAGCTGACTATCTCTACTATCAAACATAATACAAAGTAAAAACATAAAGATAAATCTATTTAATAGCACATATATTTCTATGTTGGTTAATTCATTTAGTGGTTTTAGCAAGGGTAAATATGCAGTTACATACATCCAAGTAAATGCCAAAATTATTGTTTTTAAAACACCTATTTTTCTTAACCCATTTAAATAGTTAAAAGGCAATAAGGGCAATGCATAAAACATATTCAAAAATATAGCAGGTAACACTAAAAGTGGTGTTAGCATACTTTGTAGATAACAGACTACTACTGCACCCAAATAAATAGTTAATGCAATAATTTTATATTGTTCTTTTTTAAAAAAATTAGATTTATAAAATACATTACCAAATATTTTCTTGCTTAATAACCAGTAAAAATTATATGATAAAAGTGTAGCAAAAAATACAAAGCCTAATAGCCACTTATCAACAAATAAATTATTTAGTAAAATAGTTTGATAGGTTAGCCCTACAGCACAAAAAGCAATAAAAATAGAATGTGATAAAATAAAGTGAAGCCACCGCATTATGGGGTAATTATAAAAAGAGGGTCGGTAGTTTTTATTACATTGCTTTTGTTTTTGGCAAAATCTTTGGTATAAATTTCATAAAACAAGGTATCGGTTCTAGGTCTTGGTCTATTTGTTCCAACTAATAAAAGAGGAGAATACCTTGGATTAAGCTCAATTTCAACCTCAGCTTCAAATTTTTTAGATTGAATTTGAGCTAAATCGGGTAAGAATAAAGAAGAGTCTAAAACGCCAGTTAGTAAATTTTTAATATAGAATTTACAGGTATCTGTACCTAATTTAAAACCGATATCACCCTCGGCATCGGTAATACCAATAATTATCTTTGAAAATATTTGTTGATTTGTTCGATATACATTTGGGGTAATTTTTTTATAGCTTATTTGCGGAGCGGTTGTAAATTTATCTTTTTTACAACCAATAAATAAAGTTATTACTAGTAATATTGAGAAACTATAACGCATCTTTGTAACGTATTAATTATTCAAATTTACCATTTCAAATTGATACCAACTGTTAAAAATATGAATTTTGAGGAAAAAATATTTGAAGTAACGAATCATTCCTTCAACTCCTTATGCATTGAAGTTTTTAATTTTCAGTATCAAAATAATACAATTTACCAACAGTATTGTAATGCAATAGGGATTTTACCCAAAAATATTGCCACTATAGAGCAAATCCCTTTTTTCCCAATTGCTTTTTTTAAAACCCACCAAGTTAAAACTACCTCTTTTATTGAACAAGGCATTTTTGAAAGTAGTGGCACTACGCAAACCATCAATAGTAAGCATTTTATAAAAGATACTGAGTTGTACAAAAGAAGTTTTACAAATAACTTTACCCAATTTTATGGTCCTGCAAAAGAGTGGTGTATTATTGGCTTACTTCCCTCGTATTTAGAAAAAGGAAATTCATCATTGGTAACGATGGTAGGTGATTTAATTACACAAACCAATAATAAAAATAGTGGATTCTACTTGTACGATACAGAAAAATTATATAACATACTTATAGAAAATGAAGCAAAAAAACAACCCACTTTATTAATAGGTGTTACCTATGCCCTACTCGACTTTGCAGAAAAATACAAAATGAATTTACGTTACACAACTGTTATGGAAACCGGTGGAATGAAAGGGCGAAGAGAAGAAATTTCAAGGCAAGAAGTACATACTATTTTACAAAAAGAATTAGGTGTTACCCATATTCATTCGGAATATGGTATGACGGAGTTATTATCACAAGCGTATTCAAAAAAAGATGGGCTTTTTTTTTGTCCAAATTGGATGAAGGTTTTAATTAGAGAGGAAGATGACCCTTTTGAACTAGTAGCTACCCCACTTGCAAACAAATCTGGTTTAATAAATGTAATAGACCTTTCAAATTTATACAGCTGTAGTTTTATTGCTACAGATGATATTGGCAAACTCAATACCAACGGTAGTTTTGAAGTATTGGGCAGAAAAGACAATAGTGATTTAAGAGGCTGCAGTTTACTTACAGTTTAATTAAAAAGGTTTGCCGTGTGTACGTTTTATTAATGTAGAAACGAGCTTTGGAAAGTATTTTAAAAAAGAAATAAAACTATTTGTAACCCATTTTATACCTAAATTAGTGCGTTTATCAAACCTTACACAACAAACTTTATATGTAGTAACTAATTCTTTTTCTGTGAAAGTAGGCAAAAGATTAAAAAAATAATTTTGGTAAAAATAATCAATACCCCCTGTAGAAATTTATTAAAATAAAAATTTTACTATTATAACTAATAGGTTAAAAAACACCAATTGATTGGGAAATACGTAAAATTAAAAAAAATGGTTTGGCACTTGAAATTTAATATGTTTACCCTTATCTTTGCACTCCTAAATACAAAAAGCGTTGATTTGGTAGCTCAGTTGGTAGAGCAATACACTTTTAATGTATGGGCCCTGGGTTCGAGTCCCAGCCAGATCACAAAACCTCCTATTATTGGAGGTTTTTTTATGCAAAAAAGTATTTACACACCATAACTCACCTATTTTTGCTACACTAACATTTGTTACAATGAATACTTTTTTTACAAACAAAATAGTAGCCATTACTGGCGGTAGTGATGGTATAGGCTTAGCCCTGGTAAATAACCTACTTGCTCAGGGTGCAAAAGTATCTACCTGCAGCCGTAATCAAGATAAATTGTACGATTTACAATTACGTAATGCTGGTTTGCCTTTACATACTTTAGTTGCAGATGTAAGCAGTTATAACGATTGTAATAATTTTATTGAAAGCACTATTACAACTTTTGGTGGTATAGACATTTTAATAAACAATGCTGGTGTATCAATGAGGTCGTTATTTAAAGATGCAGATATTGAGGTACTGAAAAAGGTAATGGATATCAATTTTTTTGGAAGTGTTTATTGCACAAAATTAGCATTGAATAGTATCCTAGAACGAAAAGGCGATATTGTTAGTGTTTCCTCCATTGCGGGATTCCGCGGGTTACCCGGCAGAAGTGGTTATAGTGCTAGTAAGTATGCATTAAATGGATGGATGGAAGCATTACGAACAGAGTTATTAAATACTGGTGTAAATGTGTTATGGGTTTGCCCAGGTTTTACAACATCAAACATTAGAAATACTGCTCTAAACAACAAAGGTCAATCACAGGGAGAAAGCCCGATGGACGAAGGTAAAATGATGAGCAGCGAAAAATGTGCTACACATATTTTAAAAGCTATCGAAAAAAGAAAACGAACTTTAGTACTTACCTTTAGAGGAAAGCAAACTGTTTTTATCAATAAATTTTTTCCTAGTTGGGCAGATAGGTTGGTAAAGAATTTTTTCTTTAAAGATGGAGAGTTAATTCGATAATTAGCTAATGTGCTAATTTTTTACAATCCAAGAAGTATTTGAAAGTCAGAAATCAACAAATCAAACATCAATAAATAAAAAATCGTATATCAATTTGTCTTTAATAACCCTTACCAGCGATATTGGCCAACAAGATTTTTTAGTTGGTGCTATTAAAGGTCAGCTAATGCAACAAACCCAGGGCTTTACCGTTATTGATATTACCCACTCCTTATCTCCCTTTAATTACCCCCAGGCTGCTTATGTTTGCCGCAATGCAATCAATAATTTTGCTGCTGGCACTTTTCATTTAGTAATGGTTAATTTATTTGATGAAAAGCCCGAACATTTGCTTTTAGCCGAACATAATGGCAATTATATAGCCTGTGCAGATAATGGATTACTTACGATGATTTTAGAGGAAGTACCCCAAAAAGTAGTAGCCTTAAATTTAGATAAAACAAAGCCTAAAAATACACTTTATTGTATTCAAATTTTTGCTAAAGCCATTACAGAAATTAGTAACGGAAAAAAATTAGAAGAAATTGGCGATAGTTCGGTTTCTATACAAGTAAAAAATCCATTACGCCCTATGTTAGGAAATAATTGGATAGAGGGGCAAATTATTTTTGTAGATAATTTTGAAAACGTAATCATAAATATCAATAAAGACGATTTTGAAGAACAGCGTAAAGGCAGAAGCTTTAAAATTGTTTTTAAAAGAGATGAGGTAATTGATCGGATTAGTGAATCCTATGCCGATGTAAATGAAGGGGAAAAATTAGCCCTTTTTAATAGTGCAAATTATTTAGAAATTGCTATTAACAAAGGCAATGCCGCTGGGCTTTTAGGGTTACAAGGCTTTTCCGAAAAACAAGTACAAAGCAACAGATTATTTTACCAGACGGTAAAAGTGTTTTTTGAGTAATTAATAAAAACGCATATCTGACATTTTTAAAAACCATATCAACCACACAAACCGATAAAGAATTATTAACTGCTTTTAAACAAAGTGGTAATGTAAATATGTTGAGTACCCGAAGATTATTTAAAAGATAAAAACCGACACGGCGAAGTAGAAATTACCTTTAATGTAACTTCCACCGTTGCTATTACCGATATAAAAATAGATAAAACCGCTTGCAATGGTTGTGATGAAGCTGCAGTAATAAGAGCTATTCAAAAAGGACCACAATGGAAAACAAAGCAAGGCAAATCGGAATCAGCAAAATTAAAGTAATGTTTTAATGAGTTAAACACATAAGCACGTAGAAAAAGTATTCTTCCCATTTAATAAAATTTGTATCACCCCCCTACAACAAAATTATTTTCCCAATTTAGTTAACTTTACACATAATCATTTGTTAGATTTGCAGTCAAAAAAAACTTCATAATGAAAAAATTAATGATTGCTTTCATAGCATGTTGCTTTTGCACTTTTAGCTTGCTTGCGCAAGTAAAAATGCCCCAACCAAGTACAACACAAACCATTAAACAAGATTTTGGTATGGGTAATATTGAACTTACCTATAGCCGCCCCAATATTAAAGGCCGCAAGGTTTTTGGCGATTTAGTGCCTTATGGAAAGTTATGGCGTACAGGGGCTAACGGTGCAACTAAATTGTTTTTTAACGATGCCGTTGAAATTGGTGGTAAAAAAATAGATACAGGTACCTACGTTTTATATGCTATTCCTAATAAAGGTAGTTGGGAAATAATTTTAAATAAAGGTGTTACCAACTGGGGAACAGATGGTTATAAAGAAAGCGAAGATGTTGTTCGTTTTACCGTAACGCCAATGAAAATGAAAAATAAGGTAGAAACCTTTACTATGCAATTTGCCGATATTAAAGCAGCAACTTGTGCCCTTCATATTATGTGGGATAAAACAGCTGTAAGCATACCAATTGCTACAAATATTAATGATAGATTAAGAGCACAAATAAAAAAAGCATTACAAGGCGATAAAAAACCTTATTGGCAAGCTGCACAATTTTACAATGAATATGATAACAACAAAGCAAAAGCGCTTGAAATGTGCGATGGAGCAATTAAAGCAAATGACAAAGCATTTTGGATATGGTTGTATAAAGCCAAACTACAAAATGATTTAGGCGATAAGGCCGGTGCAATGGCAAGTTCAATGAAATCAATGGAATTAGCTAAAGAAGCTAAAAACGATGATTATGTAAAAATGAATGAAGAGTTGCAGAAGAAGTTGAAATAAGATTATTTTAATCAATTATATTAAAAGCATCGATTTAAAAGTCGATGCTTTTTTAGTATACATAAAAATGAGGGTACAGTGGGCAATGGAACTAAAGTTAAATTACTTCATACCATATTAGCTCAAATTTTATAGCATAAGGTTTTAGCTTAGATGCTGTTTGGAATGTGATTTTTTAGTTCCCACAAAGTCACAAAAGTCACTAAGCAGTAATTGTACAATGTAGAAAATCATTTGTGCAATTAGTGGCTTTATGGGATTCTCCTTTTAAGGCTTCCTGATATTTAAGGCCACCAAAATTCAAATTTAAATTTAGGAGTTATAGGCATTTTTTGTAAATGGTAGGTAGTACACATAAGAAAATCCCATCAAAATATTTGATGGGATTCACTAAATTCAAAAATTTAATTATTATTGTTCTTCTACTTGGAAGGTAATTGGTTGACGACGATAAGCGTTTACCTCTCTACCATTTTGATTAGCTGGCCTCCAGCTTTTTGTTTTTTTAATTACTCGTACAGCCTCGGAACACATTCCATAACCAGGATCGCTTTCGCAACTAATATCACTTAAGCTACCGTCTTTACTTACAATAAACTTTACAATAACTTGGTATACACCTGCATTGGCCCCATTATCTACGGGTACTTCGCCACGTAAGTTGTTCATTAAAAAACTACGCCAAGCTGCATCTCCACCAGGGTATTCAGCTTCTTTTTCTACTTTGGTCCAAATTTTATTTTCTTCATCATCTTTCTTTACGTCTACCACTGTACCATTTCCTTCTGGTGCAACTTCTACCTTAGCGTCTTTATTATCACTTTCCACCGTTTTTGTAGAAATTACTTGGTCCTCTTTAATTTCTTCAATTTTTTCATCTTCTTTTACCTCTTCATCTTTTACAATTTTTGGAGGGGTAAATTTTATCTGATTAATTTCGGGTGGTGGTGGTGCCTTTGGTGGCGGTGGTGGCGGTGGTGGCGGTGGTGGTGGAGTTTCTTTTTTAATCTCTGCCAATTGTGTATCTAACACATCCAACTGCTCCGATCCGGTTTTATTAAAAACTTTTGCATAAAGCAAAGAAGCAAAAAATATTAATGCCGCTAATGCTGCTGTAAACAACAAGGCTTTAGTTAAACGTTTGTTGTAGGTTTTGCGTAAGTCGTAAGCACCGTATTGTTTATTTTTACCATCAAAGATGATATCTAAAATATCGGCACTTAAAATTTTGTTTATATCCATTGTTATACACTTTAATAATTAGATTCAAAAGGGCAAAAATTCCATAAAGAATTTTTACTTTATTTTATCCCGTTAGCTTCTTCTGTTTTTTGAATAAGCATAGACTCTGTATCGGTAATATCTACCTCGGCATAATGCCCTGGGGGCACAGCGGTTACCGTCATTTCGTCTAATATATCAATTGCATTTTTAAAAGTAGCTTCTTTATCTGCTTTTATAATATACATTAAATCGCCAAGTGGTGTTGCTTTCTTTTTAGCAGAAATTAAATCTCTAATTTCTTTAAAATTGCTGCTTTTAAATTGCTCACTAATGGTTTCTGCAACCAACTCTCCATAATAGTAATATACTTGATCAGCTTTGCCCAATAAAATGGTCATAGCTCCACTGTTTTTTACTTTTAATTGGTTTTCCGGATCGTCTTTAGGTTCGTTCATACTCATTGCTGTTGGCTTACTCATTGTTGTAGTAAACACAAAAAATGTTATGAGCAGAAAACCTAAGTCCACCATTGGTGTTAAGTCAACTCTTGTAGATAATTTTTTACCTTTTTTTACGCCAGGGCCTTTTTTATGACCGCCACCGGACGAGGTATCCATTTCTGCCATGATAAACTATTTTAATTAGTTAAATATTATTTTTTTAACGACTCTCCTAAAGCATCAACACCCTTTTTATTATTTTCGTACAGCTCTGTTCCCATAGGAGCTTTTTCTCCGTTGGTTACAATTCTAAATTTAAAAAAATTATTCTTTTTTAAAGCGTACTTAATATTTTTAAAAGAAGGGTATTTGGCTAGATTATCGCCCTTAATTAGCATAATTTCTTCTAGCTTTCTTACATCTCCACCAGCATATGCATTTGAAATTGCTCTGTACCAATCTACCAACTCGTTGGTAGCACTATCTGCAACAGGTATTCCTTCCATTTTATTTGCAGGGATATCTTGTTGTAGAGCTAGTGCTCCTTTAAGCATACTTAATGGCATACCATATACTTGTTGACGGTTTAGTTTATTTAGTTCTGCTTCGGTTAAACCTAACCCTCTGTTGGTATTTAACAGTGCTAAAATCTCTTTTTTCTTGGTATCATCACCCAACATTAAAAACACTTTCCCTTCTTTTGTTAAAGTAGTAAGTATAGATTTTTCCGGGGCTGCTTTTGAAGACACCGATGATGGAGCTTGAACAGCAACTGCCTCTGGTGGCTTTTGCTTAGTAGCCAATATAAAAAATGAAAGCAACAAAAATGCAACATCACACATTGCCGTCATATCTATATGGGTACTTTTCCGTGGTAATTTGGCTCTTCCCATAATTATTTTATTTTTTAATTAGATTCAAATCTTGAAAAAATCCATAAGCTTATTTGTATAAACTAGCAAAGCTTTGTGTTAATGTAAAGCCACTTTCATCTATACCATAAGTAATACCATCAATTTTTGTTGTAAACATATTGTAGAAAATAATGGCAACAGCCGATGTACCAATACCTAAAGCAGTATTATACAACGCCTCCGAAATACCTACAGATAGTTTAGCAGCAGCATCGCCTCCACCTTCTCCATCACCTAATGCAGAGAAAGAACGAATCATACCTAGTACCGTTCCTAACAATCCTAATAGGGTTGCAACAGAAGCTATCGTTGATAAGAATACTAAGTTTTTTTCTAACATTGGTAATTCAAGTGCAGTAGCTTCTTCAACTTCTTTTTGAATAGCCATTACTTTTTGATCAGTATTTAACTCAGTATTGTTAACCATATCCTTATAGCGGTGCAAACCAGCTTTCATTACATTGCCAACACTTCCTTTTTGCTTATCGCACTCAGCGACAGCAGCATCTACATTTTTATTAGCTAAGTGATATTGTACTTTACGTATAAACTCTGCATTATTACCGGTACCTGTTGCTTTGCTAATAGTTAAAAAACGCTCAATAATAAACGTAACTACTGTTAAAAAGCAACCAATTAAGATAGGTACAATAATACCACCTAAATACATTTTACTTAATGCTGTTTTTGGACCATCATGCTCTGGCCAAAAAAATCCTTTGCCTGGCTTTGTAAAATTGCCTTCACTTCCTAATACAAATCTCCAAATTAGATAGCCTGCAACTACGCAAACTATTGGAGCTAATAATGAAATTGCGTTACTCGATTTTTTTACCTGAACTGAGCTTACTGGTTTTGCAGTTAGTTTTGTTTCTGCCATGACATTCAAATTTTTTAGTTGATAAAATAATTACAGTTTGTTTTAAAATAAAATTAGTACACAATACTACAAAAAATGTATTTACATAAGTTGTAAAAAATACACATCTTATCCATACAGTGAACGCACAAGTTAATAAAATATTTGAAAGCAACAACTTATGCTAAATTATTTTTTTATTTCTTTTTATTGATGCAAAATCTAGCGTTTTACACAAATAAAATTGATTAATAATTAGAATTTCGAGTTTTTAATAGATTAGATTTATAAAAGAACCTCGGTATAACTAAAGTTGCCGCACTTTTAAAGGTTGACAATTCTTATATTAAATATCGACAATTTAAACAACAACTTATTCGTATCGCAAGGCTACAATAGGATCTAATTTAGCTGCTTTATAGGCAGGGTATAGGCCTGCAGCAAGCCCTACAAGTGTACAGACTAAAATACCTCCAAATATCCAACCCCAAAGCAATACTAGCCCACTTTTTAATAGTAAGCCTATTATATTACCTAAAATTATACCAACTACAATTCCCCAAAACGCTCCTAACAAACTAATAATGATAGATTCTGCAACAAATTGATTACGAATATCGGTACTAGTACCGCCCAATGCTTTTATTAAACCAATTTCTTTTGTACGCTCTGTTACAGCAACTAGCATAATATTCATTAACCCAATAGATGAGGCTAATAACGTTATTAGTGCAACCCCAATAATACCTTTTTCTAAAAAGCCTAAATTGTTTTCTAAACTTTTTGCTATGCTATCACTTTTGTCAATAAAAAAGTTTTCTTCTTCTTTTATATCCAATTTACGTATTGGCCTAAATGTTCCCTTAGCTTCTCCAACGGCAGCTTCCAAGCGTTTAACATCGCCAACCATTATACCAATATTAAAGCTGGCATTGTTGGTTGCATACAACCTTCGTATAGTATTGTACGATGTTAATACAATTTTACCTGTGTTAAAAAATGAGCTTGAGCCTTTATCTTTAAGCACCGCAATTACCCGATAAGGTATATGGTCCACCTTAACAATTTTATCTATAGCTTGCTGAATATTTTCGGGATATAATTTATTAGCAACGGTACTACCCAGCATGCATACATTTCTTCCGGTTTCCACTTCGGTCGGTGTAAAGTTTCTACCTAGTGCAATAGTGTAACCATTTAATTCTAAATAATTTTCATCTCCTCCCAATACATTAATATCTGGATTTGTTTTTTTTCGTTCATTATTTACCACCAAACCGCCACCACCCCTTACGGCAATGCTAACTTTTGCAGGAAATAGATATCTTTCTTTAAACGTTTTTGCTTCTTCGTAAGTTATTAATTTACCTATGTTGGATTTTTTTTCTTTTAAGGATGATTTTTTTTCTGCTTTTGAATCATTTTGAGGTCCACCCCCTCCTATTCTAATTTTTCTTTCTTTAAAGCGAATGCTAAAAGCATTTGCCCCCATTGTGCTAAACGTACTATTTAGGCTATAACTAGCGGCCTTTAATGCAGTTAAAAACCAAATTAATGCACAAATACCCAATGCAATAATTGCTACAGTAATGCCCGTACGCAATTTATTACCTCTAATATTTCGCCAAGAAAGTGCAATGGTATCTTTATACGTCATACGATAAAGTTATGCAGAGATGTTGAATGTTAGGATGGATTTTTTATGAGTGGGAAGAGCCCCAAACCCCTAAAGGGGCTTTTGAGAAATGCTTACACTTGACTCTTTGGGGGAATTAACCAAATTGGTAGACTCTAAAAATCAATAATACAACCAATCTGTAAGCAAGCCCGGCATTACACCCAATAGAATTATTAAAACAGCAGTAATTATAAGCATCAATTTAAAAGCCGTAGTAATAACTTCGGTAAGATCGCCTTCTGCAGATGAAGCTTCTTTAAAAAATATGGCCTGAATTATTTTAAAATAATAGTAGGCACTAATAGCAGCACACAAAACGGCTAAAATAATTAACCAAGTGTAACTACCTACTTCTGCAGCTGCCATTAGCATATAAAATTTACTTTGAAAACCAGCAGTAAGGGGCACACCTGTAAGCGATAATAAAAAGACTAAGCCAGTAACAGCTAAGACTGGTTGCTTTTTTGCTAATCCATTGAAACCATCAATGGTATAATCTTTCATTTTTATTAAAATTGCAAAAATTCCAATGGTCGCTAAGCTATAAGCAGCAGCATAAAGTATTAAACCTTCTTTTGCTTTTTCGTTTAGGGCAAATACTGCAAACAACATAAACCCTGCTTGTGCAATACTTGAATAGGCCAACATACGTTTTACACTTTGTTGAAAAACGGCTGTTAAATTACCCAACACCAATGTAGCTGCGGTTATTAAAACAATTAATTTTTGCCATTGAGGTTGTAATACACCAAAGCCGTTATCAAACAAACGTAAAAAAGCAAAAAAGCCTGCCGCTTTTACAATTGTTGCCATAAACGAAGTAAACACTGTTGGGGCACCATCATACACATCTGGTGTCCAAAAATGAAAAGGTACAGCAGATACTTTAAACGACATAGATATTAACAACAACACTAAGCCTATTGCAATTAAAGGACTCATTTTACCTAGGCCAAAACCTAATTGACTTATGTAAAAAGTAGCTTGGTCGTTTCCGCCATAAATAAATGCAATACCCATAAGCATAATGCCCGTACTAAATGCACCCATTAAAAAATACTTGAGTGCCGCCTCATTACTTTTTAAATTTCGTTTATCGCTACCTGTTAGTATGTATAGGGGTATAGATATAATTTCTATTCCAATAAACAACATTAATAAAGTATTAAATGTAGCGGATATAGCTACCCCACATAAAACAAAAAATAGTAAAGCAAAATATTCTGCAACATAGCTACCTACTTTTTCTATTGCGCTACCACTTAATAAAAAATAAATTAGTGTACAAAGCAATGCCACACCTATAAATGCAAGGTTAAAGCTATTAAACGTAAGCATATTTTTTACATTAAATGTAAAAAAAGACTCTTGGCTTAAAAGCTCTACCATATTAGCTATTAAAATAAGTATAATGCCTCCTATAGCAACAAACCGTGGCAGTGTTTTGCTTTTGCTAAACGCTCCAATCATCATTAGTACAATGCCCAAAACCGCTGTTAATAGTATAGTATTCATACCCTATTCCTTAGTGGAATTATTTTTTATTTTTAATTAAATTTTAGCATTAATGCTTCTACCGTTCCTTTTGTTAAGTTTATCATGGGTTGAGGATAAACCCCCATCATAAAAATTAATACCACAACTACACTCAAAATAATTTTTTCGTGTAATGCAATTTCTTTTATTGCTGTTGTAATAGAATTTTCTTCGCCATAAAAAACTTTTTGTATCATATTTAAGGTATAAACTGCTGCCAAAATAATGCTAATACCTGCTGCTGCTGCATACCATTTATTAAAAGCAAACAAGCCATTAAACAACATAAACTCTCCAATAAAAGCATTTGTTAGCGGTAAAGCTATATTTGCTAAAGCTGTTACTACTAACAAAATAGTAAGTATGGGAGCCTTATGTGCTACACCACCTAGTTGCGATATTTTACGAACGCCTGTTTGCCTTTCTATTAATTCAATTACTATCCACAAGCCAATAATATTTATACCGTGGCAAAACATTTGTAGCATTACACCTTGTAAACCTACTTCGATTTTTGTAAAAATACCTGCACACATTAAGCCAATATGTGCAATAGATGAGTAAGCTACTAATCGTTTTAAATCATCTTGCTTTAACGCAATTATACTGGCATAAAGCATCCCTATTACGGATAAGCCTATAATAATAGTATCGAACTTTATTGTTGCTTGAGGAAATATGGGCAACAACCAACGTAAGCAAGCAAACAATCCCATCTTAACCATTATTCCACTAAGTACCATTGTAGTTGCTGTTGGTGCTTGTTCGTAAGCATCGGGCTGCCAAGTATGAAAAGGAAAGATGGGCATTTTAATGGCAAACGCAATAAAAAACAACCAGAATAACCAATTTTGTTCGGTTGGATTTAACCGAACCCCAGCAAATGCATATAATGCAAAACTATGCCCGTTGCCATTAATATTTATAGTATGCAAATACACATAAATAATGCCTATTAACATTAGTAAAGACCCTGCAAATGTGTACACAAAAAATTTAAAGGTTGCTTGTATTCTTTTTTCGCCTCCCCATTGGCTACTTAAAAAATAAACGGGTATTAATGCAAGCTCCCAAAAGAAATAAAATGACATAGCATCCATTGCTGTAAACACACCCATTAAACCACTTTGAGCTAATAGCATTAAGCCATAAAAGTTTTTTACACTTTTATAGGGTGTGTTGTATGTAGCTACAAAAATTATTGGAAAAGCGAATGCGGTTAAAAGCGTAAGCAATCTTCCCATACCATCTAACCCTAAAATAAAACTACCGTTGTTCATATATTTTAGGGTATACGACGCTTTATTTAAAGCCAAGTATTTTGCATCATCGCTAAAATATAAACTTGCAAATGAAATACATAAGGTAATAATGGAAACTAATAAAACCCAAGATTTTACTTTACTATTATCTTTAAATAAAAAACATACTAAGCCTGCTAATAAAGGAAACCATACTAGCAACTCAGGAAACGTTATCCAAACATCTTGTGGGTTCATATCTTGCTAAAAAAACAGTTGAATAATAAATAAAACTAAAATGCCTAACACCATTAACAAAACATAGTTACCTATTTGTCCGCTTTGTAGTAATCGAATTTGGCGGCTACCATAATTTACTACCTTACCTACTCCATTAACCATTCCATCAATTCCTTTCTTTTCTACAATAGTATTAAAAAAAGCTGCAATGGCTTGTAAAGGTTTTACAAGTATTGAATTATACAACTCATCAACATACCATTTATTTTCTAACGTTTTACCAAAGGCAGATGTTTCTTCTTTAGGCTCGTAATTTTTAAATTTAAAATAGGCCCAACTAATTACTGCTAAAATTAATACAACAGCGCTACCCATTAACATATACTCTGTTGCATGAGATAAGGTAGTTTGATGAGTTTGTTGTATTACCGGAGAAAGAAAATGGGTTAAACTTTCGGTACCGCCAAATAGTGCTGGAATATTTACAAACCCAGCAATGGCAGATAATACAGCTAAAATAATTAACGGTATAGTCATGGCCGATGGGCTTTCGTGTACATGGTTCCACTGTTTTTCTGTTCCTCTAAACTTACCATTAAATGTGATAAATAATAAACGGAACATATAAAAAGCTGTAAGACAAGCTGTAAATAACGCTATTGCATAAACGATTTTATTATGTTCGTATGCTCCTATCAAAATAGAATCTTTACTAAAAAAACCACTTAAAGGCGGTATACCTGCAATAGCTAAACACCCAATAAAAAAAGTGATGTAAGTAATTTTCATTTTACTTTTTAGCCCACCCATATTGTTAATATCTTGCTCGTGATGCATACCATGAATTACTGAACCAGAACCAAGGAAAAGCAAGGCTTTAAAAAATGCATGCGTCATTACATGAAATACGGCAGCAATATAATTGCCTGTACCCAATGCCAAAAATATAAAACCTAACTGACTTACAGTTGAGTAAGCCAACACTTTTTTAATATCGTTTTGTTTTAATGCAATAGTAGCAGCAAGCAAGGCTGTAGCCAAACCAATCCACATGATAATTTCTTGAGTAAGTGGTGCTAAATTGTACAACACGTTACTACGAGCAATCATATATATACCTGCGGTAACCATGGTTGCAGCATGAATTAACGCACTCACGGGTGTAGGACCAGCCATTGCATCGGGCAGCCAAGTAAATAATGGTATTTGTGCACTTTTACCTGTAGCCCCAACAAATAGTAATAACGTAATTCCAGTAATATCTGTAGTAGATAATTTAGAAAGATTTGCAAATACATCGGTAAAGTTTGTAGTACCTAATTTATTCAACAACCAAAATACCGCCAATAAAAAACCTAAATCGCCAATACGATTCATTATAAATGCTTTTTTTGCTGCATTGGTATAGTTTACATTTTTAAACCAATAACCAATTAAAAGGTATGAGCAAAGGCCTACACCCTCCCACCCTATAAATAATATTACATAGTTGCCCCCCATTACAAGCAGTAGCATACTAAATACAAAAAGATTTAAATAAGCAAAATATTTTGCATAATCTTTTCCATCTTCTTCATGCATGTAGGCTGTTGAATACAAATGAATTAAAAAACCTACTCCAGTAATAATTAATAAGAAAAGAGAGGATAATGGATCTATCTGAAAATCGAATCCAATTGTAAATGAATTGATATCAATTAAATTAAAATAATGTGCAAGATGCGAATTGCCTCCCTTTACATTAAAGAAAACATATAAAGAAAGTAGAAAGGAAAATAATATGACTCCGCTTCCAATAATACCGCTCATTCTTTTACTAAGAGAATTTCGTCCTAGTCCATTAATTAAAAAGCCAATTAAGGGGAGTAATGGAATTAGCCAAACCATTTGTAAAACATTATCCATATGTATTCAATAAGCAATTAACACTACTAAAAAACAAGTATTAATAGTACAATTTAGTTTTTAAGTCTGTTTAAAAAATTAATATCTACCACATGTGTATTTCTATACATCATTACAATTATAGCTAGGCCAACAGCCACTTCTGCTGCAGCTACCACCATAATAAAAAATACAAAAATTTGTGCATTACTTACTACACTTGGGTTAGTAAGGCCAACCGGGGATAGTGCATGCATTTTAGAAAACGCTACTAATAATAAATTAACAGCATTAAGCATAAGCTCAATACACATAAAAACAATTATTGCATTACGCCTTGTAAGTACACCCATTACACCAATACTAAATAGTGCAACGGCTAAACCTATATACCACCTTATTTCCATAAAAAACTGTTACGACTAATTACAAGAATTAGTGATTAAAAAAATTACAATTTTACATACAAACCAACACCCATCGTATTAGATGCTGGAGCAACTGAAAGAATATCTTTTATTTTATTTTTAACTACTCCATTAAACACATCAACCGCTTTGTACGATGCTGCTTTGGTTAAAAATTTTACAATTAACCCAGTGGCTGCAGTACTTACAACTGCTATTAATGGCTTTTGATACTCGAATTTTAACGCTCAATACCTTTCCTAAAATTTGATCAAGATTAATTATTTTATTCAAATCAATTTGAGCGTTTGCACTTGTTACAAATAAAATAGCAAAAGCAATTACAGTTATTTTTTTCATTTCATTATTTTTAAAAGATTCTTTTACTCTTCTTTTTTACCCATTACCACAGCTCCTATCATAGCACTTAAAAACAAAACGCTACTTATTTCGAAGGGTAAAACAAAATCATTAAATAATGCTTTTCCTAAATTTTTGATTAAGCCGTAATCGCCACCATTTAGTTGCACAGGGCTTGATATATTTCCTGATTTATTAATTGCTGCAGTTAACACCAAAAATAAACAACCACCTGAAATAATACCTGCAAACTGCATTGTCCTATTTTTTATAGGCTCTGCATTGGCATTTAAATTCATTAACATTACTACAAATAAAAACAATACCATAATTGCACCAGCATAAACTATAATATTAACAATTGCTAAAAATTGGGCATTTAATAAAATATAATGACCACTAATAGCAAAAAATGTAACAATTAAAAATAATACGCTATGCACCGGATTTTTTGCAGTAATCACCATTATAGCACTGCCAATTGCCATTGCCGATAAAAACCAAAATAATATTTGTGTAACTCCCATAATATATTAAATCCTAAATTATAAACTCTAAAAAAACTAACTTTAAAAACAACTTCACTGACCATTTACTACTGACTAGTGACTACTTTATTCCCCCTTGCTTTTGCATAAGCCTCAGGCTCATTAATTGGATGAGGAATTAGCATTTCTTCTTTTTTATAAATAAATTGTTTACGTTGATAATCGGCTGGTGCAAATGTTTCACTTAAATAAATGGCATCTTTAGGGCAAGCCTCTTCGCACAAACCACAAAAAATACAACGCAACATATTTATTTCGTACTTAGCTGCATATTTTTCTTCTTTATACAAATTCTCTTCCCCATCTTTTCTTTCTGCCGCTTCCATAGTAATAGCCTCTGCTGGACAAGCTACTGCACACAAGCCACAAGCCGTGCAATTTTCTCTCCCCTCTTCATCTCTATTTAAAATATGTAAGCCTCTAAACACAGGACTAAATGGTCTTGTTTTTTCGGGATAATTAATAGTAGGCTTCTTTTTAAAAATATGACTAAATGTTATAGCCATTCCTTTTACAATGGCAGGTAAATACATACGTTCCAATAAATTCATTGGCCTTCTATCTACCTGTTGTGCTTTATTTGTTAATGCTTGCATATTTATAAAACCATTTAAGGTTTATCTTATTTATTAAAATACAAAATTACTGCCCCTGTTACCAACATATTAAATAATGCTAAAGGAATTAAAATTTTCCATCCTAAACGCATTAATTGATCGTATCTAAAACGTGGTATTGTCCAACGAACCCACATAAAGAAAAATAGGAAGGCAACTACTTTTGCCATTAACACACTTACCCCTAATATTGCAGCCCAGCCCTGAGAGATGGTGCTTTCATCAACAAAAGGGCAATCGTATCCACCAAAAAACAAGGTAGCCATTATTACACTACTTACAAACATATTTATATACTCTGCAAATAAATAAAAGCCCAATTTCATACTAGAGTACTCCGTATGATAGCCTCCAATTAATTCATTCTCTGCTTCTGGTAAATCAAAGGGTGTTCGGTTACATTCTGCAAAAGAACATACTAAAAATATTAAAAACCCAAAGGGTTGTTTAGCAATATTCCACCACCCATTTTGCTGTTGTACCACCATTTCTTTTAACCCTAAATTGCCTGTAACCATTATTAAAGCAATTAAGGAAATACCCATTGCCAACTCGTAACTTATAATTTGAGATGCTGCCCTTAAACCACCCATTAAGGAATACTTATTATTACTTGCCCAGCTACCAATCATTATTCCATACACCCCCATACTTACTACACCAAATACAAATAGAATACCTACATCAATATTAGCAATTTGTAAGGCAATATCTCTACCAAATAAATGAACTTTATCTCCCCAAGGTATAACTGCACTCGTCATCATGGCCGTCATCATGGCCAATGATGGCCCAAGAATAAATAAAAATTTATTAGATAAATTTGGAATGATTTCTTCTTTAAAAAATAATTTTAAGCCATCAGCTAAAGGTTGTAACAAACCAAAAGGGCCAGCCCTATTTGGTCCACGTCTATCTTGTAAAATAGCAGCCACCTTACGCTCGGCAAATGTAGTGTACATAGCTATCCCTAATGAAGCCATTACTACTATTATTATCAACACTAATTTTTCTATTATTAAAGCAAAATCTAAAGCTAAAAGCATATGTTACCTTAATCTGCTAAAGGCAGACTTTGATTGTATTTTGTTATAAATATTTTTTTACGATCATTTAATATTGAGTGTTTTGCCTTTTATTTTTTTGACAAATTAACCCCACTTTCATCATGAATGTCCATTAATAATTTTGGCTCTCTGCCGCCCATTACTTTTTGTATAGTTTCGGTTGGCATAACCATTCCTTCGTAATGCCCTTGCGATATTACCGAATGACGACTAATCGTTGTTGGTCCTTCAATTACCCAATCGCTTGTTTTCTTTTTATCAAAGCGGCAAATGTTACAAATCCAACCTTGTTTACCATCATAGCTTTGCACTTCGCCCCATTCATCTTTTCGGGCTGTTACTCTATACACATCAGCCCCACGTAACCACAATGTTGCTTTACCGCAACATTTAGGGTTTTCACAATTTCTATTAGCATCTACTGGCTTAGTAAACCAAACTCTATTTTTAAAACGAAATGTTTTATCCGTTAATGCACCTACTGGGCAAACATCAATCATATTTCCACTAAAGTCGTTATCAATAGCTTTAGAAATATAAGTAGATATTTCTGCATGATCACCTCTATCTAAAATACCATGTACTCTTGTATCGGTTAATTGATCGGCAACATACGTACATCTGTAACAAAGTATACACCTTGTCATGTGTAGCTGAATGTAAGGACCAATATCTTCTTTCTCAAATGTTCTTCTTTTAAACTCATAACGAGTACCTTCTTTACCGTGGCTGTAACCTAAATCTTGCAAATGGCATTCTCCAGCTTGGTCACAAATTGGGCAATCTAAGGGATGATTAAGTAATAAAAATTCTACCACTCCAGCTCTTGCATCCTTTACTTTATCGCTAGTAATATTTTTAACCTCCATACCATCCATTACACCTGTACGGCAACTTGCTACTAACTTTGGCATTGGTCTAGGGTCTTTTTCGCTACCCTTACTAACCTCTACTAAACAAGTACGGCATTTACCACCACTCCCTTCCAACTTGCTGTAATAGCACATTGCAGGCGGAGTTACATCGCCACCAATTTGCCTGGCAGCAGTTAAAATAGATGTACCAGGGGCAACATCAATAGTAATGTTGTCGATGGTTACTTTAAACGTAGATTTTAGTTTTATTTCACTCATATACCCCAAACCCCTAAAGAGGCTTTTAAGATTTTAATTATTTACACTTCTTTTATTTAACCTAACAACTATTAAAAATTGCTAAACTTTTTAAACCCAATTGCCCCTTAGGGGGCAGAGGGAGTTAAACTAATTCTGGAAAATGAATTGGATCAGCATAATGCCCCAATCCAAAATTTCTAGTCAAACACTCAATTGGGTTATTTACATGCCACTCAAACTCCTCTCTAAAATGCCTAATGGCTGCCGCAACTGGCCAAGCAGCTGCATCTCCAAGT
>Ga0114969_10000184_pt1 | contig 52878 bp, 51 predicted proteins | sample M_130807_MF_Meta_FD_87316 | JGI IMG/M metagenome (GOLD analysis project Ga0114969, IMG submission 87316) | Freshwater microbial communities from Lake Montjoie, Canada to study carbon cycling - M_130807_MF_MetaG | ecosystem: Environmental > Aquatic > Freshwater > Lake | place: Lake Montjoie... | reverse complement strand
TACTTCCAAATATTATTAAATAAATTCAATATTATTTTTCGCAATAATCTCTCCGATCTCAAAACACCTTAATGAACTTACCCTTGCTATTGGGGAGGGCAAATGTAGTAGAATGTTTCCCATCTCAAAATTATCATTTCATTTTTTTTAAATAAAAATGCTAATCGACTGATAGTGAGAGAATATTATTTTTAAGGAGTAGTAGCAGAAACAGCCACAATCTTTCCATTGATGAATTTATGCTGCTTTAAAGCGAAGTTCGCGATGTATTCAGCCATCATCTGCGGCTCCATTTCAGACTTATAACCAGGAAAAGCACTGGCCAGCATTTCTGTATTAACAGCACCCAAGGCCAAACAATTCACTTTAATGCCTTGCGTTTTCAATTCTTGCGCCAAACATTCGCTCAATCCAGCGATAGCAGCTTTACTTGAAGAATAGACGGACAGCCCTGAAAACTTGAGCGATCCCTGCACCCCTCCCATACTTCCTATATTGACAACGTGCGCGATTTTGGACTTCTTTAAATTGGGCAACAACAATTGCGTTAAAAGAAAAGGTGCGTAAACATTGGTTTTATAAATCAAATCCAAATCTGTCGGACTAATATTCTCAAAGGGCGCATAGACTAATGCACCCGCGTTGTTGATCAACACGTCAATACAGTTTTCTGCAAATACACTGCGCAAATCCTCAAAATTGATCTGCGTCAGATCGCACTCCACCAATATCACTTCTGTATCTCCAATGGCGGCAGAGGCATTTTTCAGTTGCTGCAATTTGACTGCATTTCTTCCTAGGGCATAAATACGCGTAACTTTTTGCCTGACCATTTCCAATACCGTGGCATAGCCTATTCCACTACTCGCTCCTGTTACAACAATATTCATTGAAAAGTTTATTTCTTAAATTGAGTAAGTATTTCTTTTGTTTGTGGTGAAAGCACCAATTCGCCACTAATGGCAGCGCGCTCATGCAATAAAACCGGCCAATGATCTGTCCCCTCCCACAACATTTCTTTTATTGCTTTCATGGCAAGCAAAGAAGAGGAGGCAAGATTTTGCAGTAATACATTTACAGCTTTATCCATCTCTTGCTGCGAAAGGCAAATAGCTGAATATAAATTTTTATCGAAAGCCCACTGTGCACTCTGCCATTGCGTTGATTGAATACTTAAAGCAGAAAAGGCGGAAAGGCCAATTTTACGCTGCACCGCAGCACCAATGACGAAGGGACCAATGCCAATGCTCAATTCACTTAGTTTTATGGAAGCACTTTCCAGCGCAAAACTATAATCGGCAGCAGCAATCAAACCAACTCCACCGCCAATGGCCTTGCCTTGTACCTTCACAACTATAAATTTTGGACAGGCTTTCATTGCCAAGATTACCTTTGCAAATCCCGAAAAAAAAGCGGCACCTTCTTCTTTGTTTTGCACTGCTAACAATTCATCAAAAGAGGCCCCGGCACAAAAATTTTTGTCTCCTTTCGACGAAATTAAAAGCACCTTTACTTCACTATCAGCAGCAAATCGATCAATCTGCGCTGCCAACCCATTTAACAAGGCAGAAGGCAGAGAGTTGCTTTTGGGATGAGCAAAAACAATTTTTCCAATTCCTTCTTCTATACAAGCACTGACACTACCTTCTTCCATAAATTTCGTTTTTCAAATGATCGATCTTGTCGCAAAAAACAAATGCAGCACATCTACACCTCTTATTGCTACTGGTGTTTCCGCACTGCATTGCTATATTTACTTTGTATTCTTGAGACATCCTTCACACTTATATACATGTAAGCGATTTCACAACAAGATACTAAGATTTCCTATCTTTTAGATTGCGACTGCAACTCTTCCAGTTTTTTCTGAAAACGCGATTTCGTTACTGGTTTTTTCTTGTGCTCTTCAATTTTAGCCATGATAGCTGCTTCATTGACAAAGTATTTTTTGATCACCAAAGTTTGTCCGATTGTAATCACGTTGGCCAAGAAATAGTAGAAAGTCAAACCTGCCGCAACATTATTGAAGAAAAACAACATCAAGAAAGGCATCAAATTCATCATTATTTTCATTTGCTTTTGAATCGCTTGCTGCATCTCTCCACCTCCAGAAGCAGTGGCGCTGGGAGACATTTGCTGCGTAAAACGAGTATAGAAAAACAAAGAGATTGCCATCATAATGGTAAACAGGGAAATGTGGTTTCCATAAACCGGAATATCAAATCCAAATTCATAGATAGAATCGTAAGCCGACAAATCCTCAGCCCACAAAAATGGTTGTTGACGCAATTCCATCAAAGCGGGAAACAAGCGGTACAAGGCGTATAAAATTGGCATCTGCAACAAAGCTGGCAAACAACCCGCCATTGGATTGACGCCTGTTTTTTTGTAGAGTTCCATGGTCGCTTGTTGCTTTTTCAAAGGATCGGCATCTTTGTTTGCCGCATTCAGCTTATCCAGTTCAGGCTTGATGACACGCATCTTCGCCGAAGACAAATAGTTTTTGTAGGTGATGGGAAACAACACCATTTTGATCACCAGAGTTAATAAAATAATAATTACTCCTGCTGTGATACCCCAGCTGTGAAACAAGTCTACTATAGGCAACATGAAATACTGGTTCACCCAACCAAAAATACCCCAACCCAAATTCACCTGGTCTTCAAGGTGCAATCCTTCATAGGTCGTTAAAAGGTCGTAATCATTTGGGCCGAAGTAAAAAGAATAATTGTTGCTTGTGAGTCCGGCCGCCGCTAAAGGAAGAGGCAATTCAGTGTGCAGGCGCTTAACGTACGTGGTATCGTCTTCGTTAAAAAAAGCACTCACCTTTCCGCCTTTGATCGCATCTTTTTCAGAGATAAAAATGGAAGAGAAAAATTGCTGTTTCAAAGAAACCCATTTCACGCCAAACTCAAGAGATTCACTTTCGTCACGAGATCCTTCGCTGATGTAGTCGTAATCTTCTTCATCCGAATTGTAGTAAAAAATAGTAGCGACTTTTCTTTCTTCAGAGATGATTTTTTCTTGATTAGGTGTGAATTGCTCCCATTCAAAAATCAATCCTTTATCTGTTCCAGTAATGTCTCTTTCTAATCCAGCAATATTCACACTAAATCCAATTTTGTAATCATTGCCAGGAATCACATATTGCAATTCAATGTACTTATTGGGATTCTCTGCTGTTGCCAACTTGAATGAAATCACTTTACTTTCGTCGCCTTTAACAGAAAAGTTAGTAGATGAAGGCACGAAATAAAAATCGCGGGTATTCATTTTTTTTCCCACGTGATTAAAATTGATTTGGTAATACGACGAATCCTGAATAAACAAATTCAAGTCTTTGCCATCACTGTGAAAAGCGTCGTAACCCTTCAATTCAACCTTTGAAATATATCCACCTTTTTCAGAAAAAGTGATTTTCATTTTTTCGTTCTCTACCACTATATCTTTGTTGGCACCTTTGGTAGAATTGTAAAACAAACCAAAATCTTTTTTCAAACCTTCATTCAAAATCACTTGACGCAAAGAATCCGTTGCAGAAGAATCTCCTCCAGCAACATTCGCGATCGTTGCGTTTGCAGCAGCACTTGTGCTTACTGCTGCCGCAGCTGAATTTGTTTTTTGTGATTGTACTTCTGTCTTAGCGCTTTCCGGCGTTTTGTCGGTGTTAGCAGTGTAAACAGAAAAACCTAGAAGTATTAAACCTATTAATACGAAACCAATAATCGAATTTTTATCCATTCTATTTTATATATCAACTTTTTGAATTAACCAATGCTGCTTTCACAAATCCCAAAAACAAAGGATGCGGATTTGCTACTGTACTTTTGTATTCGGGATGAAACTGAACTCCTACAAACCAAGGATGATCTTTTAATTCAACGATTTCTACCAAACCATTTTTTGGATTGATGCCAGAAGCCGTCATTCCATTTTCTTCGAACTGCTGCAAGTATTTATTGTTGAATTCGTAGCGGTGGCGATGTCTTTCTTGAATCTCGGTAGATTGGTAGATTTCAAAAGCTTTTGTTCCTTTTTTAATTTTACAAGGGTAAGCGCCCAATCGCATAGTGCCACCTTTTTTAGTAATGCTTTTTTGTTCTTCCATTAAGCCGATTACTGGATGTTTTGATTTAGGATCTTGTTCAGTAGAACTCGCCTTCAATTTCAAAACATTTTGAGCAAATTCAACAACAGCACATTGCATCCCCAAGCAAACACCCAAGAAAGGAATTTTGTTTTCGCGTGCATAACGCACTGCAATCAGTTTACCTTGCAAGCCACGCTCACCAAAACCAGGAGCAACGAGTATACCATTCAAATGCCCCAACAACTCATCTTTTGTTTCGTTGTTTACTTTTTCTGAATGAATCCACTCCAATTCAACTTTGCAGTCGTTGGATGCACCTGCGTGAATAAATGATTCAGCGATGGATTTATATGCATCTTTCAACTCCACATATTTACCAACCAAACCGATCTTTACTTTTTTCTTTGGATTTTTCAGTTTTTTCAAAAACTGCTTCCACTCTTTCATCTCAGGCTCTTTGCCTACTTTCATTTTGAATTTCTCCAAAACAACAGCATCCAACTTCTCTTCCATCATCAGCAAAGGCACATCGTAAATCGACTCAGCATCCATTGACACCACCACTGCATGCGGTTCAACGTTGCAAAACAAAGCAACTTTTCTTCGAACGTCTGAAGGTACTTCATGCTCTGCGCGACAAACCAAAACGTCAGGCTGAAGACCATATTCCAATAATTTTTTAACCGAATGCTGTGTAGGTTTTGTTTTCAACTCACCCGAAGCTGCGAGGTAAGGTATCAATGTAAGGTGAATCACCAAGCATCTGTTACCAAGTTCCCATTTCAATTGACGCACAGATTCAATGTATGGAAGCGACTCAATGTCACCCACAGTTCCACCAATTTCAGTCAATATGAAATCCCATTTATTTTCTTTTCCTAAAGCTTGAATTCTGTCCTTAATCTCATCAGTGATATGCGGAATAACCTGAACTGTTTTTCCTAAGTAGGCACCCTGTCTCTCTTTATTGATTACCGATTGATAGATTCTACCTGTAGTGACATTGTTGGCTTGAGAAGTCAATACATTCAAAAATCTTTCGTAGTGTCCCAAGTCCAAATCTGTTTCAGCACCATCGTCGGTGACAAAACATTCGCCATGCTCATAGGGATTTAAAGTTCCTGGATCTACGTTGATGTAAGGATCTAATTTTTGAATAGTGGCGGTATATCCTCGTGCTTGTAGCAATTTAGCCAATGAGGCTGCGATGATTCCTTTTCCTAGTGAAGAAGTAACTCCACCTGTTACGAATATGTATTTTGTGTCCGGCATCATTTGATTGGCTCCATTTATTTTTGCCGGATGCAAATCTACGAATATTCGTTGTGTAATATAGAATGAAATGGAAAATAAAGTCTGAACAACTATGGTGACAACGAATTGAGCCGTAGTAATCAGCGCATCATTTGGTAAACCAGTTCTTTTAAAAGCTCACCATCTACAGTGCTAGGATTGTTAACACCCTTCGATTTGAGGTCGTAGGTATTGAGTAAATCAAAAATCAAACTAATCTTCTTTGGCGGGTAATTGCGGGCTGCCGTTTGATAATCCTTCATGAAAAACTTATTCACCTTTAACAGCGTAGCCAATGTTTCTGGATTTTTGTCGGGTGCAAAATGGTACATCATCACCTTCAGAAAGAAGCCGTGCAACGTTGCAAGCGTTACCACCAAAGGATTACTTTTTGGATTGGCTGCAAAATAATGCACAATGCGCATCACCTTATCAAAATCCTTACTACCAATGGCATTGTTCAATTCAAAAATATTATAATCCTTGCTAATTCCGATGTTTTTCTCGATCACCTCGGGACTTATCATTGATCCCATAGGTAGTAAAATGCAAAGTTTATCTACTTCGTTGGTGATCTTCGATAGTTCGTTGCCTAAAAACTCCGTCAACATTACAGATGCTTTTGGCGCAATTTTGAATCCCTTTGACTCTACGTACTTCACTACCCATTCAGGTACTTGATTTTCATAGAGCTTCTTTGATTCAAAAAGAACACCAACTTTATCAATTGTTTTTGAAAGAGTTTTTCTTTTGTCAAGCGATTTGCCTTTATAGCAAAAAACCAGCACCGTAGTAGATTGCGGATGCTTTAAGTAATTTTCAAGCGCATCAAAAACTTTGATTTCTTGGGCCTCCCGCACAACCAACAATTGGCGCTCACCCATCATTGGAAACTGTTTTGCTAGGTTAACTACATTTTGTAAATCAACATCTTTACCATAAAACACAGATTGATTGAAGGCTTTGTCTTCCGCTGCAATCAAATGTTCTTCAATATAATCAGAGATATAATCAATATAGTAAGGCTCATCCCCAGAAAGGAAATAAATGGGTTTTACATCCTTTTTTTGAATGTCACGAACGATACTTTCAAGAGACACAAAAATACTTATTAGTATTCAATCTGCATGTCAATACGTGTGTTCTCAGCTCGACCTTCTTTGCTCTTCAAATCAGAAGTTAATGGATGAGTATTACCTGCAGCATTGATGTCAATTCTATCAAAAGCAATACCTTGTGCCAATAGCATGGTACGAACATAGTCAACAAGCTTGAATGACTCTCCCATACAAATTTCCGCACTTTCTTTTGGGTCGAAATAATTTCCAGTAATTTTCACTTTCAAGAAAGTATCTTTTTTCAATCTTTCAATATTTTCAGCCATCGCTTTTTTAGACGCAGCCGTGAATCGAATAGAATCCATTGAACTTACAAAAGTCAAATGAGCTTCTGCAAATACTTCCTGCTCAGAAACAGGAACAGAATTCATTTTAACCTCAGGATCTCTTTGCAGAGAGGCCAAGTAAGCCATTTCTGCCTGTAAATTTTGTTCCATTGGCGCATCAATATCTCCTTCGTAAACATTATAACCAGGAATTACCGCTTGAAGTTTGTACTTCTGTCCGCCAACCACATGGTAAACAAACTCTCCTTTTTCGTTCGCTGTAAAGCGCGTCACATGAACACTGTCTAAGTTTCTAACAAATACATCTGCCGGCAAACCAACGCCAGACTCAGCATCTTTAACCAATCCTTTTAAAACAATTGAATTTCTGCTCACTCCAGTCACAACATTGTAGTTCGCCAAGTTGATTTGATAGATGTCTAAATCTTTGCGCGCAGCATCAAGTTGGGTAGCGTAATATGCACTAAGGCCGTTCGCCGCTAAAACAAAATGACGTTCATCTCTAAAAGTATTAATGGGATAGCCCAAATTCACTGGTTTTGACCAAACACCGTTTTCGTATACTGTTTTAAAAATATCATACCCCCCCATATTGTCATCGTGACCTGAAGATGCGAAAAACAAAGTTTTACTATCGGGATGCACAAAAATTGAAATTTCATCTTGTGGCGTATTGACAACAGGTCCAATGTTGGTTGGCGCACTCCAACTTCCATCAGTTTGCATTTCAATCATAAAAATATCCGTATTGCCATAGTTTTTGTGCATTACGTCATTTCTTTCACTCACAAAAAATACTTTTTTACCATCAGCCGACACGCAGGCTCCAGTTTCAAAATAATCAGAATTAATAGTAGTCACTTGCTTTCCAATTGACCAAGATCCGCTTTCATCTTTTGCAGAAACAAAAATGTCTCCTGACCCAGTTTTTTCTGCTCCATCTTGTATGTTTCTATATACAAAAATAGAGGAACCATCTGGTGCAATCGCTGTATTCGCATCGTGTCCAGCTGTATTGATACCACCTTCGAGCATTTTAGCACTTGACCAACTCTTGCTCGCAGTGTTCCAATTGCTACCATAAATATCCTGAAAATATTCTGCTCCTGCTTCTGCCTTAGCACCCATTCCATCGGGACGTGCTGAAGTGAAAACCAACGTTTTTCCATCTGCAGTGAGCGAAGGTATGCCGTCAGAATAAACAGAGTTTATAGCTGCACCTGCATTTACAACCTGCGCATTCATTGGTTTATCAACTGCTTTAATAGCAAACTGTACCTGATTGGCGTACATTTGAACATTGCTATACTTTAAATCTGATTTAGAAGCCGAACTCTTGAATTTCTCATACATTTCACCCGCTTTTTTGTACGAACCAACCTTTTGTAACGCTTGTCCATAACGGAAAGTGTACATTGGTTCGAGTCCTTCACTTTTAGCTTCTGCCAACTCAAAATAAGTCAATGCTTCACTCACTTCACCTTGTAGGAGTTGACATTCCCCCATCTTATAGTTTAAATAAGCATCTGATTTGTGCTCGTTAAACACCGCCTTGTAAAACTGCGCTGCGGATGCATAGTCCTCTTCGTTTGCGCTTACTTGTGCTTTGCGCAATGTCAATTTTTCCTTCAGCGTATAATCAACTTTCCAATAACCTGAACATGAGACCAATAAGGCCGAAAAAACAATAGCAAGAGACCCAATCATGAATTTATTTTGCATGCCTATCTTTTTAATGTGCTAACAACAAAAATATAAAAATTCGCGACTTTATAGCATAATTGCCCACGAAAGTTGTCGACCACTGCAATTTAGGCAGGTCGTATTACAAGAAAACCAGTAACAAAAAGAATCACAAAGCGCTACCGCAACTCGGCACCCAACTTCTCCTGATAACCTTTCGTCAACTTCTCCATTACCTTATCAATTTGCTGCTCCACAAGTGTTTTTTCAATATCCTGAAGAATAAAACTTAGAGCATAAGATTTTTTACCTTCAGCTAAATTCTTCCCTTCGTAAACGTCAAATAGGTTCACTTCTTTGAGCAGTTGCTTTTCCAAATCAAAAGCCAAAACCTCCAATTCAGCAAACTTTATTTCTTTACTCAGAAGTAAAGACAAATCTCTTCTAACCTCAGGAAACTTAGGTAACTCAGTATATTTTACTTTATTTTGCTGAGCCAATTCACAGAAGTTGTCCCACAAAATATTGGCAACAAAAATACTTTCTTTGCAATCGAACTGTTTGGTCAATTTTTTGTTTAAAACACCAATTTCCCCAAGTACTTTCTTTCCTGCACGCAGTTCAAAAACTTCTGAATACATTGCATTTTCAGTGACCTTCAACTTAAGATTTGAAATACCAATACGTTCTGCCATATGACTCACATAGCCCTTCAATGAATAAAAACCAACCTTATCCTTAGTGCTGGTCCAAGACTCCTCCTCCTTTGCGCCTGTGATAAGCAAACACAAATTATTTTGCTCTAAATAGCCTTTTTCCGTTTTTGAATACGTTTTGCCGAATTCAAAAAGCATCAAATTGCTGCGCTGACGACTTTGATTGCGTTGCACCGCTTCTAGGGCACCAAAAACCATTGACCTTCGCAATACCATCAATTCTTTACTCAACGGATTTAAAAGCGTGACAAAACCTTCCTCTAAAAACTGAGAATATGCTTGATAGTATTCCTTATTGGTCAATGAATTACATAAAATCTCATTAAAACCCAAAGCACTCAACTCGTGTGACACCGAACTGCGAATTTTCTCTGTAGGAATGCCAATATTGTATTCCAACGACGCACTCATCTTTTTGGGAATCGCAATATTGTTGTACCCATAGATGCGGAGCACATCTTCAATCACGTCCACTTCTCTCAGCACATCCACTCGATAAGGCGGCACCTTTAACTGCAGCACTGCATCGTCTTCCGACACGATTTGAATTTCAAGTGCACTTAAAATCGCTTTTATTTTTTCTTTTGGAATTTCCTCGCCCAAAAGATCAAAGCAACGCTGGTAGCGGAAAGTTATGTCAAAATGAGCTTGTGCTTGCGGATAAACATCCACCAATTCTGAATCAACTTTTCCGCCTGCAACTTCTTGAATCAACAAAGCTGCTCTTTTCAGTGCAAACAATACCATATTGGGATCTGTACCTCTTTCAAAACGGTACGAAGAGTCGCTTTTTGTCGACAAGCGCTTCGACGTTTTGCGCACGGAAATTGGATTGAAATACGCGGCTTCTAAAAATATATTTTTCGTTTGTAAGGTAGTTCCTGAAGCTAAGCCCCCCATCACCCCAGCGACACACATTGGAACCGAAGCATTGCAAATCATTAAATCGTCATTCGACAATTCGTGTTCCACCTTATCTAAGGTTGTAAATTTCAACCCACCACATTTTTTTTTCACGACTATGTTTCCTTGCACTACCCCATAATCAAAGGCATGTAAAGGTTGTCCTAGTTCATGCAACACAAAATTTGTAACATCCACCACATTGTTGATCGGCTTCAAACCAATCAATAACAACTGATTTTTCAACCAATCTGGAGATTCTTTGACTTCAACACCACTAATGCACAAGCCAGCGTATCGCAAGCAAGCATCGTCTTCTATGCGCACTGAAATAGGGAGCCCAGTACCTTGCGCTTTAAAAGAATCAACAGAAGGCAAGGTCAATACGACCTGTTCTCCGCGGATTTTTAAGTAAGCGTACAAGTCACGAGCAACGCCATAATGCGACAATGCATCTGCGCGATTCGGCGTAGCATCAACCTCAAATAAAACATCTGAACTGACTTTAAAATGATCCTTCGCTAAAGTACCAGGCACTACCGACGCATCAACGACGATAATACCATCATGGCCTTCGCCCAACCCAATCTCGTCAGCGCCGCACAACATTCCCTCAGAAAGTGCGCCTCGTATTTTTGATTTCTTAATGGTAAACGATTCTTCTCCGGCGTACAGCACTGTCCCAATCGTGGCAACAACCACCTTTTGTCCTGCAGCTACATTGGGTGCACCACAAACGATACTCAATAATTCAGCACCACCAATGTTCACCTTTGTCAAATTCAATTTATCAGCGTCGGGATGCTTTTCTTTCTCTACCACTTCTCCAATAACCAATCCTTCCAAACCACCCTTCACCGATTGGATACTTTCAAAACCACCCACTTCCAAACCAATATCCGTAAGTATTCTTGCCACATCCGCAGCAGGTAAATCAATATTTAGGTAATTTTTCAACCAATTGTGCGAAATGTTCATGCTAAATGAATTTGCTGCGAAAATACAATCTTAAAATTAATCAGAAGATATTTTTTTTCAATTGAACATTTCAATCTTTGCATTACATTCATTTTTAATCATCCGATGAACAATAGAATTATCATTTTTTTAGCAACGCTGCTTCTATCCCAATTAGCAAAAGATGTCCTTTGAATTTCGATGGCGGTTGAAAAAAAGCACCAGTTTATTTCTGGGAACAGATGCCAAAATGTTTCAACAAAAGGGATTCACTCCAGGATTTAAGAATGCAATTGGCATTGCTTTCAACAACAATGCCCAAAAGAATATGTATCACCTATTGGAATACTAACAAGGGCACTTGCCTTATAGCCAGTTTGAAAATCGCCGCTATCAATGGATTGGCTTAGGATGGTGCTTTTCGCTGTAAAAGCTATGCTTTCAACACACTAAAGTCGCCCAAACTTGCCCCCGTTGTTGTGCCTGAAAACTCAACAAAATTACCCAACATTGAATTGGCAATATTGGCATGCGTAACTTTTGAATTGCTCTGCACTAAAGTATTGACTAGAACAGATTTTTCAACCACCGTATTGTCACCAATAGAAGCAAAAGGTCCGATAGTAGAATCTACTATTTTTACATTTTCACCAATAAAGCAAGGTTGAATAATCTTTGAATTGATTATTTCCACTTTTGGATTGGTAGCAGAACCATCAGCATAATATACTTCCAAAATGCGCTTATTGGTTTCTACTGTTGCATCTTTATTGCCGCAATCCAACCACTCCGCTACCCGAGAAGTAGAAAAGCGAGCGCCTTTCTTCTTCATGTTTTCTAAGGCGGTAGTCAATTGAAATTCGCCTTTTTCACGCAAATTATTGTCAATCAAATATTGCATTTCATCGCGCAAAAAAGCGCCATCTCTAAAATAGTAAATGCCAATGATGGCTAAGTCAGAAACAAAAGTTGGCGATTTTTCTACAAAGTCAGTGATATAACCTTCATCATTCAGTTTGACAACGCCAAACTGACGCGGGTCCTCAACTTTTTGCACCCAAATTATTCCGTCTTGCGTAGTGTCAATTTTCGCACTAACATCAGGAATGAAGAGTGTATCAGCAAAAACGATGAGTATTTTTTCACTCAGAGATTCCTTTGCACAAAGCAAAGCGTGAGCAATACCATGCGCTTCTTCTTGATAATATATGGTGCCAACTGCACCTAGTTTTTTAGCAACATCCATTAAACCTTGCTCCGCAACTTCTCCAAAATGGCCAACAATAAAAGCGATTTCTGTTATTTTTTCCGGACTCATTTTCGCCAAGTCTTCCGCGATGCGCTGCACCATTGGTTTACCTGCTACTGGAATCAAAGGCTTTGGCGTTGTAAGTGTATGTGGTCGCATGCGCTTACCCATACCTGCCATTGGAATAATAATCTTCATGTTCTTTATTTGCTACAAGTTAGTACTGACTATTTCATCTTTTAACAGTGCCCCATCACTGCTTCTATTTTTTCTTTTTTACTGCCGCTTTTTTTGCCACTGTTTTTGATTTGGCAACTGGTTTAACTTTCACTACTTTTTTCAGCTTTGCAACTGGTTTTGCCTTTGCCACAACTTTAGCAGGCAATTTCTTTTTCGCTAATGGAATTTCCTTTGCTGTTGGTTTTGCTTTGGCTGCTGGTTTTGCCTTAGCCGTTGGTTTTGCTTTGGATTTCACCGAAATCTTCGCTTTTGGAGCAACCTTAGCTAATGATTTAGCAATAGGCTTTGCAATTTTTTTCAACTCTGGAACCGCTTGCAATTTTGTTCTGCCATCCAATTGAGCAATGTGCTTGTTGACTCTTTCTTCAAAGTCAGTCAAAACGTTCATATAATTAATAAATGCCTCGTAGGGCGTGTTGTAGTGGTTAAAGTATTTATGCACATCGCCATCTGCGAAGAACTTTGTGCACATGTAATAAAAGTGGTCACTGGTTTGTAAATACAACCAATCTTGCTGCAATTGTTTGTCGCTAATTCGCTTTACTTTGCTTTCCAAACGATACAAGCTTTCAAATGCATCATCTTGAATATGATTGCCCAACCAAGCTGACAAATCTCTTTCCTCATCCGCCCAAGATATCGGATTATCAACGCTAATTGATCCTCGCACCTGAAGTTGCTCAGATGCTTCTGAAGGCGTACAGAAACGGAATTCAGATCGCTCTAAAACCAAGCGAGGTAAATGGTACATAAAATCAAAAATACCAGTCTCTACCCATTGGTGCTCACCAAAAGTTTCGTAATCCATGAATAAATTCACAATCTCTTCTGTCCAAGAAATAGAGTTCAACCAATCCACATACTTATCAGCTGTCAAAGGCCATTCACCCCATGAAGACTGAGAAAAACGGAAGGCTAAGTCATCACTCAACTTATAATTTTTAAGCAACAACTTCAGTTCTGGAACATGTTGATTTTGGTACAAATAATTCGGACTGCGCCATTCCAACACTTTATCGGCTCCTTCAGTCACCATTGTTTTGTATCCCATTTGATTTACTAACCAGCCAATGTGATTCGAGTAAATCAACTCTGTATTTCTAAACACCTTTGGTTTTTGACCAAATAGTGATTCTATCTTTTTTGCTTGGCGTTCCACCTGATTTTTAAACTCTTCAGGGCTAACCAAGGCAGACAATGAGTGTGCATAAGTTTCAGCCAAAAACTCAACGCATCCTGTATCAGCTAAGCGTTTGAAGCTATCCAACACATCCTGCGCATACATTTCAAATTGATCCAAAGCAGTACCTGAGATCGAAAAACTCACTTTGAATTCACCTTTGAATTCATAAATTAAATCGAGTAAAAGTTGATTCATTGGCAAATAGCATTTGTCTGCTACCTTGCGCATGATTCGTCTGTTGGCCTCTTCATCAAAATAATTGTGGTCTTTGCTGATGTCAAAAAAACGATAGGACTTCAACCTCATTGGTTGATGCACCTGAAAGTAAAAACATATTTTTTTCATGATAACTGCTTTAGTGTTTCCTGATAAACCTCTTTAACGCGCAATGCCGCGTATTCCCATTTCAATCCTTCTACTTCTTTGTAGCCTTCTTCGGCCAATGTTTTAGATATTTTTGGGTACTTCAACAATCCGCAAATAGAATCTGCCAAAATATTGGTGTCCCAAAAATCAACTTTAATTACATACTTCAATACCTCTGCTACACCCGATTGATTTGAAATAATCACAGGCACCCCTGAACGCATTGCCTCTAATGGAGTAATGCCAAAGGGCTCAGAAACAGATGGCATCACATAAACATTCGTCATGCCATACATTTTATCGGTTTCTGCTGAATTCAAAAAACCAGTGAAATGAAAACGAGAGCTCATGCGCAATTCAGCAACACGCTCCACCAACTTCAAATACATGTCTCCGTTACCCGCCATTACAAAATGTACATCTGGCATTTCATTAATCACCTTTCGTGCAGCTTCAACAAAGTAATCCGGACCTTTTTGAAAGGTTATTCTTCCCAAAAAAGTAACGATTTGCTTGTCCAATAAATTCTCTTTCTTATAGATTACCTTCGAACGGGGAATTACTGCATTGTGCACTACCACCACTTTGTGAGGTGGAACATCATAGCGATCAATTAAAATACGACGCGTCAAACGACTAACAGCAATGATGGTGTCAGCAGCATGAAATCCTGCTCGTTCAATATTGTACACATCTTGATTCACGTGCTCTCCAGAACGATCAAACTCCGTTGCATGCACATGAACAATCAAGGGTTTTCCGCTTACTTCTTTGGCGACTATACCTGCTTGGTAGGTTAACCAATCGTGGGCGTGAATCACATCGACTTCATTGTCTTTTGCAATTTGCATAGCCACCATAGCGTATTGCTGTACTTCCTTGATCAAATCCTTACCGTATTTTCCAGTAAAGGTGTATTTCAGTGTTTTTGCTTTATTGTCAATTGTTACATCTGAAAAAGTCTCATCAGTAATCGTCGCGAATTCTTCTGGAGAAACGTAAGGAATAATACGGGAATTGATTTCTAAATAGGAAATCTTTTTTAAATTTTCGTTGAAACTTGGATTGTCAAAATTCACTGCAACTTGATTGGCATCAACGAATCTGAATTTACTCTTGTCTTCTTTGCCGTACAGCTTAGGCACCACAAACAAAACATCAACATTGTGTTGAATCAATCCGCTCACTAAGCCATAACAAGCTGTTCCCAAACCTCCAGAGATTTGCGGCGGAAATTCCCAGCCAAACATTAGCACTTTTAATTTATTCTTTTTCATCTGTACACTTCCCTACTTAATTAGCCTCAATCATTTCCCTTATTCTGAGCAATTCCGCTACACTCCATGCCTGTGAAATTGTGCCAACTGCTTTATGCGGGGCATCTCCATCGTAAATTTCCGCGATGGATCCAACTCCGTATTCATAAATCGCCGATGCAAAACTATCATATATTTCTTGAATAAAATATTTTGCTTCGTTTCCATGCACTTTAAGGTACGCTTCAGCAAAGTGACCCAGCAGCCATGGCCATACTACACCTTGATGGTACATCATATCACGTTCACGCTGGTTTCCACGGTAAAAACCGGAATACATACGATCATTTTGCGAAAGGGTTCGCAAACCGCGTGGAGTCAGTAATTTTTCCTTAACTATCTCAAGCACAGAAGCTGCCATTTCCCCTTCAATCAATGGATAGGGAAGTGAAATTGCAAATACTTGATTGGGGCGTATCGACCAGTCGAAGTGGTTGCCATCAATGCAATCGGCTAGGTAACTATTGTCTACACTCCAAAACAAATTTTTAAAAGCTGTTTTCAATCGGGGTGGAATATCCTTCCATTCCTCAACAAATGCCTTATCTCCGGCAATACTTGCTGATTCCAGCGCAAAACAAATGGCATTGTACCAAAGCGCATTTAAATCTACTGCCAAACCAGCGCGAGGCGTCACCGGTCGATTGTCTACCATTGCGTCCATCCAAGTCAAAGCAACATCTTCTTGCCCTCCATAAAGCAATCCATTTTCTTGCATATGGATGTTGTACAGTGTACCTCTTCTGTAGTTGACTAATATATCTTTCATTTTAGCGCCGTAGTCCTTCCAAACTTTTTTGCTTGTAGAAGTGTGCGCGCTATATTTTTGCAAAGCCCAAAAAAACCATAATGAGGCATCGGCAGAATTGTAGCGGGCTTCGTCGCCGGCACCGATATTGGTGAGCAGCCCACCTTTAAGGTCTTTCAGCATCGTGTCCAAAATTGATTTGCACACATCTGCCTTCCCTCTTGTTAAAGTGAGTCCGGGTAGTGAAATAAAAGTATCTCTTCCCCATCTGCCGAACCAATGGTAACCAGCACAAATCTCTGTTCCTTTTTTGGTATTGACTATAAATTGATCGGCGGCCTTTTCAAGGCAATCGCCAAAATTTTTAACTGTCTTAATGGCGCTCAATTCATCTGCAAAAAGTACAGTCAATTTTTTAGCACTTGTCTTCTTTGTACCTGCTGAAAAGATAATGCTTTCACCCTTTTTCAGGGTTGTGCAAAAATAGCCAGGTGAAAAAACATCTTCTCTAAATTCATATCCGCGCTCTAGCTCGCGCAAATATTCCACATTATAAAACCAATTTGGGGCTGCACTGAAATTCGTTTTCTTTGAAAATTGCAAAAACAAACTATCGTACTGCGTGTACATTTTATATTCAATACCTTGCTCAATTTCAACTGCAGTCAAACCTACCTCGTCATTAAATTTCCCAACAGTGTGAATCTTGCGACAAACACTGAATGGATCTAATTTAAACTCAACACTATCCTCCCCTGCAATATGGCTATATCGGATCAAAACTCTGTCTTCATTAGCCACCAGTAACATTTCTTTCTTCAATGACAGCGAACCTACCTTGTAAATCCAAGTGGGTACGGTATCGCCAAAATATGAATGTAAAAACGAAAAACCTTGTGGATGAATTGTATTTGGATACTGCTGCGTACCAAGCTGGAATTCTTTTCCACCGAATGTGATCGACTCATTCACTGATGACAACAGAACATAGCTGTGGTCATCAATCTGCGGTTGACGAGCAACAAGCAATCCATGGTATTTTCTTGTATTGCATAAAACCAAAGAGGAGCTGCAATAAGCTCCTGTTTTGTTGGTTTCTAAAAATTCTTTCTCTGACGAACTATTGAAATCCGTCAATTGCGTTTCATCAAAGTAAATCAAAGGCATTATTTACTCAACTCTTTCTCTGCTTGAATCCAATTTTGCTCTGCTGAAGCACTTCCACCGTTACTCAAGTGAATTTCAAATGCTCTGTTCTTGATATCTTCGTGCGATACTGTTTTTTTTACTGCAGCTACTTTTACAGTACTTGCTTTTTTAACGCTTGCTTTTGCAGGAGCTGCTTTTTCCGCTACTGCTGGTTTTGTTTTTGTTGCCATAATGTTCAAAAGTGTTAGATTTTTAATTTCGGTGTAAAGCTATTACAATATTTAAATTATTATGCTGTTGCTGCTCATAAAAAATTATGATTTAATATAAATTTAATACCGCATCAGTCAAATACCCGATGGAACTGTCTGATAAAATAGCTGTAACAATGACATTACCTGTTTTTACTAATCAATTTTGCTACAATACCTGTCCATCCTGTTTGATGACTGGCTCCAATTCCTCTAGAATTGTCACCATGAAAGTATTCGTAAAACAACACCAAGTCTTTAAAATGCTCAGTCTGATAAATAGGGTGCGCATCGTTTACAGGGCGGTCGTCATCTACATCCAAGGTAAACATTGATACCAAACGCTTCGTGATTTCAGTAGCGATTTCACCCAAATTTAATTCAACTCCCGAACCTTTTGGGTATTCCAATTTTAAGGAATCACCATAGTGTAAATGATATTCGCGCAAGGAGTCAATAAGCAAATAATTGACAGGCATCCAAACTGGTCCACGCCAATTGGAATTACCACCAAACATCGCTGTAGTTGATTCACCAGGCTGGTAGTTGATGCAGTACTGCCCACCTTCAATGTCGATGCAGTATTCCTGCGTGTGGCGTTTCGACAAAGACCGAATCCCTCCTGGTGCCAAAAATTCGCTTTCGTCAATAATCGCTTCAATCAACTTGATCATTCTGTCTTTTGGAATCAATGAAAACAGAATATCTTCTCCCTCTTTATAATCTTGAATCGCCAAAAATTTTGATTTATCAGCTCTATTGTTAACGAACCATTTTAATCGCTTAGTAAACCCTGGAATATCTTTCAGAGTCTCCTTTGGAATCAATGAAACAGCGTAAAGAGGAGACAAACCCACTAGCGAATGAATTTTCAAGCGAATGAATTTTTTACCAGGCAAACGCAGTACGTCGTAATAAAACCCTTCCTCTTCATCCCAAGCACCAATCCAGTCGTCCGACTTGTTCAACGATTCAGAAATATAAACAAAATGCTCAAAAAACTTTGTTGCCACATCTTCAAAAGAAGAATCGTACTCACAAATTTTAATGGCAATTTTCATCATATTAAGCGAATACATAGCCATCCAGCTTGTGCCATCAGCTTGCTCCAAGGTACCTCCACCGGGCAATTCCGAACTACGGTCAAAAACACCAATATTATCTAACCCAAGGAACCCCCCTTCAAAAACATTTTTCCCTTTGGCGTCTTTTCTATTGACCCACCACGTAAAATTGATCATCAATTTTTGAAAAATACGTTTCAAAAATTTCACATCACCTCTGCCGTACAATTTCTTTTCTGTTTCAAAAATAGTGATGGCTGCCCATGCTTGAACAGGGGGATTGACATCGCCGAACGCCCATTCGTAAGCCGGAATTTGTCCGTTTGGCGCCATGTACCACTCACGCATAATGACGATGAGTTGTTTTTTGGCAAACTCTGGATCTATCATCGACAACGGAACGCAATGAAAAGCTAAGTCCCAAGCGGCATACCAAGGGTACTCCCATTTATCAGGCATCGAAATAATATCTTCATTGCGCAGGGTTGTCCAGTTGCGGTTTCGCCCTTTTTTTCGCGCTACGGGAGGCACTGACTGCAGAGGATCTCCTTCCAACCATCGTTTCACGTCGTAATTGTAATATTGTTTGGTCCACAACATACCCGCAAACGCTTGTCTTTGCACATTTTTCAAATCGGGTGTCACGACCTTTGGAATAAACTTATCGTAAAACAAATCGGCTTCTTTGATGCGCAATTCAAAAAGAGATTCAAAAGCAGTTCCAAAAGGATTTGATTCGGCAGGAGTTTGGGTCAATATCAATTTCACTTCAGCCTTTGCTCCACCAGCAATTTTTCGTTTGTACAATGGAGACAATTTTGTACCCGATGTTTTATTTTCGAAAATCTCAAAATCATTTTCAATAACCGCCTTATGAAAAGCATCTTTAACAAAAGGAGAAGAATTGGGCGTATTGAAAATACACTCCATATTGGTTTCATTTTCGGTAAACAGCGTTTGCTCAGGCGTTTGAAAATACAAATAGTATTCACCAATTCTATGGTGCGTCGCTTTTACGCCAGAATAGCCTACCAACCCTTCAATTTTCTCAATGCTCGGCTTATTTAAATCAATACCAAAACTCCACAAATTTCGAAACCACAACGTGGGCAATATCGTCAAATCAGCAACTTCAGCACCGCGATTGTGGGCATTAATTTTAATGGCGTAATCAAAAGGTCCATCCTTTGCATATTCCACAAAAACGTCAAAATATTTGTCGTCGTCGAAAACACCGGTGTCCAATATCTCAAATTCAGGATCTTCCTTTGTTCTTGAAAGATTGACATGTTTCAATTCGCTGTATGGATATCTCGCATGCGGATATTTATACAAATACTTCATGTAAGAATGCGTAGGAGTGTTGTCTAAGTAATAGTACAGCTCCTTGCAGTCTTCGCCATGATTGCCAATCGGACCACTTAGTCCGAACAAACGCTCTTTAATAATAGTGTCATTGCCGTTCCACAACGACAAACAAAAACATAAATTTTGGTAATGATCAGAAATACCGGCAATGCCGTCTTCCCCCCAGCGGTAAGTGCGAGAACGCGAATGATCGTGTGTGAAATAGTCCCATGCAGCGCCATCTTCACTGTAATCTTCTCGAACAGTACCCCACTGTCTTTCGCTCAAATAGGGGCCCCATCTTTTCCATAATTTTACTTTTGACTTTGCTTCTTCTAATCGAATTTCCTCAGCGGTTTTCATCCTTATTTACCAACCTTATTGTTAAACTTATACTTTGCTTTTACTAGAAGTTTCCCTTCTTTATTCCATACTTTAAAAGCACCGTGTTTCATATCATTTTTGTAAGTTGCTTCGCTTTGTTTTGATCCTGACATAAAGTACGCCATTGACTTTCCTTCAAGTTTACCTTGACTAAAAGTCATTTCTTGCATTTTACCACCTTCAGGAAAATACACGGTCCACTTTCCATTTTTAACGCCATTTGCATATGTACCTTCATCAATCACACTTCCTTTGTCGTTGGTATTTCTCCAGTGTCCATGCAAGGTGTCATTTTTATAGCCACCTTCAATTTCAATAATACCGCTATTGTACCATTTTTTATAATCGCCAGATTTCTTACCATTGCTATAGTGCGCTACATAATCCAATTTAGCATTTTCATACCAACCTTCCCACGTTCCATCCATAACTCCAGCTTTAAAAGCTCCTCTTTCATGCATTTGACCATTGTTGTACCACGATGTCCAAACACCGTTCTCCTTGTCTTTTAAAAACTCTCCTTCGTGTTCTTTTGATCCATCTTCAAAAAACACCTGCCACAAGCCTTCGCGCAAATCAACTTCAAATTTTCCTTTTTTCAACACTTGTCCAGTCATGTAGAAATAAGTCCACTCACCATCTTTCAAATCATTTTTAAAAAAGGTGACATGATCCACTTTCTCACCACCTGGAAAATAATAGATCCATTTGCCATTGCGTTTTCCATCCAGGAAAAAACCCTCCATTCTTTTTTTACCGTTGGCATACCATATCCATAAACTATCTTCAATCCCGTACTTGTAAAAACCTTCCCCTTCTTTCTGTCCACCGTACAAGAAATTTTCCCATTTGCCATGCTCCTTATCGAAAGAATAGTGCGTAAAAGATTTCAATTGTCCGTTGGTGTAGTAGGTTTTATAAGAACCATTTAATTTGGCAACTCTAAATTCTCTTTCACTCCAAATCGTTCCATCTTCGTACCAAGTTTTAACGAGCCCATCAGCAAATCCACCCGCGAGTGGCGTAGCTGATTTCTTAGCACCATTGTCATAAAATTCCAACATAACACCTTCGCCATCTTTCACCATCTGCTTTCCCTTTGGATCAAAATAGGCATCCACTTGCTCTTTGCTTTTGAAAAAACGCGATTCTTTCATTTTTTTTCCATCGCGGTACCAGTATGCAAAAACACCTTCTTTCTCCCCCGCAACATAAGACCCTTCCATTTCCTTTTGACCATTTTCATAGTACAAAATCCAACGACCATTGCGCTGATCATCTATATACCCACCTTGTAAACGAATGTTTCCATTGTTGTACCAACCCGTGTAATCGCCTATCCTTTTACCAGCACGAAAAGTTCCTTCGTCTTCCTTTTTTCCATTTTCATAATAAAGTACAACTTTACCATAATAGCGGCCATAATTAAATTCAGCTTCTTGTTTGAGCTGACCACTTGCATACCAATAGCTCCATTTCCCATGCTCTAAGCCATCAAAATAATCACCTTCGCTTTCCTTTTGTGCCTTATCCGATTTATAGTAATTCACAAAATGCTCTAACTGCTGCTCCGGTGTAATACTAACACTAGTTTTTTGAGCAAAAGCAGCAGCAAATGCAATATTTAAGGAAAGAAAAAACAAGACTTTTTTCATATCAAACAATTTGAAGTCTAAGAAACTGATTATATGGCTAATATCCTGCAGAGACAAAGCTATCTTTTGAACATTGTTATAAACAAGAGTAAACGTCAACGTTGCGGAAAGAAAACAGTTCCACCTTAGCGCCTCAAAATGAAAGCGATATGACACTCAACATAAAAAAATGTATTCAAACAAATTGGATTCAGCAATAGAAAGCAAAAATAAATACGCCCTAGAAAAACAAAATCCCTACTTCGTGGCGATGTAAAACAAATCAAAACATTCGTCCTTAGCCTCTGCCACATAATAGTCTTCCATTGTGATGTCCGACACCAAAGTATTGTTTTGTTGAAGCAATTTTTTTCTGTTGCGGCGATTCATAATATCATAAGGAATCTGTAGCATCCAACGCGGCAAGCGGTATTGTAGATTGAAAATATCAAATCGGGTTATTTTTTGCACAGATGCTTTGTTCTTGTTGTAATAATCCATGACTTTAGCTCGACCAAAAACACCATTCGCTTGCACACTTGTAAAATGCTTGCCCAGCAAAGTTTTCAATTCAGAAATGGTATACTCTCTAACATGCCAAGGATTGCGAGTGATAGACATTTTGATATTGGGTGTTGTGACAATATATTTACCACCAGGTTTCAATACTCTCGCAATCTCTTTGACATACAATTCATCATTGTCAATGTGCTCAATGACTTGGAAAGACACAACAAAATCCAAACTATTGTCGGCAATACCGGTCAAAGGCGGAACATTCATGATTTGCACTTTCACATTGGACGGAAATTCTTTCTCGTGAGCGGGAGATGGATACTTGTCAATTCCCAAATAAGATTCAGCCTTACCAGCTAAATGCTTCACACCATAACCTTCACCATATCCTACTTCCAATACTTTTCCTTGCACCAATTTTGCAGCTTCAACATAAGCCAAAACCGAACGTTGAAAAACATAATTATCTGATAAATCTTGAGCCGATACTCTTTCCGCTGTTTGCATACTTTGTTTTTTTGAAAGGACTAAAGTACGAGAATTATTCAAAAAGAAACGCGTCCTAAGACGCGTCTCTTTTAATCAACCATTAAAATTCTATATTTCAAAAGACATACAGCAGCAGTTGCGCTACTTCCGAAACCTTGCGAAATGTAAATTTTAATATCATGAAAGTCCTGTTCAAAAAATGAACCATGAACTTGTTTATGCTTTTGGCTTTAAGGCCTCTACTACTTTTGCCTCAATTTCATCTGCTAACTCGTGATTGTCTTCCAACAATTGCTTCACTCCATCTCGTCCTTGCCCCAACTTGGTATCACCGTATGCGAACCAAGAACCAGATTTCTTAATCACATTCAACTCAACACCCAAATCAATGATCTCTCCAGTTTTAGAAATCCCTTTGCCAAAAATAATATCAAACTCAGCTTTTCTAAAAGGAGGCGCAACTTTATTTTTAACCACTTTAACACGTGTTCTATTTCCAAACACTTCCTCTCCATCCTTCAATTGTCCGATTTTTCTGATATCTAAACGAATCGACGCATAAAACTTCAGTGCATTACCACCCGTTGTTGTTTCAGGGTTTCCAAACATTACTCCTATTTTTTCACGCAGCTGATTGATGAAAATTACGCAACATCCACTTCTACTAATTGTTGCTGTAAGTTTTCGCAATGCCTGAGACATCAAACGAGCATGTAAACCCATTTTAGAGTCACCCATCTCTCCTTCAATCTCAGCTTTTGGCGTTAAGGCTGCCACTGAATCGACGATCAATAAATCCACCGCTCCAGAGCTAATCAAATTATCAGCGATCTCTAAAGCTTGTTCGCCATTGTCGGGCTGAGAGATCAATAAATTATTGGTATCTACCCCTAATGACTCTGCGTATGCGCGGTCAAAAGCATGCTCAGCATCAATGATAGCAGCAATGCCGCCTTTCTTTTGAACCTGAGCAATAGCATGAATAGCCATGGTTGTTTTACCAGAAGATTCTGGACCATAAATTTCAATCACCCTGCCCTTCGGATAACCACCAACACCTAAGGCGATATCAACAGCAACTGAACCCGAGGATATCACCTCCATTGGCTCAATGGCAGTGTCACCCATTCGCATAACAGATCCCTTACCAAAAGACTTATCTAGTCTTTCAATTGTCATTTGCAAAGCCTTAAGCTTTTCTGCATTTACTGAGTTTACCTCTTTTTCTTTTGCTGCCATAGTTAGTAAGTTGCTAAAATTTGTTGTGAATGATTTTTGGTTTCTACTTTATCGAAAATTCGTTCTATAATTCCTTTTTCATCTATTACAAAAGTGGTTCTAATGATTCCATCAAAATCTACACCCATGAATTTTTTTGGCCCCCAAACACCGTATGCTTCGATAACTTTTTTGTCTTCATCAGCCAACAACCGAAAAGGCAAAGCATATTTCTTGATGAAACCTTGGTGTTTTTTCTGAGAGTCAGCACTAACACCCAAAACTTCAAAACCTTTCTTTCGTAAGGCATCGTAATTCTCTCCCAAATTGCATGATTCTGCTGTGCAGCCGGGCGTATTGTCTTTTGGGTAAAAGTAAAGAACCAACTTTTTTCCTGCATAATCTGACAATGAAAGATCCCTTCCATTCTCATCTTTTCCAGTAAACTTTGGCGCCTTATCTCCAATTTTTAATTTTGACATAATTCTTAACAAACTTGTGATTGATTTCTTGACAAATGTGAGAATAAAATTATAATAAACAAAAGTTTTTGAATAAATTTTTAACATTAAGTTTTGCCGAGTTATAAACAAAGCATGGCAAATGTGCTGCAGGGAAGCGATTCCACACTTTGTATTAAGCACAAAAATATAGTAGTAGAGAATACGAAACCGTTTGAAAGAATAGCCGTATGACAGCATACTAAAGCTAACCATACATGAAAAAATTAGATACTCGAATTGAATTCCGCGACAAAAGAAATATGCTGACCAACGAAAAAGTCGATCAGCTGAGCGCACAAATATTCAACCGCTTCTTTCAGCAATTCGACATCAGCGAATTTTCCTGCGTTCATTATTTCAAATCCATCAACAAATTGAAAGAAGTAAATACCAAATATTTTGAAGAATTGATGTACGAAAAATTTCCGCAAGTAAAAACAGCTACTAGCGTGAGTGACATCAATTCCAATGCATTGACACATTATATCATTGACAAAAATAGTACTTTCAAAGAAAACCTATTGCGCATCCCCGAACCAACGAATGGCAAAAAGATAAGCGAAAAAGAAATTAATTTGGTAGTCATCCCTATGTTTGCCTTTGACAAATTAGGGCATCGTGTGGGTTACGGCAAAGGTTATTACGACAGATTTTTAAGGGAGCTCAACAGCGATTGTGTTAAAGTTGGCGTAAACTTTTTTGAACCAATTGATAGCATCGACGATGCTGATGCCTTTGACGTAGCAATGGATTACTGCATTACACCTGAGAAAGTGCACATTTTTAAAGTGTAATTGCTGATTCTATTTGAATTATAGCCGTTAGTATTGAAATTCAATCTATAATTACCCACCCTTTCTTATCACCTGATAACCTTCCGCTTTGAGCAGCAAGGTGATTTTATCACGAAAGTCACCTTGAATCATAATTTCATTGTCTTTAACTGTTCCACCAACGCCGCATTTCGATTTTAACATTTTCCCCAAGGCTTCTAAATCATCTTCCTTACCCACAAAACCTTCTACCAATGAAACAGCCTTACCTTTTCGGTTGCGCTTATCTAAACTCACGTACAGTTTTTGCTGACGGGGAGGAAGCGTCTCATCGCTTTCACCGGCCGAACCTTCAAATTCAAAATTTGGATTAGTGGAATAAACAGTTCCCAATCTTTCTTTCCAGTCTTTAGCCATTAGTTCCAGTTCTTACTTTTTTTCAATTCAGTGATGTGCGCCAAATGATGATGACAATGCCAAGCGTATATTGCCGTATTGACATCCAATGCCAATTCTCTGCCATGCTGCGGATGCACAAAAGTTCTTTTAAAATCACTTTCGCTCATCGACTTTAATAGAAACACCCATTTCTGATGCACACCTTCTAATAAAATAAGGGCCGACAACACAGGCATTTTTGCATCAGTCAATTCCGCCCACTTGTTTTCCTCGTATGGTTTTATCACAGGTTTATCTTCGGTGAGCGCTAATTTAAAACGAACAATACTGTTCATGTGACTATCGGCACAATGATGTACTACTTGACGAATCGTCCAACCCTCGGGACGATAAGGCGTATCCAACTGTTCATCTGACAAATGCAGCACTTCCTTTTTCAATTTTTCAGGAAAAGCCTCAATGTCTGCAATAAATTGTTGTATGACTTGCGCTGAAAAGTCTTCTGGTTTTTTAAATTTCCCTATTGGGAAGCGCAATATTTCCAATTCTTCTTCAGTCATAATTCAAATATAAATTTCTCCTGTTAAATACAAAATAGCTTGTCCGCTCATTTCCACTCGATCGCCCAACATTTTACATTTCAAAATTCCGCCACGTGCCGACACCTGTTTGGCCAGCATTTCAGTTTTTCGTAAACGCTCACTCCAAAAAGGAATCAACCGCGTATGAGCAGAACCCGTCACAGGATCTTCGTTAACACCAATTTTAGGAGCAAACATTCTTGATACAAAATCAAATTCACTTGAAGCAGCCGTCACCACCACCGCCCTCGCATTCCACTTCATCAAAGAAGCAAAATCAACGTTCATATTTATTACCTCCTGCTCAGAAGCAAAAACCAGCATTAAATAGGTGCCGTCAAAATAGGTCTCAACTGGAATTTCACTCAATACATTTTTAAAATCATAGGTCAATTGAGCGGGTGCAACTTTATTTGTCGGAAAATTCAAAGTAAACCAATCTTCATTTTTAGTCACTTCTAGAATTCCACTCTTGCATTCAAAAACAATTTTCTTTTCCTGATAATGCAACAATTCAAACAACACAAATGCGGAAGCCAAGGTAGCGTGTCCACACAAAGGAACTTCATCGGTTGGAGTGAACCAACGGATGTAAAATCCTTTTTCGTTTTTCACGAAGAAGGCTGTTTCCGCTAAATTATTTTCGGCCGCAATTTTTTGCATTTGTTCTTCAGGGAGCCATGTTTCCAGAGGAACTATTGCAGCTGGGTTGCCGGTAAAAACTTTGTCGGCAAATGCATCGATTTGATAGATTTTTAGTTTCATTTTATTTCAAATGTTCAGGTAAAGGAATATTCTGACTGAATTGATCCGCAACAGGAGTCAATCGTTTTGAAGGAATTGGAATCAATCCCGACCATAACGGAAGATTGGTATCTTCGCTTTCAGTAATATAAGGCATCCCCTCTCGAATTTTTGCTGAAGCTTCCTTCACATTAAAACTCATCAGCATGGTTTTATCCACTTCACTTTTTTTCATCGGTCGCAGATAATCCCAACTGCCGGGAACTACCTTTTCGGTTAATCTTTTAAAGAATGCAGCTTTCATTTGATAATCTTCAATCACTTCACTTTTTGAAAAAACAACTACCGAACGATAATTCACAGAATGATCAAAAGCCGATTTAGCCACCACCAATTCATCAGCCAACATCACTGTAATGCAAACAGACATACCTGTTGTTAGCTGACGTAAAAAATGACTGCCTACAGAACCATGAATATATATTTTATCATCTTTTCTCACGAAAGAAGTAGGAATGGCAAAGGGTTCATCATTTACACAAAAACTTACGGTGCAAAATAATGCCTCATCTAAAATGGAATTAATGACTTCTTCGCTATAGTGCGCTCGTTGATTGGCGTAACGGCTGGGTGTGGTTTTGTCGGTTTTTTCTATGCTCATATTTCTTCAATGATTGATTCTCCTTTACTTTTATCCCCACTGGTCCACTCCCACTTTTCATGCAAACGGATTTTACCGTTGGGTAAAATTTCAGGAAGTGAAAAACAAATCCCTGTCATCAACTCTCCTTTACTATTTACTTGTTGGTAACGCATATTCAAACAACCATTTTCATCAACAATGGCAATTAAATTACCAGATATGATTTTCCCTCCAGAATATTTTGCGGTCACTATATTTCCTGTCTGTTCGTAATGAAAAATAGTTTCGGAAGAAGTTTCCCCATTCTCAACATTAGAAATGGTTTTGAATTTTTTGTTGTGATACAAAATCATTTTATTTTTTATTTGCAATATACACCCCTGCAATTACTAGCAGCACCCCTGCAATTACTAGCAGCACCCCTACAATTTTTTGCACGCTAATGCTTTGTTGCACTGCTCCCATAACCGAAAAATGATCATACGCCAATGATGTAATTAATTGTCCAGCGATAATTAAAATAAACAAGTTGGCACTCCCAATTTGTGGAAGCGCATAAATAATGGCCGACACGAAGAAGGCTCCTAAAACACCACCTAAAAATTGATGCAATGGTAAAGCCCTCAATTCTGAAACTGAAGGAAAACCCTGTCGAGCCAGCAATACAGCAAAAAACAACACAACAGTTCCCACAGCAAAAGAAATAAAAGCTGCTGCAAAAGGATTTTGAATACTTATGCGCAACTGCCTATTCACACTGGCCTGCGTTGTAATTGCTACACCGCACAAAAAGAATGATTGCTTACGCACCGATTTACTGTTATACTTACAATGCCTATATCCCAACAACACCAACACTTCAAAGAACATTTATCTGGAAACAAAAATAACTAATCACCTTCAGCTATCCTACTATTTTTAACAATAAAAAAGTCCTCATTTCTGAAGACTTTAAAACAAATTAATCGGATTTTCGTATATTTGGATATATGAATAGACAAGCTGAAATAAACTGGATTAAATCGGAACTAGATTCCGTTCAGGACGTTAGCTTATTACAAAAGCTAAAAGATATAATTAGCAAGGCTAAGGCTAAAAGGTATGAAGCCAATCTAAAGCCGATGACACAAAAGGAACTTATTGATAGAGCTTTGAAATCTGAGGCTGATATTAAAGCTGGGCGACTTACAAGCATTGAAGATTTAGAAAAAGAATCTGAGAACTGGTAAAAATGCAAATCACCTTTACCGCAACTGCCAAATCTCATCTTAAAGACATTCATAATTATTATAAAAATGTTGCTTCTGTCCGTGTTGCCAATTCTATAAAAAAGAAAATCATTGGCGCTATCAAAGACCTTACCAATTTCATTAATAAATACCAAGAAGAAGAATACCTCAAAAAGATGAATCTTGAACACCGTAGGCTTATTGAAGGTAATTACAAAATCATTTATCGTGTCGAAAAGAAACAAATTATCGTTACTGATATTTTTGATTCTCGCCAAGACCCAACAAAAATGAATGGCTAATATTTGAATTCCATTTATCATAAATCACTTTTAAAATTTCATTTTTCCTCACATGTAGTTCACCCGTGCTACCCCCCCATATTTTTTTTTCTTGTTACACTGTTACACTTAAATCTGAAAACTGCCGAACATCGTATTTAATTGCTGCTGTAGTTGAGGTAAGTTGTTCACCTGCTGGTAGCGTTCCAAACTGGATATGTACCTTTTCCCTGTAAACTCCTTCACCTTTATCAGGTCTGCATCCCTTGTTAAATGAACCAGTACCGAATTCCTGAGCTGTATGTAATTGATAAATGCTGGCTCTATTTTCCTTATCTGTTTTTGAAGTGTGATAAGGGTACTGCGTAGTTTATCAGTAAAAGCGTTTATTATCAATTGCTCACTACGTTGGGACTTGCTTGACATGATTGATTCTCTACTAGTGTGCAAATACTCCTGTATCTGGCTAATTTGGTTATTTTGAAGTGGTAAATTTCTGCTGTTACTTCTGCCAGCTGACGGCACTCTCAGTATCCAATTTTTGGTATCTATCGCATCTACGGCTAACTTTTTAAGTTCACCAATTGAAATAGCCTGATAAATTAAAAGTCCCAATATTACTTTGTTTCGTGAGCTGAATGGGTCGGTAGGATTCACTTCATAATTATTGTACAAGTTATCAAGTTGCTGTTTAGTAAGTACATTGTTTACAGTGGCTCTCGTGATTCCTTTAATGTGTATGCCTGTTGCTGGATTATGATTCATAAGTCCATTACTCTGCATTGCATCAAAAAACACTCGTAGCATTGACAAACGTTGTTGATTGGTTCTTTGTCCTTTATAATTTTCTTGAAGAAAACTGCGGTAACTCAGTATATCATTTCTAGTGATTTTTTTAAGTGACAATTTCTGAACTGATAACCAATCATAAAAATGTTTTACTTCTTTTTCATATTGATTCACTGAAGTAATAGCATAGCCCTTTCTAAAAAGATAAGCTCTCAACATTTGATTGAGTCGTTTTATTTGATTTGTAATTTTTCCCATTAGCTACGCTACTTTTAGAGTTTGTTGTGCTTCAATTTGTTTAGATAAAATAATATAGATTTCGGTTGAATCCTGAACGCTGTGACCCATTAGCTGTTGAATCTGACTTAAAGCAAATCCATTGAGATACAGATTGGTTCCGTAACTTCTTCTAAGGGTATGCAGTCCTACTGTTTTAGATATACCACTGAGAGAAATTAACTCTCTAAGACAATACCTCAACGACTGGTCGGATATTCGCATTTCTTCTCTATTGAGTAACAGTGCTGTTTCTGAAGTATCTATTTCTTCTCGAACAAATTGCAGGTATCGTTTTATATGTAATAGAAAACAGTCGGCTATCGGTACTACTCTGGCTTTTCTGTTTTTTACTTTTCTAACGTGTATCTGCGCTGTATTGAGATTTACATCTTTAATATCCACGTTCGTTATTTCTCCTGCACGCAGTCCCGCCCCAAATCCAATACTTAATATCGCCAAGTATTTTAAAGTCTTTTTAGAATCCGAAAATCTCTCAGCTATTTGAAACAGCTCTTGAATTTCTTGCATTGATAACACGTCCATTATTTCATGGTCAGCTTTTATTTGCTTGAAATTCCCAGCAATTGATTTTCTTTTATTGGCAAGTAAAAACCTATTGAATCTTTTAATACTGCACAGGCAATGATTGTACGTAGATGCTGTTATGATGGTATTTTCTTTTCCTTTAGTTCTTTCACTTGGTTTCACTTTTAAATAGTCAAGATATTCCTCCGTATCCGCGTAACTAATCCTTGCAAGACTTTTAATCATTAAATTATTTTCCATAAACAGAAACAAATCCTTCACATCAGATACGCTTGAAAGTATTGTATTTGGATGCAGTCCACTGCCTTTAATTTCTCCTTCAAACTGATATAGCAGTGATTTATACTCCACCGTATCGAGTTCACTAATTTGCTCTTGTATGCTTTTTATCTGCTTCATGCTACTTTGATTTCAGGGGATAGTGCTGTATTATTTTTATTGGTGTTATTTTTTGTTGAGGTGGATTTTAATTTGGGTTCTGCCATCGACTTTATTTTCTCCGACATCTGCCCAATAAACTCTAGTAGCTTTTCTTTTTGTTCCTGCTGAACCAGTTCATATTCATATCCCATCTTTTCATTACCACCAATGATTTCAATGGTTGGCGTGGCTCTAATCAACCTATTTACCTTCATCCTATTTTCCTGAATGTGATTTTCTATTTGTTTGGCGGTGAAACTTTTCTGTCCAGTTTTATTCAGGTAGTTGCTGATGCTGTTTAAAAATGATTCTTCTTTCTCACTGGTGCTGTTATCCCGATGCACCAAAGTTTTCTCAAATAAGTTCCATGCTTCCTGTATCAGCTCCACAGTTGTTTCAATATAGATTTCTCCTGTATCCTTGTCTGTCTTTTGTTTTAGTGCGTACTGGTTCCAGTAGGTAATAATGTTTACCAGCCGCAAATACTGTTCAAATAAAACATCGGCATTCTTTATTGTTACTGGAAATATTAAACTTTCTGCAAAGGGATTTCTGATGGATACCGCTTGTAATACTTGGAGCTGGTTTTGTATTTGGGTTTTGATTTCTCTTTGTTCCTGAAGGTTGATAGTACCACTTACCGACCTTGCACCTGCCTTCATCATTTGAAATTTTAATTCGTCTGTATTACCGAGCAGTACTGGCACAAAACTATCTCTGAGGCTTTTGAGTGCTTTGTAATTGGTACAGATTCCGTTAACTGATACATTGCCAATTACGTTGACTTTTGCCGTTTTTAGATTTCCCTGCAAATCCTTTTTCGGAAATAACTTCTGAATGCTTCCACTGTGATTGAGTTGATTGAGTGGAACCAAACTGGCTTTGGCAGCATCTACATCGGCAACAAACAAAACTTTTCTGTTGAGTTCAGCAAAATGGTAAATGGCTTGGTCGGTGATGCTGGTGATTTCAATCTTGTCGCTCTCTGGGATTATTGCGGCTAGATGATTCTGAATATATCTGGCAACACTGCTATCACTCAGCAGTAATGTATTGAGTGGCTTTTCAGTTTGGTAGCTGATTATTCCATAAAAAAGCAACAGTAATTCTGAATCACTTCCAATTAATCCAATTTTTCTGAGTTGATTTAAAAGTGTTGTTCTTAAATCTTTCTGACATAAACTGGCTTTGGCTTCCTGTACTTCAGCATCGTTTATTTTGATGTTTTTAGGCTTTGTGCCGACCTGTTTTTGTTGTAGCACCCATTCCGTTGTTTTTCCAACAAAATCATTTACAAGGGCTTTGCAGACGCTTGGGTTTAATGTTGTGTTTTCCGCCAGTTTGGTGTACAACCTTTGCACTTGGTAATCGGTCAGCAGGTCAACATTGTCAACAAACAAGAATCTCAGGTTACCATCTACTTTTTCTTGCGCCTGAACACTTACACGCAATCTTGTAAAGTCCTGTTCTAGCGGAATACCACCAAATAAACGGAACATGATTTGCCCGCTATTATAAATTACCAGTGTTGGATTGTCAGTGTTTAAAACACCATCATTAGCACTTACATTTACCTCTTGTACCTTTTTCATCTTTCCTTTTTTAATAAATCTGGGTGTCTTAAATGTTAAGACCTAGTAACTGCGTCTATCGGTTTCCCATATAGTCACGTTGGTAAGATTTATTATAAAAAAGAACGGTCGATTACTCGTACAATACAGTTTTTGGCTATAATGTGAGGCAAAGATACGCATAATCTTTGAATAAAGCAAAATTAAATGCTAATATATTTGGTTATGTCACTTTTTTATACTAAAAATCACCTGATTTATTAGGTGCTGACTTTATTAAGCCACCATTTTTAATTTATCAATATTCTGCAAATTCCTTTTGTATAAGCGCATTACCGCTGTTGAAGTAAATGTTTTATTATATGCGGTCCTGAAATTCAGCTTTGTTAATTGTTCAGCAATGCGGTCGTAACTGTGTTCTTTGGCTCTGTATTCATTTATTAGGGCTGTTGCCTGTTGATTCATTTTATTTTCCAGAGCTTTCAATTTCATTGCTTCTGCTCCTTTTATTCTATGCTCATGTTTAAAGTTCTCAGGTTTACCAAGTATAACCCCAGAGCGTTTTAATTCAGCTAAAGCAAGCTTCGTCCTTGATGCTATTGCTTCACGCTCTGCCTGTGCCATTGTTGCGTATATCCCCAATGTAAGCGTGTTAAAACTCGGTAGGTCCAGTGCTTTGATTTCAACATTGTTTTTGGCAACTCGGTCACGCAATTGAAATAAAAAAGAAACTGAACGGGATAATCTGTCTAGTTTGGCTATCGTTAATGTGCTTCCTGTTTTCTCACATATTTGAATAGCTCTTTCCAATCCCTCACGATTATCATCTTTACCACTTTCTTTTTCTTCCACTTCCTCCACCAAAATCCCACCAACACTTTTCAAATAATTTTGAACCATTGTTTTCTGTGCATCAATCCCAAGATTCTGTTTATTGGTTGAGGTCCTGTAATAAGCTACATAATTTATCATCTTTCCTTTTTTTAAGTGTTTTACTTCTTATCCATCATTCCATGTATGAACATTTATGGCTCGATGGACTCCGTGAAATAAGAAGGAAAAAATGGTATCCGCCAACATTTTATCCTAAATCATCCTGAAAAGTTATTAACGGACAAATTTCCTAAAACAACCGTCATTCCGTCATCTCCTGCGGTTTGTGATTTCAGAAAATAGCTTTAGCCAATATTGGCGAAACTTCTTTTAAAACAAAAAATCCCAACTTTTCGGGTTGGGATTTCACACTTTATATATGTATCTATTTTATGCGACCATTGAATATTGTTGTACCAATCCGTGAGCTAGGAATTTTAAGAAGTGTTGCACATTACCGTTCACATAATCAATTTTACGTAGCACCATTGCAATCTGTCGTTGCTCTGCATCACTGGTATTCATTATTGATTCTATTACAACAGACGTGCTTATATAATGTGGCAGATTGTCTTTACCAGTTATTTTAAATTCTTTAAATGGTATCTCTTTTTCTGCAAAAAAGTCTGTAAGATATTTCTGTGTTGCATTCATAATATTTGTTTTTATCCTTCAAGGATAAAAGGAGATTCCCAGAAAAACCACCATTTATAAATATTTATTTTCATCAGGCTTTCCCCGCCAATCCAACGAATCACTGTTTTTAAACCACGCTCAACCTAGTTGCATCTGTCGGAAGCTATTCCATCAACCTATTTATTAAAAAAATAGATAATGGAAAATCAAACTAAACAAAAACAAAATGGAATTAATGTACTCAGCTTATTTGACGGTATTAGTGTTGCTCAACTTAGCCTTTCTCAGATGGGTATCCCAATTAAAAACTACTACGCCAGCGAAATTGATGAAAAAGCAATTAGCGTTACACGTCATCATTTTCCTAGCACTATTCAGCTTGGCGATGTTAGGTCGATAGACACCACTAAATTACCCCAAATTGATTTACTGATATTTGGTTCACCGTGCCAAGATATGAGCAGTATAAATAAGAATCGCAAAGGTCTTATTGGTGAAAAATCTTCGCTCTTCCACGATGCGGCGCGAATTTTAAATGAAGTAAAACCAAAATACTTTTTGATGGAAAATGTCGCAAGCATGAATAAAACCGACAGAGATGAGATAAGTGAAATATTAGGTATTGAACCAATTAAAATAAATTCCAGCCTACTTACTGCACAACTTCGTAGTAGATACTACTGGACCAATATCCCTAATGTTGTTCAACCAAAAGACAGAAAAATTTCTTTTCAAAGTATTTTACTTAAGGGTACTGCAATGAAACAAAAAGCCCATTGTGTTACCACTCGCCAACTTCAAAACACACGTACAGGATTGGAGCGATATTCAAATAAGTCAATTGGTAATTTAGTCTTTGTATCGGCAGAGTTGGCGTATAATATTTTTGAAAATAAATTTGATGCCTTTGATAGAATCACTAAAAATGGCACCATTAAAGAAAATTATAAACAAATTTTTAGATTGCCTGAAATTGTAGAACTAGAGAGACTACAAGGCTTACCAGACAATTATATTGGGAGTATATTAAAGAAAACTTCGGCAATTCATGCCATCGGCAACAGCTTCACCCTGCCAGTGATAAAACACATACTGAGCTTTGCTAATTTTGAATAATTTCATTTATCAAATTGTATCATTCAGTAGTTTCCAACGAATCCAAAAAATCAATCATGTTATAATAATCCTGAATGGTTTCTTTTAAATAAAATGGCATTGTATCATTGGTTAAGCTCAGTAGATAAGCTTTAAACATCTCTTCTAAGCTTCGTTTTAAACTCTCAACAGGCGAATCCTCCAACATGAATTTTAAATGTCTTAGAATGTCTTTATTCGCTTCCTTCATCGTTAATGATTTGTAGCAAGGGTAGGATAAACAGAAGGATTTTAAAATAAATTACAAGTAAAGTTCCTCACGGACTTATTAACGGACCGCTTCGGGTGGTGAAACTATCATCATGGTGTACTTAATTTATTATGTATTGGTACCGTAATTATGTGCTTGTCGGCTCTGCCTAAATTATATATATAAAATAGCTACTGAACCGACAAATTGATATTCACTTACAACCCGTAGCGATAGCTCAGATTTTTTGACCTCATTTTGTAGAACTTTTTCTTCTACAAAATCTTATCAGAAAAATAAATTTTCATTCCCCAAACTACTTTTCACTTTCAGTAGATATTTATATACTGAATACACTTTACACATTTAATGTATTCCATTATAATTAAAGAACCTTCGGGTAAATAACGGATTGACTAACAATTTAAAAAATGAAAAATGAAACAAAACAATTTACAATGAAGATGGATGAATCCACCAAACACAAGTTGGAGCTACTATCGAACAACATGAAATTCAAGTTTAACCTCTCGGCAGTTGTCAGAGATTTGATTCACACAGCGCACAGCGAGTACGCTAAAAAATAACAATTAAAATAATTCACTATGAAAAATGTCAACTACTTACGCTACGGATTACATCACCAATCACACTCAGGGCTTAGCCCACATCACCAGCTTCACCAATAATCTATTCGTTCACAAATCCCATACGGGTATGGGCGGAACCACTGCATTTTTAGAATGCAATAAAAATGTACTTATAATAAGTCCCAATACGGGAATGGTGCAGAAGAAAGCGGAAACCAACGCTGACGATGCAATTTACATCTACAACAAAGCCAATGGCAAATGGTCAGAGGCAATCAATAAAGCCAAATCAGGAGAGATAGTTAAAGTTAATAGCACGTGGAAGTCCCTGCAAACGCTGGCGACCAACACAGGACTATTTTATGACGTGTGCCAACTCTTTCACCTAGTGATTGACGAACAGCATTGCATCTATGATGGATTGGATGAAGACGGCATCAGTATCACAGAGGTTATACCGCAGTTTAAAAAACCTTGGGTATCAACCACAGCAACCCCAATGAAGTATGATAGTACAATCACTGGAGCCGAGGTAGTCTATTTTGAATCAACAAAACCAAAAGAAAAACTAACCATACTGGTCGCTGACAATGAGGATACCGATGTGAGTGAAATTATTTCAATGTTAAGCGGTAAACAAGGATTAATGGTGGCATCAAACAATAACAAATACACCACACTTTACCCCAGCAAACACCAAATACTGGCGTCAGATAAATTTAAAATCCGAAGTAACGCCAATAATGCCGTTCAAATCAACGATAAAACAAGTGTAGATGATTCCTGTGACTATGTGCAGTACACCACCCGTTACAATACTGGCTTTGACATCATGGGACAATGGCACTCAGTGGTGATTGCCGAACATGACAACAAATACAATGTGGATGCAAAAACACATCAACAAATACGTCAGGCAATGGGACGACTGCGTGACACCACACTCAGCAATACTATTGTATGGAGGAGTACAGGAACTTTCAGGAGTCGAAAAGAAATTGAGAAGGACATTAAAGTACATCCAACTAGTACCAAACTTATTCGGGAGTACGCCATCACCGAAACTTATTCCGACATCAATCATTTTGCATCCATCATGGAAAGCTATGGATATGAAGTACAAATTGAGCGTATGACCAATTTTAATTCAATTAGACGAATGCCTTTACTCCAAGCGGTAAATCATATCGTTGAAAACAAAAAGGTTGCTGTAATGACGGCTAATGCGTTTAAATATATTAAAGGAGATAATCCCGACAACATCGGACTTTCACCAACCACCATTATTGCACACATCATTGCCAAATTAATCACCGATGGAAAAATCACTATTGAAGAAGTTAACCTGATTGGTCAGCAACCAAGACGCATTTATACTTTTATTTGTGACGCTATTAAGGATGCACCAGAATATATTCAATACCACGATTTTATTGCGATACACGCATTTAATAATAAAATACGTTCCATAATAACACCATCATGTCCTGCGGAATTTGCTCAGGAAAAAAGAAGGATTGAGATTTACACCAAAGCATACGGACAGGCTACCAAGAATCTTGAAAAACAAAGCATCAGATTAAATTCCACCGATATTGCAAAGGCACATTTCCGCCCGATTGACATCACTAAAAATGTTGCCGAGGTAGCTGAAAGAGTTTGTGAGGGTGAAGCTGATATTAAAATCAGTAATAAGCTCACCAGCAGAATCAGTAGTAAGGTAAAAAAGATAATTAACGAAAAAGGAAGTATTGCCGACTTACGTCTGGCTCTTTCTTACCACCCTCAACAAATTATTAAAAGATGGATGGCAGACAATCTATTTTTGTTCTGCAAGAAATACCATTTACCAACCAATCACTTTACAGTAAATAAAACTGGTAACAGGGAATACAACCCGCTCACCAAAGCTGAAACATGGACCCGATATAAATTACCGATGGATACCAGTGAGTATGATATTAAAGAAGCTTACCCTTGCTTCATTGATAAAATATTAAACATCAAAATGGGTGAAGGAATTTATGACAGAATTGCTGAGCAACAAGAAATAAGCCGAGGTGAAGCCAAAGTTTATTACAATACCCTCATCAATAACCATTACCTGCCGATTGAAAAAATAGAAAAAGAATTGAAAGCAATGGGATATGATGCGTCATCAGTAAAATGGCTGGCACCACGAATCAGGAAAAATGAGATGCACCTTATTTTAACAGAGATTGAAGCGGATATTATTGCAGATTTTGCATCCGTGTTCGGTGCAAATTACGCTAGGCTGCATGATGCCATAGTGACCTTTGTTCCTGCCGATATAAGAATACAAAAACACTTTCAGGACAAAGGAATTTTATTCGGTGGTGACTTTATTGAAAATGGACAGACTACTTTACTGACCACTGAAGAAAGAATAATTAAAGCAAAAGAAATAGCTCAAAGATTGACATCATTTACCTCAGCCAGATGATATTTATTGGTGTAGTGTTTCAAAGTTGTAGAATTTGGACGGGAGTAGTGTACCGTCCATTTTCTTTTTTACGGAGGCAGGACTACCACATCAGGGGTGGGTATGTAAAACAATGAAATGACAAGGCTTCTGCGTTACCCGTCTTATATACAGATTTTACGACCCTTGTGTTATTAGTGGTCGGATATGCACAAAAAATTTCTGGGTAAAAATTGATTTTTTATTTTCAAGTCCCTTTTTCCCGTAAAAATTTTTTGAAATTTTTCTGCCGTTAAAATTTAGGACTACCCCTTCTTTTTAAGTTGAGCCAGCTGCAATTTTATCTGAAGCTGCTTTACATCGGCATTGAGCTTATTTCTTTTAGCTTGGTCTTTCTCCATGCCGATAAGTTGTTTTTTCAATTGAATTTCTTTGTTGATTTTGCTGGGTTCCATACTTACTGTTTTACAATAAATATCTGGCGACACAGGTAAAATTTACCGTTTTAAAACCACCTTTTCCGACCACAACACACGCAAAACACCCCGTTATCCGTACCTTTCCGTATCATCTTAGCAGTGTAAGGTGCAGCGGTCCTGATATATCGGCAATGGCAAAAAACCGCTTTTTAGCATCAAAAACTAATATTTTGTGCTTTCATCAGGATTAAAAACCCTCAAATATATCTGACCTGCGTGTGAATCGTTTGGGATATTTTGGCGTAAAATTTAAAACAACACCCTTTCTAACCCCGTGGTTAGTGGATTTCCTGATTTGGCATCATGAAGTTGTTGAGGGGATTTTGCCTCGGCACGAGGTGGTCAATTTAATCGGCATTTGCAACTTAATTACTGCTCCTGCATCCATTTCAGAAGAACAATAATCCCGACCAACCAAAACAAAAAACACCGACCATTACAGCCAGTGTTCTTCTAATCCGTTTAAATCCGCCAGCCCCTATATCAATCGCCTTTTTTACAACCCTTTTTTTAATGAGTTATTTTGGGGGAGTGAGTACATATAATAATTCCACAAAATAAATCAGCGTTGAATTTGCTGGTACATTTCCTTCTGTCTTATCTCCATATGCCATATGTGGTTGTATTTTAATAAAAGCAGTCTCATTTGGCTGCATTCTCTTTATTCCTTCACCAAAACCTTTTATTAATTGATTCAACGGCATTCTACTTGGGTTATCATTTACAAAAGAATTATCAATCATTTCTCCATTTGCCAGATAACATTGATAATGAAAAACCACGATTGATGAATCATTTATTAATGTGGTTGAATCAACCATATTGAATTTTGAAATATCAACCCCTAACGTAACCTTACTCCATTTGACTTTACTAAAATCTTTAACTGGATACTGCCTATATTTCATTGAATAATCTTCGGAAATAAGAATATTGCCATAAAACATCATATGTCATGGATTTTAAAAGTAGGTCCGTCTTATCATAAAAATATTCAGATTGCAATTCCCCTGTTTTAAAATAATGTTTGCTAATCTTTTGTGCAAAAGACAAAAAACCACTTATCATTAATAGTAGAAAAATTTGTTGCTTCTTCATTTTAACTTAAATACTTTTCATAAAAGTAATTTTAATTATAAAGACTATCTGTGCTTTTAATATATTTTCTATCATCAAGAATCATATAGATTGTAGAATCCGTATCCGAAGACTTTTTGGGATAATTATTAATCTTGAATTTTTCAAACGAAAAAAAAGGAGGCAACCAATAAAGAATTAAAAAATTATTCTTCTCATCAATTTCAACAATCAAATTCCTGTAAACGTCTGCGGAAAGACTTTCTTCTTTAAGAATATAAGTGCATGTTCCATTTTTAGAAATCATCAATTCTTTTTGTTTAGAACTCCAAAATCCAATATATTTTTTATCAATCGGTTTATGATTACTCTTAGCAAGAATGAAGGTAACAACTCCAGTTACAAAAAATAAAATGATAATTACAATTACTACTTTTTTGAGAATCTTCTTTATTTCCATTCAATTAACAAAATTAGATAGTAAAATATTCATTTTATTTCGAATAAGAATATGTTGTTGTAACATTACTGTACCACCCTGGTGGAGATGGAGGAGTGAAACTCCCACCTATTCCACTAGCACCCATTCCAAAGAAATAATTATGGCCAGTAAACATCAACTTTCCATTTATATAACCTCTGTACCCCATCACTTGACCTCCAACCATGTTTCCTGCTCCTCCTACACTACCTGAATAAACTTCCGCTTGCTGCATGGTTAATGCTATGCTATTACCTACTGTATTGTAAAATGTTATACTTCCAGTACCAATTCCAGCAAAACCAGTTAGGCTTTTCCCATACATATCTGTTGTGGTTTGAAATGAAAGTCCAGTTGTTTCAACCATTCCGTTATTCTCAACAAAATCTGGATTATCTACAAATACTTTCATTGAACCATAACCGACACCTGCAACATTCACACCTGCTTCAGCATTTAATCCCATAGTATTGAAAGTTACAGGGAATTGGGTTTGTTGTGCTTGAGCCTGTTGCGCAGTCAATTCATTATATCCTTTACCAGTACCTTTTGGAGGACCATCATAACCTTCAGGCAATGCCTCAGGAAGTCTTAATTTCATCCCTGGCTGAATATTTTTAGCTGAAATATCTGTTAACTGATTCGCTTCTATAATACCATTAGAAATCTTAGCTACTTCCTTATCTGTAGCTGTTGCCCCTGCCATACCTTTTGCAATGCTCCAAACAGTCTCATTAGCTTTAACCACATGTGTTTCCATAGTTTTCATATAACCCAACTCCGCTGTATTAATTGGACCTTTAACCGTTGGACCATTTCCTAACTCATGTTCCTCCAATCCTTCCAATTCAACACAGTTAATAACTTTATTGCCTGAAAACTGATAGGGTGTATACCAAGGATATTTCTTAGTTAGAGGGTCTACGCTAAAAAACCTCCCCAATCTCGGGTCAGCACCTCTATACTTAAAATCAGCCCAATTTCCTTCACCTAATAATTCATCCGTCATAGATTGACCCTGCATTCCATAAGGGTAGTCTTGAGTTCCAGTAGAAGAAGCCACCATACCAAATGGGCAATAGGTAAAATAAATACTTCACTTAAATACGTGCTTGGTAAGTATACAAATCATAGTAACGACCTTTCGCAGCAATCAACTCATCATGATTACCACGCTCTTGAATCAAACCTTTTTCAATCACTAATATTTGAGTTGCTTGACGAATGGTGCTCAAACGATGGGCAATTACAAAAGTAGTACGTCCTTTCATCAACTCCGCTAAACTCTTTTGAATCAAGGACTCACTTTCGGTATCCAAATTAGAAGTCGCTTCATCTAAAATAATAATCTTCGGATCAGCCAAAACTGCGCGAGCAATTGCGATGCGCTGACGTTGTCCGCCAGATAGCTTCACCCCTCTTTCCCCAATTAAAGTATCCAATCCATGTTCAAAACGATCGGTAAATTCGTTCACATAGGCCGATTTTACTGCTTTATCCAAATCTTCTGCACTTGCATCAGGACGTGGGAATAATATATTTTCACGTATCGTTCCTTCAAACAAAAAGTCATCTTGCAACACCACTCCGAGATTTCGGCGGTAACTACTCAAATCAACTTTCGATAGGTCTTTTCCATCGATAGTAATCGTACCTGAATCAGGTGTTAAAAAGGTAGCAGCCAATCCGGCAATGGTTGATTTTCCTGAACCTGACGTTCCAACCAATGCTGTTACGGAACCAAGCGGCGCATCAAAAGTAATGTTGTGCACTACTTCCTTTCCTTCTTCGTAAGCAAAAGAAACATTCTCGAATTTTATATCTCCCTTAATGTCTTCCAAATGAGTAGTTCTTACTAAAGGATCATTTTCAGGCTCCATGTCCATAATTTCTGCTGTTCTATCAAGTCCAGCAAACGATTCAGTAAGCTGACTGCCAATGTTACCCATTTGAACAATGGGCGCTATCATAAATCCGAGGTACAAAGTGAAAGCAAAAAAATCTCCTCTCGTTAAGGTATCATCCATGATCATATAGCCCCCAATCCCCATGATCATTACGCTTGCCAAGCCAAGCAAAAATCCTGAGGAGCTGGTCATGATAGCGGTAAAAGTCAGACTCTTTTTTACGTTTTCAAACAACAAACCCACACCTGTTTCAAAAGATTTTGTTTCTTGCGCTTCAGCATTGAATCCTTTAATCACGCGAATTCCATTGAGTGTTTCTGTTAAACGACCCGAAACATCGGCATTGATTTTTCCACGCAATTTGAATATTGGTCGAATTTTTCCGAATGCTTTCAATGCGATAAAAGCAAAGATGGCAACAGGAACCAAAACCAGCAAAGTCATCCAAGGACTGATCTTAATCAACAAAATTAATGCGACTACTGATGTCAAAGTTCCTCCTACCAACTGCACCAATCCTGTTCCAATAAGATTTCTAACGCCTTCCACATCTGTCATTATTCGTGAAACCAATGCGCCAGATTTATTGTTGTCAAAGTAGCGAATAGGCAACGACAAAATTTTCTTTTGCACCTGCACCCGCAAAACGGAAATAAAATGCTGCGCCTCTACACTTAATAATTTAGTAAGAATATAGGACGTAGAAGCTTGAATGGCCAAGGAGATGGTAACAATAATTAGTACTGTTTTCAAGTAGTCAAAATCTTTGTTTGGGATAATATCGTCAAGCAATACTTTAGATGCACCTGGCAAAACCAAACCTGCCAATCTGCTAATCACAATCAATACCAAACCCACCAAAAGCAACTTTCGGCGTGGCCACATAATGGTTTTAAAAACTTGACCTAGCGTCACCTTACCCTTTTTTTTGTCTTTCTTCATCTCCCTCTATTTATCGTCAGTATGTTTTTTATCCATTGGTCCGCGCATTTTTATTATCAAGCCATTCAAGAAGTTGCGCAGCAGCTGGTCTCCGCAGTCTTGGTAATTGGGGTGATCTTCTTTGCGAAAAATGGCACCCAACTCACTTTTTGAGATATTAAAGTCAACCAATTTCAAGATATCTACAATCTCGTCATCTCTTAATTTCAAAGCTACGCGCAGCTTTTTCATGATATCGTTATTTGTCATTGCATCAATTTTTTAGGAAGTGTAAAGTTATTTATTTGAAGCGACATTAGGAATTAAAAGCAATTGTTACTTTTAGCGCATGAAGATAGCAGTAATTGGCGGCGGAGCTGCCGGATTTTTCGCAGCACTTTCCTGCAAAAACCACTTCCCACAAGCGCAGGTCAGCATTCTTGAAAAATCTCAAAAAACGCTAGCCAAAGTAAAAGTGTCGGGCGGCGGACGATGCAATGTAACGCACGCCTGTTTTTCTATTGCTGAACTTTCCGAGTTCTATCCACGTGGGGGCAAACACCTCAAAAAGTCTTTTGGCATTTTCAACACCAAACATACGGTGGATTGGTTCACATCTAGAGGTGTGCCTTTAAAAACAGAAGCCGACAATCGCATGTTTCCGAGCACCGACGATTCGCAAACCATTATCGACTGTTTGGAGAGAGAGGCGCAAAAACTCAACATTGCAGTGCAGCTGGGCATTTCAGTGAGTGACATCAAAAAAAATGACACTGGATTTGCGCTCGTTTGCAACGACGAAGAAACACAATATACACACGTTATTGTGGCCACTGGAGGAAATCCAAAACTGTCAGGTTTTGATTGGCTTGCGGCGTTGGATCATGAGATTTTAAGTCCCGTACCATCACTGTTTACTTTTAATATGCCCAAAGAAAATACGGCAGAACTAATGGGCGTGGTTGCGCCTAACGCAATAGTGCGCGTGCAAGGCACAAATCTACAAACGCAAGGTGCGCTCATGATTACGCACTGGGGTATGAGTGGTCCGGCAGTACTTAAATGTTCCGCCTGGGGCGCAAGAATTTTACACGATTTAAAGTACCAATTTACCGCAACTGTGAATTGGACGGGCCTAGCCAACGAGGAAATCATTCGTGAAAAATTTAACGAAACAAAAAACAAGCACGGCAAGAAAAAAATAAGCAACGAAAATCCTTTTGATATCACAGCGCGCATGTGGGAAAGCTTACTGACAAAAGTTGAAATAAAACACGATTTGATTTGGAGTGAATTGCCTAAAAAAGAACAAAACCGACTCATCAATACTTTGTACAATGATGCTTATAAAGTCGAAGGAAAAACAACCTTCAAAGAGGAATTTGTAACCTGTGGCGGCATTGCACTGAGCGATGTAAACATGAGCACTATGGAAAGTAGAAAATGCCCAGGACTCTTCTTCGCAGGAGAAGTACTCGACATTGATGGCGTTACAGGGGGCTTCAATTTTCAGGCAGCATGGACCACAGGCTTCATTGCAGGAAAATTGGCGAAAGGATAATTCTTTCAAAAGAAATAAGCGCGCAAGACAACCACTTCCAGAATTGCACGTCTATCTATTGCAAAACCCCACGTTATGAATAAAGATAGAATTATCGGATGCGTATTCCTCGTTGTATTATTGATCATGGCGCTTTCTTCTTGTGAGTCAGAAGGAGGATGCGGAGATTCATTGCAAAGCAGCGCTGGCGCATCAGAAAGTCACAATGTGGGCAAGAACTGTATCTCTTGCCATTCGAACGGAGGATCTGGAGAAGGATGTTTCTCAGCAGCCGGCACTGTTTACGACAGCACCTTGATCAACACCAACAACAATGCTATTATCAAATTGTATTCGCAACCCAATGGAGGCGGAACTATTGTTGCGACCTTAACTGCTGATCAACTTGGAAATTTTTACGACACTCAAAATTATGATTTCAGCAAAGGGGTGTACCCGAGTGTGACTGGTGCTAAAGGCACAAAACATATGGGAACGATGACGACCACCGCGTCATGTAACAGTTGCCATGGCGTATCGACAAGTAAATTGTGGGCGAGATAAGAACAAAAAAAAACGCCTGTACTCGTTCAGAATACAGGCGCCAATTTATATTGTTAGTGCTTAGAAACTTGGTCTGCGACCTCCGCCAGATTTTCCGCCACCACTTTTTCCACCACCTTTTCCTCCGAAACCACCTTTGCCACCGCCAAATCCAGGTTTAAAACCACCTCCGCCTTTCGGCTTGTCAGCATTTCTGAATTTACCTTTTCCTCCTGCGCTCGATCCGCCTCCGCCGCCACCACTGTAGCCACCGCCACCACCGCCGCCTGATCCGCCACGTTCTTGTGATTCACTTACTGCTATGTTACGACCCAGTACTTCTGAACCATTCAATTCTTCAATTGCTTTTTTTGCTTCCTCATCATTGGGCATTGTCACAAAAGCAAAACCTTTGCTTTGACGCGTTATTTTGTCCATGATGATTTTACAAGACAATACAGCACCGTGTTTCTCAAACAACTGCGTCAATTCATCTTCTCTTAATTTAAAAGGCAAGCTACCTACAAAAATGTCCATAATAAGTTTTATTTGTTTTGCGGTAAATGTAAGCTATGTTTTCAAAGAAATGCACCCTTTGAAAATAAAAAGAGAAAAGCAATCTACTTATAAGGATAATCGAGCGAGATACATACCTTCTTCTTCCTGAAAAAGAAGCTCAAAACGATAACCATTTTGTTCTGCTAATACAGTGATGATGTCAGCCGAAACAAACAACCATGGAAAAGGATTTCCTTTTTCTCTTTTGTACGACATCGTATAACTAACTTCTCCGTAATACCTAGCGTTCATATCAATATTCACAGCACCTTCTGCATCTTCAAACATGTATAAAATATCGCAGGAATCGAAAATAATTTGGCCGCCAGAACGCAGCATATTTTTGCTTTTTTCAAGAAACAAATTCAAGCCTTTCAAACTTCCACATATGCCTATGCCGTTCATCAGCAGTAAAATCGTATCGTAAGCAGATCCTGAGAAATTTTCGAGTTTTTCGTGTACTACCGCGTGCACACCTCTTTCTTTTGCGATGGCACAGCAGTCCAATGAACTGTCTAATAACGTAACGGAAAGTTTAGCTTTTTGCAATTCCAAAGCATGTGATCCCACTCCTCCTCCAATTTCCAATACACTGCCGCGACAGTTCGCCAACGCTATTTTTTCAAGCTCTGGCATTTCACCAATGTCGCGAAAAAGATAAGACACCGGAATCGTTGATTTTTCAGGAATACTGCTATTTACAACAATGTTGCTTTTTTTTCCCGTTACAAAAAAATCACGACACGCTTTGCCAATAATATCTTTTTCATTTGTCATTGATTGCTTTGTTTTGACCATCATTATTTTGGCTATAAAATCAATAATCCATACTGCTTCAACAACATCATTTCTGCTTTCGAAAAAAGAATTTCAAAATCTTTTTCCAACACTGAATAGCTCTCCAATGCATGATTATACATTGAACAGCGTTGCACTAAATCAAGAATCATTTTTCCTGTTTCAGCGCTACATTGAAAATTCAAGTCAGTTTTTTTTGAAGCAATGCAAAGCTCCACCTTTGCTTTTTTAGCAGAAGGTTTCAAGGTCACCGCCGCACCCAACCAAACGACTTTCGCATTTGATTTTATTTTTTTTTCTTCGCTATCCAATAATGCTTGGGCAATAAAATCAGACGGTACAGTAGTTTTAGGGATTTTAAATTCAAACCACTCTTGCAAGTCAAATTCAAAGCAAACGCCATGCATAAAATTAAAAAGTGATTTTTTTAGGCCCACACTAAATGCTTCGTGATCAGCACCTGTTGCATCAATATGCACAATATCGTTGTTGGCAAATCCACCTATTTTTTCGTCCTGTTTACGCACTTTAAATGCTTTGGGATTTAATCCAATCGGGCTGTGCGCTGTCATCGCAAACTGATGCCAATAGCCCGATTGCACTATTCTTTGCTCAAAAAGTTGACGAACCACTTCCAACGCATCAATGGTTTCTTGTGCATTTTGCGTGGGAAAACCATACATCAAATAAGCATGCACCATGATGCCTGCTTGCGTGAAATGATTGGTCACTTTAGCCACTTGCTTTAAAGTCACGCCTTTTTCAATAAGTTGAAGCAAGCGATCAGAAGCCACTTCCAATCCACCCGACACAGCAATGCAACCCGATGCAGCCAATAAAAGACAAAGATCTTTGCTAAAACTCTTCTCAAAACGAATGTTTGTCCACCACACGACTGTAAGTTGTCGGCGTAATATTTCAAGTGCCAATTCTTTCATCAAAGCAGGCGGCGCCGCTTCATCAACGAAGTGAAAACCATTGTGTCCGGTTTGCTCCATCATTTGCTCAATGCGATCGCACAAAAGCATTGCTGTGCTTGGCTCGTAGTTCTTTATATAGTCAAGAGTGGTATCACAAAAAGTGCATTTACCCCAATAGCAGCCATGTGCCAAAGTGAGTTTGTTCCAACGCCCATCACTCCACAATCGGTGCATGGGATTGACGATCTCGATGACAGAAATGTACTGATTCAACAACAAATCTGAATAATCAGGCGTGCCAACTTCCAATTGAGAAAAATCCTTTTCTTTAGATCCATTGAAATAAGTGACAATATTGTTTTCCAAGGCAAAAGTCCTTTTCAAATCAGTGCGCAATCGTTTTCCTTGCAAGTGTTCCAGTAAATGCAAAATTGGCGCTTCACCATCGTCAAGTGTAATAAAATCGAAATACGAAAACACTCGAACTTCGCTTAGAGAGCGCAACTCCGTATTTGGAAATCCTCCCCCCATAGCAACTTTCACATGGGGGTAATGTTTTTTAATCCACTGCGCCGATTTAAAAGCACTGTATAAATTTCCTGGAAAAGGAACCGAAAAAGCGACAAAATCAGGTTGCTGCGCCACCATTTTACTTTTCAGAATATCGAGTAGTAAATGATCAATGAAGGTGTTTTTTTGATGCAAAGCCTTATCTAAAGCATCAAAGGAAGAAGCAGATCTACCCAAACGTTCGGCATAGCGGCTAAAGCCAAAATGAGGATCAACAGCCTCCACAATTAAATCGCTAAGATCTTCTAGGTACAGCGTTGCCAAGTGTTTTGCTTTGTCTTTAGAGCCCATTGTTCCAAAAGCCCACTCCAAATCGGCAAGTTGCGCAAAACGAGAAGCCTCAGGTAAATAGCTGCCATCACAGATGAGATGTGCCAAAGCAGGATTTTTGTCTTGCAAAAAAGAAACGACAGGCCCTATCGTTTTAAGGTATTCGTTTTGCAAATTAAAAATGCGTTGCGCATTGTCTGACAAAACCTTTTTATTTTTTTCCACCTCAGCAAAAAGCATAGTCAGACCATCTATTGAAAACAAGGTCAATATGACCTCAATGCCCAAATCGCATTGCGTTGCTGCAATGCCCTTTGTATTCAAAAAACCTTTCAAATACGGAGTCGCTGGATAAGGCGTATTGAGCTGGGTAAATGGAGGTGTTATGAGTAAAATTTTCAAAATGTATCTTTTGGAAGGCTAAATATCCTAATTCTTTTTAAGCTTCACGCCATATTTAGAGCAAACTGGGCAGCGCTCAGCATCGTGCCCACGTGCCGGACAATATTCTCTCCCAAAATAAATGATTTGTAAATGAAGTTTAATCCATTTTTCAATCGGAAAAAGTTTTTTGCAATCCTTTTCTGTTTGCGCTACAGAACTGCCATCCGACAAACCCCAACGGTGAGCTAAACGATGAATGTGCGTATCAACAGGAAATGCCGGCACCCCAAAAGCTTGAATCATTACCACCGAAGCTGTTTTGTGTCCCACACCGGGCAGAGCCTCCAGCTCTTCAAACGTATTTGGAACTATTCCTTTGTGCTTATCGATTAAAATTTGAGATAAATTGAAAATCGCTTTTGATTTTGCAGGTGACAGTCCGCAGGGTTTTATTATTTCTCGAATTTCTTCGATCGTAAGTTTGACCATGTCGTATGGATTATCGGCTTTTTTAAAGAGTTTTGGAGTGATTTGGTTTACCCTAATATCAGTACATTGAGCTGAAAGTAAAACCGCTATCAGTAAAGTATAGTTGTCTTTGTGATCCAGAGGAATAGGCGGATTGGGGTAAAGTTTTTCTAGTATTTTACAAATCGCCGCTGCCTTTTCTTTTTTCGTCATGGCGCTAAAATAAAGAAAGGTGTTCTGAAAACCCTTATTCAGAACACCTTTTAAACGACATCAACCATTTTTTAATTCAAAACAAAGCTCATCTTGTCCATCATTCTGGATTTTCGAACGCTTAACGCTTTTGAATAATTAATGATGTTGTTCAATAAATCATCACCGGGTTCTTCAACTTCTTTGATTTCAGCAGAGCCCTTTGGCATCGCGGCAAGTTCAAGAAGTGTGTAAAGATCGGCATCAAATTTTTCAATTGCATTTTTTTGAGTAAACATTTCGTCCATAAGCAATATTGAGTTGGTTATGCAAGGATAACGACCATTACACTGCACTATTGCCATACACGAAAAATTTAATCCATAGACAATACCATTTTGTTGTCTTTTACCAATTTTCTTAAGTTGATCAATGCATAGCGCATTCGACCCAAAGCTGTATTGATGCTGATGTTCTTTTGCTCGGCGATCTCTTTAAAGCTCATGTCTTCAAAATGTCGCAAAAGCACCACTTCCTTTTGTTCTTCGGGAAGATAATCAATGAGTTTCAACACGTCCAACTTAATTTGACTGTCAACCATTTGCTGCTCAATATTCATTTCTTTGGAGTCGATCCGGTCGAAAATATCCAATTCTTCATTGTCCTTCGAACGTACATTGACCTTCTGCATGTTCTTTTGCTTGCGAAAATGATCAATCATCAGGTTGTGCGCGATACGCATCACCCAAGGAAGAAACTTTCCTTTTTCATCATAACGCCCCAATCGCAAGGTATTAATAACTTTAATGAAGGTGTCTTGAAAAAAATCATCGGCCAAATCCTTATCCTTCATCGTAAATCGGATGTAGGAATACACCTTTGATTTGTGTCTTTTAATAAGAATTTTCAGACTTTCTTCATTGCCTTTGATGTAGGACTGCACGAGTTCGTGGTCACTCAAGTTAGATATAAGCATACTCTCTTTGTTTTTAATTCAACATGTAAACAGGAGTAGATATGCTTCTATAGGCTATGGTTTTTTTAAGTCTTTGTTGACGTAACGTTATCAAATATAATCTATTGTGTCAAGAATAAAAAATATCTTCAATACCAAGACGCAAATACAAAAATAGGGTTGCCTCACTTAAAAAAATAATTTCTTGGCCCTTCAAAAAATCAATACTACAATTACAGCTAAACACCGTCGAAACCCGCATGAGTCTTGTTATCAGAAAATAGTTTTCTTTTTACAACACCCAATGCACCCCAGAAATAGAACACGCACATAAGCAGTCTCAACTTTTATTATTTTTTTTATTGAGTAAGTCACAAATTGCTGTATTTTTGAGCAAAATTTAAGCACGGAATGTCTGTCATCAGAAAAATACTTTTAACAACCGATTTGTCCCAAGCTGCTGTAAACGCTACGGACTTCGCTGTGTTTTTCGCAAACAAAACGGGAGCAGACCTGCATCTTTTATATTGCTACAAGCCTAAATACGAAGAGTTAATTGCCAAAAAAATCGCTGAACTAGACAAAGATCAAGTGATTTACGGAGAAATTACCGACTTCAAACACGCTGCCGCTTTCTTGTTGCGCAGGTATACCGCTGATATTCGCATGAAAATGAAAAGTGCCTTACACGAACACATCGTTGAGGGCTCATTTCAGGACATTGTTTTTGATTTTATTGAGCAGCAAAACATTGATTTGGTGGTAATGGCTTCGCAAGGCATCAACTCAATTGAAGACCGAATTTTCGGATCAAATGCACTAAAAATATTGCGCAGCTCTGCATGTCCTGTACTTATCGTGCCTCACAAATACGACACTGTGGGCGTAAGCGACATCTTATATCCCACTGAAATAAGCAACAAAGACAAGGCTGTTGAACACTATCTTGCTGGATTTGCCGAAATGTTTGATGCACAATTGACATTATTGCACATTGACGATGGTCGCCACGTGATCAACGCCAAAGACTTGGTGAATTTCAAAAGAAAGGTTTTGAATTTTCATTATGCCAATATCATAGCGGAAATAGAACCCAACTTGAGTGTTTCTGGTGGAATCAACGAATATATAGACAACAATAAAATCGACTTGCTGTGTATCACCTCTCATACCAATACCTTTATTGACCGCGTATTTAAAAAGAGCACTGTCAAAAGCACACTCTCAAAAATTCGAATCCCCGTGCTGGGTTTCAATGAAAGTTGCTTAAAGAGAATTGAAAAAAAAGCAGCGAAACGCAAATAGCGACTTACTTAATCACCACGATTGACAATCCTGATTTAATCACCACGTGACAGCAGTCGTGTGCAATTCTGTAGGGTTGATTAACAACAATTGAATCGCCCTTCTTTCCAACGAAATCAAAATAGACTCCATCTTTTGTGACTTTGCTTTTTTCAGTGTCCGACATCACTATGTAATGTCCAGTACTGTCGGTTGCGGCATTAATTGTTTTTGAAATAACAGCAGCTCCGCCACTTGCAGGAGTTACGGTATAGCTGTCTAAAATATAGGGCTTACCCAAAGTGTCCTTCAATTCCAAATCAATATAAGTGAAATCAGCAGTGCAATTGACTGCCGTATCGCATTCTCCAATGGTTTTTGTGCAAGACGCCGCAGCAAACGCAAACAGCGATAATAGAATTGGAAATTTAGCCAAGTTTGAAATCTTCATTTTAATTACATTTAAATTTAAAATCTCTTGATGTAAACGACTTTCTTGGTTTCAAAAAATTCTTCAGAAAAAAAGTCGCTTATATTGTACAATTTAGCTTTTCCCTTCACTGCCGCAACTTCATCTTTGATATCGCCACCTTTGAGATAAAGCAAACCATTGTTGATGTAATTGAAACTTTTAACAGAATATTTATTACGAATCCATCCCATAAACTCCGGCAATGTGGTCACT
>Ga0114969_10000183_pt1 | contig 52949 bp, 94 predicted proteins | sample M_130807_MF_Meta_FD_87316 | JGI IMG/M metagenome (GOLD analysis project Ga0114969, IMG submission 87316) | Freshwater microbial communities from Lake Montjoie, Canada to study carbon cycling - M_130807_MF_MetaG | ecosystem: Environmental > Aquatic > Freshwater > Lake | place: Lake Montjoie... | reverse complement strand
GCCTCGACAATAATAACTAAGACAATTTGTGAAGAAAATTAACCTTTTGCGTTTTGAATTTGTCTCCATTTAGAATTTGCCCAGCTTCTACCAGAGTTTCCGCCCCAAAGCATCCAAGCAATGTAATGATTTGATGGTTCGCCGTTAGGTTTTTTGTTTTTTCCTTCATTTACTCCGTGTCTAGCAAAGTAAGATACCATTCTTCCGATAGTTTTAGGGGTAAGATTTTCTCTTGATTTTAACTGATTAGCTCTTGCAACTCCGATAGAAGTGCCACCTCTGCCGTATTTTTCTCTTAATTCTAATCCACGAGCAGCATTTCTTGCCATTCTTTCACTTGGAACTAAACTAAGTGATTTCTCTTCTTCCATATCTTCTTCCTCGACATCGTCCTCTTCTCCAATACCTTGACTCATACCATTAGCAGCAACACCAAAGTTTTCACCCTCATCACCTGCAACAGCAACTTGGTTTCCATCAATATAGACTGCATTTCCACCAACATTAGTCTTAGGGCGATCCATATACTTCCTAATTTCATTAATTGTAAATACACCGCCCTTTTTAAGGGTGGAAATTGATTCAAACATACGAACTTGTAGAGCCATAATGGAGGACTTATCATAACCAATCTTGACTATTTCTTCTCGTGGGTAGAAATTTTGGTAGATAAAATGATAGTAAAAGTCGCAATACTTGTCTAAAAGAGGTAAAATAGCCTTATCATAAAAATAAAGGTTAGCTTCTTTAGTGGACGCAGCAGCCGCAAACTCACCTTCAACGGATGGAAGAGAAACATTGAAATTATTATAAATAGCAACCCTCATTCTTCGCATTAACTTCTCAAAGTCCATATCTTTAAGGTTCATATCCAAAGGAACGGCAGTAAATGGTATTCCCATCAATAAAACATTTCCAGTATTATTTACGCCACAGAAATTATTTTTAATATAATGTCTACTTTTTTCTAATTGATCTTGGGTTGGCATTGTTGTTCCTTCTTTGGGAGAAAACATCATCTTGGAAGACATCCCATTTTTTAGCAAATTGGTATTATGAACAGAAGCTTGTAAATACTGGTTCATTTCCAACTCTACACTTTGTAGAGGTGAGTCTCCGTAAAGACAATTGTTTATAGGATTTGTGCTTGGCTCTTTGAAGTGTACAAGAACTCCGAATTTATCATCAACGAAAGCTTCAATCAATTGATTATTGAAGTTACGAATTAATCTTTTTGTGAAATATCTTTGCGTTCCATTTGATGTATAGTAGTAATGGTCCACATAGCCATTTGATCCTGCAACAGCGGTGACGAAATCGGGACGAAGATTAAAAACTTCGTTTGGTTGGTAGATTATTTTAGTTCCATCAGCGTTAAGAACTCCTGAAAGATAAATATAATTATTTCCAGTAGCGAGGTAATGAATAAAAGCTTCTTTGCGGTAGTCTATTCCTGTTTGTTGGAAGTTTGGTCTGGAAAACTTCTTAACAAAAGCATTATCTTGTTCGGGTTCTAAACCTTCCTCGCTCTCTTCGTAAGGTAAAAGCCTAATAGCTGAAGCCTCAGAAGCAATTTTTCCAATAGCATCACCAACAGGAGCTATCTGTGAGTAGTATCTTAAACCAACAGAAGGATTAGCAGAAAAAGAAAATGAATCGTAGTAGTCTCCAATCATCAGTGCATCATAAGCACCTTTTTTCTCATAGCCAAATTTACTTAGAACTTTTTGGAACATAAATCTTTATTATGGTGAAATAAAGCTAATTTAATAAAGGTTTTTAACTTATTTGCAAGGGAATTCTTTTATAACCCTCTTAATATCCAAACAAACTCTTTCAGGTGGATAATCTACGCCTTCAGCTTTCAAAGCCATAATTACTAAAGTTAAAGCTCCAGTAAGACTAGCTTGTAAATCAGATAAAGAATCTATTACATCTTCACACGAATTTATTTACTCGATACCAACTCGGTTAATTTCTCCTCAAAGTCGCTCATATTTAATTAAATTTTATCTTCTTAATATCTCAAATAAGTGAATATTCTTAGTGATATTTTTCTGATTTACAGCCTGATTAGTTTTATATCCAATATATCTACCAGACCAATTAGAGAAATATTTATCACTCAATTTCTGATTTGACATTACTAATTCAAATAATCTATGAGTAATTTCTCCTTCCATTCCATAGAAAAATATAGTTTTTATTGAGTAAATATCATAAAGTAAATCAAGAATTTTCCCAAAAATCTCACAAATTAAATTCATATCTTTACAGAAAGATATTAAACATAATTGTTCTATGGTCTGACTTGGCTTTTTAACGCTTAAATTAAAATAACCTAAAATATCTTCAGGGCGAAAATCATTTACATCAGCCTTTTCTTTTATTGCCAAATATGTTAAGTTATTCCAATCAGTTCCTATAAATAATTCTCCGTTCATTGGAACGCCACTTTCTGAATAATTTTCAAAAAAATTAGGAAATTCTTGTAGTTTGATATTAACAGCTTTTTCTAATGAGAGACATTGCTTATTTCTAAGTAGGACGATTTTGAATTTTGACATATAGCGTAGATTTAAATTTCGGTTTTATTTGGGGATAAATTAATAATATTTACCACGAACTAATAGTCAAATTAATTAGTGATAACAAACTATTATTGCCATAGAGCCATATAAATAAAGGAAACAAAGACTATTGACAAATACAAAACAAAAGAAATATACTTGACAAAATCCTCAAACAATGGGGGAATTCAAGGGGGAGGCAGCTAACTAGCTAGCATTTCTCGGAAGAGAAGCCGCAAAAACAAACAAACTGGAGGCAGCTTTATCCAGATAACTTCTTTCTTTTTTAAATCTTCCAAAAACTCCACCCTCAAACTCAAAAAATTTCTAAAAAATATTAAACTGAAATTCTATTTTCAAATTAGTTAAAAAACTGATTTTGGAATAGGGGTGGGTATTCATCAATATTTAGGTCTGGTCTGGAAAAATTTATAAATATCTATTGGGTGTATATTGCATATAGGAGAGGGGGGTGTTTCGGCTTTTCAAACATAGGGGGTCCAATCATACGCACCAATCAACCCAATAAATACCTGCTTATTTTACATAATGTAGATTATGCAACCACCATCAAGCCAATCAACTAAAGGCTCCAGTTACCTAACAACTTCGCAATCACTTGACAATAAAGCCTCGCAAGAATCAATCACCATTCGCAACTGCTCTTTGTTTAGCTTCTTAACTAATGACTTGATTGCCAGCCAAGCTGTATCTGCGTTAACCTCTATAATAATGTTATTGGTATTCTCCAAGCTTGATCCTTTGAACTTAACAACATTACTAATCATTGTAGCAACTCCTCTTGAGTCACGCATTTCCCTAACCACTCTCCCACCTTCATTTCCACCCCTCTCTACTACTTCGCTGTTGAAATCCAAATAGTCTTTTATTCTTTGTGAAATATTTGCATCATCAAGTCCTTTTGCGTTCAAATGCTCCCTAAGATTGCGTTCTTCTTTCTCAATTAAAGCCACTACATTAGACTTTTTAAGATTCTCGCTTGCACTCTCTGCTGCACTTGTCAAACTATATCCCGCACTAATTGCCGCCTGTGTTGCACTAACTGCGGTAGGTAATAATTGAGCAAATCTTTTCTGTTTTATAGTAACCCTTTTTTCGGTTCCTCTTATTTTTCTTATTGACTCCCTATTACTTGCACGCTTTGCCGCTTTTCGCTCTGCTTCAGTCTTGTATTTTTTTGGTGGCATTGTTTATTTTACTTGATTAATAAAAAAATCTATTTTCCTACATTTTCCTACATTTTCCTTAAAGTCAAGCATTTTCTTACATAATTAAAAAGATAATATAACCCTTTTGACCTTTAAATTAAAGGCTGTAAAGGCTGTTATTTTACTTTCATTTTCCTACATAAAAAATTAATTATTTCATCCCTAAAAATAAAATTGAATTTTTATTAAATAAATAGTTGACAAGTAAAACAATTTACCCTATTATAACTCTAATCTTTTTTGATTATCTTTTTGAAGCCTGCATTTAAAGGCTTTACCAAGTAAATTTATTTCTAAATAAATAAACAATTTACTTGACACAATCAAAAAAAGATTTATAATCACTAAAGATTTAAAAACTTTTAACAACAACAAACAATTACAAATTATGAAAATTGCAGAACCAATAACCTTCAAAAGAATTGATAATGATTCAAATGGTAATCCTCGTTATGTATTCCATTTTTTAGATCTCGCTTCAACATATGAAGAGGCTTTAAAAATTGCTAAAAAAATAGGAGGCAAGAGATTTAATAACAAACAATACGGCGGCGGCATTGTTATCCAATCTTACAACTTGGAACAGGCCTCTAAATCAATAAGAGAATTAGCAACTATTAATAACTCAAACAACTTTAAAACTTTAAAATTATGGAAAACCTACAACAAAAAATAGAAAATTTAAACAATCAATCAAATTACAATGAAGCGGCGGAATTGGCGGCCAATACTATGAAAATCAGAATTAAAAGAGAATGGCTGAAATATGATTATCATTTTGCAGGCGACAAATCGCAAAGGCATATTTTTAAAATCAAATTGTCAAGAAATAATAAATCTTTCTCTTTTAAGTTTGGGCAATCAATAAAAGACTACGCAAAAGAGCCTACCATTTATCAAATTTTATCCTGTCTTCAGAAGTGCGGGGTTGGAACTTTTGAAAACTTTTGCGGCGATTTTGGATATGATGAAGACTCAAGAAAAGCGGAGAAGATTTATAAATCAGTTTGTAGGGAGTTTTTAAACATGCAAAAACTTTTTAATGAGAAAGAGTTGGAAGTTTTGGCATTAATTCAATAATAATTTAAATAACTAAAAAAAATCAAAAATAATTATGAAAAAATCAGAATTAAAAGTTTTAAAATCTGATGCAGAAACATTGATTTTAAAAAAAGCAGGAAAACAAACGCTTGAATTATGGCAGACTACAAGGGGCAAGAAATTTGTTGTAAATACTGATGATTGGCACAGCAACTGGGTTATTATTTATGATGATTTTACTTGGGCGGCTGATAATGAAAATATAAATGCGCCAATAAAAAATTTTTTACATAAAAACGGGGAAAAACTTTTATCAACTAAAAAAATCTAAAAATATGACAATTAGAAAAACTCTTAAAATCGAATTAAATGACGAACTAGGAACTTTTGAGAAGCAAATTAATCATCGAAAAATCACCATAAAATGGTTAAAAGATAGAATCTTGAAATATGACTGGAAATATCAACACAATATTTTAAACCACAAAGATTTTTTGGTAATTTCATTTAGTCGGGGTAATGATGCAAAAATTATTGATGGTTTTGATTTAGGTAATTTTATTAAAGAGTTAAAAAATCTTTGCAACGATCAAGAAAGCCCTTTTTTAAAAAAAACTAATCAAAATATTTGGCTCTAGGAGCTTTTACTTTTAACAACAACAAACTAAAAAAAATTTATGAAAATAACAATTTTAACAAAAAATCTAAAAACTGCGCTTGAAAATTTAAGCGTAGTAATTGAAAAGCGGGTAAATCCACCAATTTTAAAAATGGTGAGATTTAAAACTTGGGAAAAAGATACAATTGAGCTAATGGCAAGCAATAAAGATCAAACCTTGAAAACTAGCCTGACTTGCAATATTTTAGAGGTGGGCGAGGGTTGTATTGATGCCGTTGGCTTGCTAGCGATATGCAAAAAAACAAAAGAAAGAATTTTAGAAATAGAAATTTTGGAAGAAGTTGCAACAATCAAAGCTGGTGAAGTTTTTTTGAAATTACAGGCTGGCTATTTTAGCGATTTTCCAATTTTAAGCGGTGATTTGCCAGAATTGGGAGAGGTGGCGGGGCTGGTTGGTGCTTTGGATTTTGTTAAAGAAGCAATTGCAAAAAACCCTGCAAGATATTATTTGAACGGAGCGAATTTAAAGAGCGTGGGCGATAATTTGGAGATTGTAGCGACTGATGGGCATATTTTGCTAAAAACTATCCTAAAAAGTGATTTAAAACTTAATTGCATTATTCCACGGGAAACGGTTAAGACGATTTTAAAAGTTTTTGAAGGGAATTTAAAAATTGGTTGCGATAAATCCAAAATCAAAATATCTAGCGGAGGTTATGAATTAATTTCCAAATTAATTGACGGCAACTTTCCTGAATATGAAAAAATTATCCCAAAAGGCGAAAAAGTTTTTCAATATGAAATTGATGGTAAAAAATTAAGTGAAGCAATCAAGCAAATAGAGCCAGAGGAAAAATTCAAAACGATTATATTTAAATTTGGGGAAAAATTAGAGTTAGAAAGTAAATCAGGGAAAGCGTCTATTGATTGCGGCGGGGAAGAATTTTTGACAGCTTTTGAAGCAGGGCAAATTTTGAGAGTTTGTAAAACCTTCAACAATTTCAAAATGAGCTTTATAAGCAGGGAATCTACGGCCTTGATTGAAAACGATTTCGGGCTTGGCGTGATTATGCCTTGTAGAATTTAACTTGCTGGCGGACAAGTAAAAATCCGCCAAATTTATTAACTTAAAAAAAATAGAAAAATGAATAAAGAAAAAATAAGAGCTTACAACGCAGCATATAGAATTTTAAATCGTGAACGAATCAAAGAAAATTTAGAAGCTTTAAAAACAAATTTTAGCAAAATTGATTTAATGCTTTACAAAGAAAATCTAATTGATGGCGGCAATATATTTTACAATCAACCGAGGATTTTTTCTTTTGAGTTTAAAAATTTGGCTGGTGAATATCTAATCAATAAAGAAAATCAAAAATTTGTTAGCCAGCAATTCTTAGGCATATTTTTTACCAGAAATTATCTTGAGACTTGCGAAAAATTACAGCTAAAAAAAGGCAGCGAGTTTTATAAAATTAATAGGGAAACCGCTTTAATTGAAGAGGATAGCACTATTGATTTAATCTTGAGGATTATCGAAAGCAACAAAAAAGCTGGCAGGGCAAGGCAGTATATTTACACTAAAACTGGAGAGCGTGTTAATATTGAATTAACAAACAATTAACTATTGTTTATTATAAAAAGCTAGTTAAAATATCTGATGGCTTTGTTTAAAACCTTTTGAGGCTTATATTTAAAGGCTTCAAATTTATTTTAATAAATTGTTATTTTTTTCTTGCAATTAAAACAATTTACTATTAATATATAAAAACCGCTTCAGTTATAATCTTTAATAAAAAAAATATGAAAATAAAAAAACAATTCTCCCTTGTTAATCAACATAATCAATGCCTCACTTATACCTATTTTGAAAAAAACGACCAGAAGAATTTGGGTTTAAATGGAACTTGCTATGAAACACACAAAACAAATTGGAAAGACCTTTATTGCTTTAAAAATGCCAAAAATCTAAGAAAAGAGTTTTTAAACGGAAAAATTTTTACAAGAATAGAATGCGGCTTAATGACAGTTTTTGGGGAGCCTACTAGCCCGTATATCTTCCAAAAAATCACCAATAACTGGGGTAAGAAAATTTATAAATGGTTGATTGAAAATTATAAAAAGTTTGGGGGTAATGTTTTTTTGATTAGTGAAAAATTAACTACTAGGGACAGAAATTTAATTAATATTTTTCTTTTTGGAAAAACAACCCTTTAAAAATATGGAAATTGGAACAAATTTAAATAAAAAATTAGAATTAGTAAGACAAGACATTAAAGAAATTGATGTAAAACTTTCTGTTTTATACAAAATTGAATCTTTAAATTCCATAAGAATTAACGATTTAACAGAAAAACAAAATTCTCTTAAAGAAGAAAGAGATTTGCTAATTATCCGTATTAACAACTTAACAAACTAAAAAAATATGAAAATTAAAAATCAAGGAAAATTTAGTAAAGAAGCAATAGCAACAATGGCTTGCCATCTAGCTTTAGAAGAAGTAATGGATTTTGTTCAGGCAAAATTTCCTAACAAAGATCAAGAGTTTAAAAAAAAGCTAGTGTTGGCATTTATTAAAACTGATAGATTTTTAGAAAGAGGTCAAAGTTATATGTCTCTTTATTTAAATGAATTAAACAACTAAAAAAATATGAAAAAAAATAACAATTGAATTTAAAAACTAAAACTATGAAAAAACTTATAAATAAATTCCTTTACAATTTAAGAGAGGCCCGCCGTTTTAAGCGGGTTGCAAAACAATTTATTGATCAACTCAAATAAATAAAAATATGAATAAATTATTGATTATAATTGTTTTAATGGCTTTTTTCTGCATTAAACAATTGCACGATTCAAAAATATACAAAGTTGAGTTTTTAACTCAAAAGGATGCAGAATCCGAAAAGTTTTATAACTCAATTTTGGATACTTGGAATATTAACAATTAATTTTAACTTTAAACAAAAACTAATATGAAAAATAAAATACTTATCGACTTAATTGAAGAAGCTTTTAAAACAAAGTCATTTGAAGAAAAGTCATTGGAAGATTGGCAGAAATTACAAAAATTGTATCAGGAAGCCGCCAAACTTGAGGTAAGCCGTAAAGGTTGGTTTGCGTTCTCCTTAAATGAAGAATCAGAAAAGAGCAATATTTTTAATCAAGATATGCTAGAAAAAACAAAGGACTACAAACTTCAACAACAGCTAAATAACAATTCTTAATGACAAATAGAATTTTTTTAGCTCATGACATTATCAGAAACGACCAACAAATTGGACAAATATTTTTATGCAATTATGAAGGTTTGCAATTTCCAAATATTGAATACAAAATCTTTGACAAAAGTAATTGGGGCAAGCGGATAATGTCAGAAGAATTGCCAAAATATCTTGCCTCTTGCCGCCTAAAAGGAATAACAAAGCTAATTGCACAAGTTGAAGATAGCAACTTAGCCAGTATTAAGATTTTACAGAAAAACGGATTTATACAAACTGCAAAATTTGATGAAGTGATTTGTTATATTTTGGATTTGAATTGGGTTGACTATGGCGCATAAAATTATTATTTATTATTAAAAATCAATATTATTAAAACTAAATTAGCAAATTATGAAAAGTCGTTTTGAATATAAATGTATCCACTGCAAAAAGTTGATAGCGGCCTCAAATGTTCCACTTGAAGTGTCTATTGTATGCTGGGAGTGTGATAATAAACATATTTTACAAATGAAAAAAAGAAAAGAAGAAAAACTAAATGTTGATCAAGATTATAAAAAAAATAAAGCAAAAGCTCGCCAAGAAATTATTGATAAAAAAAAGGCAGCTATAAAAGCTAAAAAAAGGTTTTATTACCAAAACCAATCAAGAAAATTTTTGATTGACTTCTAATTTTTAGCCTATAATATACTTTTAACTTGTGCGGAAAGTTCAAATCAAATTTTTTATGGGGTATGGCCCGCACGCTGTATCCCGCCAAAATCAAATCGTGCGGCAATGCAAATCACATTTTCAGAAAAAGAATTAGAAGGCTTCCTTTGTAAAGGCAAGAACCTAGAAAAATATTTAGGATTAAAATTTATCGCTCGTCAAGTTAATATCCCGCCCGCTGGAATAATTGACATTTTGGCTTATCACTTAAGATCAAAATGTTGGGTTATAATCGAACTACAAAAAGCAAATTTAGATGCTTACGGTCTTATTCAAGGATTATCTTATTTAAGATTTTACAAAGACATAAAATCACATATAAGAACTTCCAAAATAAAAAGAAAGAGAAATTTTTGCTTACTATTGGTTGGTAATTATCTTGATTTTTCTTTAGAAAAAGTTGTCAGACATTTTGATCTTGATGATGATTTTATAGATGAAGAGTCTATTTATTATACATTATTTAATATTGAATTTGATAAGGGAATTGGTTTTGATTATTCTTCTCAAAGTCAAGCGACTTATGAAGAAAAAATAAATGAATTATCGGGAAATGGGGAAGTTAATAGGGTAAGTCCTTTATGAAAGATAATTTAAAGAACACAGGATTTATAATTCTCGATAGAAAATTACAGGAAAACTGGCTTTGGTTGTCAGAGCCTTTTTCCAAAGCCCAAGCGTGGATTGATTTATTATTCTTGGCAAATCACAAGGAAAGCTCGTTTTTTTTGCGTGGAATAAAAATTGATGTTAAGAGGGGTCAATTAGCGAGAGGTGAAGATTCTCTAAGCAAAAGATGGAAGTGGTCAAGAAACAAGGTAAGAAGATTTTTAAAATTGCTTCAAACGGAACAACAAATAAAACAACACACAAGCAATAAAATCAATATTATTGAAGTAATAAATTATAATTTATATCAAGAACGAAACAACAAAAAGGATAACAAAAAGACAACAGACGAAACAGGAAACGATACACATACAAACAATGATAACAATGATAACAATGATAATAAAAAAGGTTTTACCCCCCCAACTTTAGAAGAAGTTAAAAACTATTGCCAAGAAAGATCAAACAATGTTGATGCAAATAAATTCTTAAATTTTTATGAATCAAAAGGATGGATGATTGGAAAGTCGAAAATGAAAGATTGGAAAGCTAGTGTTAGGACTTGGGAAAAACCAAAAGATCAAGAAGCGTCCAAATTCTCTCAATATCAACATGTAAAACCAACCAAGACCGACCACAACAAAGAAATTTTACGCCAATTCATTAATGAAACAGGGGGAAACGATGAATAACCAAGAATTTGCAACAAGATTATTCGTAATTTTTGAAGATAGGGGTTTATCACTGCCAAGCATAGACTGGGTAAAGTCATTATTTGAAAGATGTAAAGAAGTTCCTGACAAAGATTTATCTGGTGGATTTAACAAAGTGATGGATATTCCAGCCGTAGAATGGAATAAAAATTATGGCTTTGGTGGGAAACCCCCAATTTCTGAATGGGTTGGATTTTTAACAGGACAAAAAACAAAGTCAATAGACACGATAGCGGCTTTAGAAGTGGCTAGAATTCTTGATTATGCAAGTTATTACTACGGCAACTCCGTTTGGTTTGATAATCCAACAACTAACGCCTGCGTTGAAGTTTATGGGGGTATTGGCAAGATAGCTTGGGCGATTGATGAAACCAACGACAACAAAGAAGATGGGAAGTGGATTGCTAAAAACTTAAAGGAGATTTGGTTGCAATGCTACGATGGAAAGAAGGAAAGAACTCAACCTTGCCTTGGCAGATCAAAACCTAAAATTTTTCACAAAGGAGAATTGATTGACCAACCAATAAAAATTGATTTTGTGGGTGATAAAACCAAGTATATTGCGATTGAAGAAAACCCGAAAGAAACAAATATTATCCTTTTACCAACCTTACCAACCTTTAAAAAAATATAAAAATATGAACAAGTCAGAAATACAAACAAGAGTTTTTAAAAATGGTCAACCTTTAGATTTAACTAAATTTCAATGGGACGAAAAAGCCAAAACATTTTCAAGTGATGAGGATAATCTGGTTCTAGATTTTGGATCAATTGATTATTCAACAATCAATGCTGGAGGTGGTTCAACAATCAATGCTGGAGGGAAATCAACAATCAAAGCTGGAGATGATTCAACAATCAATGCTGGATGGCATTCAACAATCAAAGCTGGAGATGATTCAACAATCAATGCTGGATGGCATTCAACAATCAAAGCTGGAGATGATTCAACAATCAATGCTGGAGATGATTCAACAATCAATGCTGGAGGTGGTTCAACAATCAATGCTGGAGGTGGTTCAACAATCAATGCTGGAGGTGGTTCAACAATCAATGCTGGAGATGATTCAGTCATCACTGCAAAAGGCAAGGAAATTGTGATAGTGAATCGAAATATCTTTGAGGTAATTCTACCAAAACTAGGTGATATAATCCAAATATGCCCTTATGGAATTTCTGGTCATTTAGTCAATGGATTAAAAGATGGCATTCCTCATATTATTGCAGATGGTATTTTGTCAAAAGTTGTTAGCAAAAAAGGTAATATCTACAAAGTAATCAATCATGGTGAAACTAAAAAAACTTATTTAATCAAATCGGGTGATAAATATTCTCACGGCAAAACTTTGAAGGAAGCTAAAGATAGTTTAATTTATAAGCTGGCAGATAGAGACACAAGCAAATACGAAGATTTAACTTTAAAAAGTATTTTAACAAAAGATCAGGCAATTGTTTGTTATATAACAATCACTGGGGCTTGTGCATTAGGGACAAAGTATTTTGTAGAAAGACAAGAGAAGCTAAAAACCAAATATTCAATTAAAGAAATTATTGAGGCGACAAAAGGTCAATATGGCAATGATTCTTTTGCCAAGTTTTTTAATTATAAATCTTAAAAAAAATATAAAAATGACAACATTAACAAAAAAACCAAACAAATGCTAATTATGAACAAATACAAATTTACTAAAAAATCTAAGCTGGAAGAATTGCGTGCAGATTTAGATTTAATTAAATTATCAGCTCCATCAAAAAAACGCACGCACGCCATGATTTTGATTAATGCCAAAATAATGGAACAAGAAAATGTTAATAATAAAAAATAACAACAACTTTTAAGATAAAATTATGAACTATGAAGAATTTATCAAGTCAAAACAACATAGCATTGGGGATTTTGGTTTTGAAGCAAATTATATACCTGAAATTGCTTTTGATTTTCAAGCGCATATTATAGAAAAAGCTATCAAAAAAGGAAAAATTGCTATTTTTGCAGATACAGGATTAGGCAAAACACTAATCCAAGTTTCTATTGCTCAAAATTTAGTTAATCACACTAATAAAAAAGTATTGATTTTAACACCGCTGGCGGTTGCTTTTCAATTTATTTTAGAAGCTGAAAAATTAGGAATTGACGATATTGAATATTCTAAAGATGGTAAGCACTCAAAAAAGATTGTAATTTGTAATTATGAGAGGCTACATTATTTTGACTCAAATGATTTTATCGGCGTAATTTGTGATGAAAGTTCAATTCTAAAAAACTTTGACGGAGCAATAAAAGGCAAGATTACTAATTTTGTTAAAAAAATACCTTATAGATTTTTAAGTACAGCAACACCAAGCCCTAATGATTTTATAGAACTAGGAACCTCAAGCGAGGCTTTGGGTTACATGGGTTATATGGATATGCTGGGAAAGTTTTTTAAGAATAATCAAAATTCAGTAGATTCAAATAATCGAAATATTGGAGAAAAATTCTACTTAAAACCTCACGCTGAAAAAGATTTTTTTTCTTGGGTAAATCAATGGTCAATCATGATTAAGATGCCTAGTGATTTGGGCTTTAACAATGAAAGATACAAATTGCCAAATTTAATCACAAATACTCATATCATAAAAAATCAATCAATGTTTGATATTGACGGGCAAATGTGTTTATTTACACCAATTTCAAAAACTATGACAGAGGTTAGATTAGAACAAAAACAAACAGAAAAACAAAGATGCGAGAAGGCTGTTGAGTTAGCTAGTGATAAAACTTCTGTTTATTGGTGCAACACTAATGATGAAAGTTCTTATTTGAGGGAAATGGATAAAGGAGCAGTAGAAATAATTGGTAGCCAATCTATTGAAAAAAAAGAAGAAATACTGATGGCTTTTGCAAAAGGTCAAATTAAAAGAATTATTACTAAAGCAAAAATTACTTCTTTTGGTTTAAATTGGCAACATTGCAATCACTCGGTATTCTTTCCAACTTGGAGTTATGAACAGTATTATCAAGCTATTAGACGCTTTTGGAGATTTGGACAAGAAAATGATGTTGTTATTGATTTAGTTTTATCAGATGGACAAGAAAGAGTAATGAAGGCTTTGCAGCAAAAGACAAAAAAAGCAATAGAGCTTCATGAAAAATTAACTGAAAATGTTAATGGCGTGTTTGTTGATTCAAAAAAAGAATTTAACAAACAAATTATTAAACCTTTATTTATATAATTATGAAAACAGAAAACAAAGTAAAAGACCAAGTTGTAACAGAAAATTACGCTATTTATAATAGCGACTGTATGCTGGTAATGCCTACCTTAAAAGATGAAAGTATTGATTTGTCAGTATATAGTCCTCCATTCGCTGGATTGTACAATTATTCAAGTTCAGAAAATGATTTTTCTAATTGCACAAGCAAAGAACAATTTTTAGATCAATATGAATTTCTAATTAAAGAAATTTCAAGAGTTACAAAGTCGGGAAGAATAACAGCCGTACATTGTGCAGATGTGTTTGATAATACTTGTCGACTTTGGGATTTTCCAAATGAGATAATTAAGCTGCATACAAAATACGGTTTTGAATATCGTAACCGAATAACAATTTGGAAAGAGCCTTTAAAGGTCAGAATGAGAACTATGGTACAATCTTTAATGCACAAGTTCATTGTTGAAGATAGTACAAAATGCTTTACGGCTATGCCTGATTATGTTTTAGTTTTCACAAAAAAAGGTGAAAATTTAGTTCCTGTTACTCATCAGTTTGGAATTAATCATTATGCTGGTGAAATACCAATTTTACCTAATATATTAAGAGCGTGGAACAATGCCCACGGATCTAAATTAAATGAGGTTGAATTGTGGGATCATTTAAAAAATATAAATGAATCAAAATCAATAACTAAACTGAATCATTACATCTGGCAGCGTTACGCTTCGAGTGTTTGGGATGATATTAGAATTGATAATGTGTTACCGTTTAGAGATTCAAAAGAAGAAGATGACGAGAAACATGTACACCCTTTGCAACTAGATGTTATTGATAGGATTGTAGAATTATATTCAAATCCTAATGAAGTTGTTTTAACTCCATTTATGGGAGTAGGTAGTGAGGTTTTTAGTCCTGTTTCTATGGGTCGTAAAGCAATAGGAATTGAATTAAAAGATAGCTATTTTAAGCAAGCAAAATTAAATCTTGAGGAAGCTATTAAGAGATTTAAGAATAAAGAAATCAAACAGTCATCTTTATTCTAATGCAAAGCAAAAAACAATCACTAATTGAAGCTATCATAAATGTTGGCTCTGGCTTCCTGCTTTCAATTGCCACTTGGAAGCTGATAATCACGCCTATTTTTGGGATTGAGGCTAATAATGGACAAGTTGCAATTATTAGTGGCATATTCACTGTTTTATCAATAATCCGCTCTTATTTTTGGCGGAGAATTTTTAATAAGTTTAAATAAAATCAATATATGAAAGGTAAAATATTTAACGAACAAGAAACAATGGAACTTATGGCTCGCAATGCGGCAGGCAATGGTTTTGACGCTGGTTATTTTTACGCATTAGAAGGATTAAAATTAGCAATTTTATCAACTGGAAAAACAGAGGCAACCATTAGTGTAAAACTTATCGATGAAATGATTTCTGAGACAAAAAAACAATTGGAGGCAACGAAGCATGAAGGGTAAAGTTTTTACAGCACAAGAAGTGCAAGCATTGATTGCGGGGAATAAAACGCAATTCAGGGAGGTGATTAAGCCACAACCAATTCAGCCAGAAAGTTTTTCTGATGCTTATTTTGATTGCTACAACAAAGGCAATCAATGGAATTGGTGGACAAAAGACAATAAACAACTTCTAGGTCAAATTGTTAAATGCCCCTACCAAGCAGGACAAAAGATTTTTTGCAAAGAGAGTTTTAATATATTTGCTGATCAAGTTTATTATAAACAAAGCTTAGTTGATGCTCAAAGATATTTTTGGAAACCAGTCAAACACATGAAGCAAGAACACTCACGCCTAACACTGCTAATAAAAGAGATTAAAGTGGAAAAGCTTTCTGAGATTAGTGACGAGGATGCGATTGCGGAGGGAATTAATCCAAATACAACCACAAATATTAACAATTATTTTAGAAATCTTTGGAACGCAACCCACAAAAAACCAGAAGAGAAGTTTGAAGCTAATCCTTGGGTTTGGGTTCTTGAATTTGAACTGGTAAAGAATAATTTATGAACTATGAATTTAAGATTGCAGGCGTAATTTTCAAGATTTACAACCTACCTGCTGGCAAGAAAAGTGAAGCTAAGAGACGAGCTAGATTTTGGCTTAGAGATTGTTTCAATGTAGGAAAGGATGATAAGCTTTATTCATTCTCAAGCATTGAACAGTTGCCCAAAATCTAGCCGTGAGCAACGCCAACACAAAGACAAAGCTCTTCTTCGTGTTGGCAGGTGGGGCAGGTTTTGTTAGTCATTGTATTTCCTTAGATAAATTAATAAAAATAAACAGGCCCCACCAATCACAGATCCAATAAACGCACCAATTCCACAAAAATAAAGTTGCGCCACAGTCAAAAGTATTGTCAAGATAATCAATTTAATATTTTTGTTCATTACCCACCTCGCCAATTAAATAATCTTTTTTTGTTTGTTTCTACTTAATCCGTAAATTTTGCTAATTTTGCGGAAAGTCCATTGACTAAGTTTAAAAATCCTTTGTAAATCTTTAATTGTGTAAACATAGTTAAATTCATTTTTAGAATTGTAACCGTAAATAAATTGATCCCGAAATTTGTCGTCAACTAATATGATTTTTTTTGGCATAATCTTTTAATTTTAAGTTAAAAAAGAATTTTAAAACATTGTAATAAAATTGTCAAGTAATAATAAATATTGATATTTTCAATAAGTGATATAAAATAATCACCTTGATTTTAAAGGCTTAAACCGCTTTTTTAAAAAATTGTAATAAAATTGCAATAAAATTGTGTACAATTAAAAATAGTTACCTTAGAATCCTCAATAACAAATTGAAATTAATTATTAAGTAAATTTGTTTAGTAAATCAGTTTATTAACAATCTAAATTATAAAATATGAAAATCACCCCCGAAAACATTAATTCTATGGTGGATTATTGCATTCAAAATAAAGTCCGTTTTTCTGCATTTTACTATCCTGATAATTCTATTTTTAAAGATTCGAAAGAATCAATAGATTTTGAAATTACTTTACAAGGTCAAGAAAGAGGCGAGAGGAAAGTTAAAGTTTTTTCTACACAAGAGATCAGATACGAAGTTGAGGTCTATGAGGGGAGTTATAGGGATAATGAATTTGTTATTGCCCAGCTAGAAAACGGCAAAGAATTTGAGGCCAATAATTATCGGGAGTTAGAAAATAACATTGTTGATTTTTATTCTGCTAATGATGCGGATACATTTCCAGAGATAAACAATTTATCTTATATTGATGGTCATAAAGTAAAGTTCCAAAAGAATGATGACTTGCAAGATAAAATTAATAAAGCCAAGAAAGAATTGGAAGAAAATGACGGATCAGATTTAATACAAGATTATAGAGAAATAATAACAATATTAACTTAAAAGCTTAAAACAATGACAAACGAAATTACAATTTACGATATTAAAATTCCAACTCAAAGAGAGGAGGTTTGTAACCGAGACAATATTAACAGATTGCTTGATAATATTAAGGCACTTAAAAACAATGTCCTAAAGTTTGATACCAAAGAAGACATTAAAGAATCTAAACAATTCAAAACTAATGCAAATAAGTTCATTAAGGAATTTAAAGAGTTTTGTGATCCTCTAGAAGAAGAGGGTAGGATTATTGCCAAGACTAGAAGCGAAGTTAAGTTGACACTTGAAAAGATTGTTGAGGAAAAACTTGCTCCCCTTGTCGAAAGGGAGGAAAAGTTAAAAGTCATTAAGAATAATTTATTTATTCCTAGTCTAAATATTGATTCTTGCGTTGCTAAAAAAACCAACTTGATTTTACTTAACAGCTATGATTGGTTCGGATTGAAAGATGAGGCTTTGCCTTTGATTAATCAATCAATAACTTTCCTTGATAATGAGCTTTTGGGTTTTGAAAAAGCCGCAAAAGAGAAGGCTGATGCAGAGGAAAAACAAAGATTAGAAAAAGAAAATCTAATCAAAGAACAAGCTAAACTTGAGGCAGAAAAAGCGGCGGCTAATGCAATTGCAGAAGCTAATAAAAGAGCCGAGAATGCAGAGGCAGAAGCTAAAAGAAAAGTTGAGCAGGAAGCTAAGGATAAAGCTAATGCAGAAGCTAAATTGAAAGCGGAAGAGGAAGTTAAAACTAAAAACAAAGACCACCAAGCTAAAATCCATAATGAGATATTGGAAGATTTGCTGAAATATTTTGACAAAATAAATGAAGAGCAAGCCAAAGATATTATTAGATTATTTGCTTCTGGCAAGATTAGAAACCTTAAAATTACCTACTAATGGACTGGCAACAATATTAACTTTAATTAAAAAAATATGAAAATAGTAATAAATACTTCCTTTGGTGGATTCTGTTTATCAAAAGAAGCCTATAAATTTTTAGGATTAGAATGCAAGGAAGATAAAATTGGTGATTTATTTGATAATGATAGAACCAATCCTAAATTGATTGAATGTGTGGAACAATTGGGAGAAACGGCAAGTGGACCCTATAGTGAACTTAAAATAGTTGAAATACCTGATGGTGTTCAATACACCATTAAAGATTATGATGGAATGGAACACATTGCAGAATTACATAGAACTTGGAGATAATTTTATGGACGAAGAATACAACGAATTACAACAATATTACTACGAAATGGCAGGCTCGTTTGAGTGTGCTGAAACTAAAGGAGAAAACAATGACTGACGCAACAGATGATTTAGAAGACCAAGAATTTAAAAGAAGTTTGCCACCTAAATATGATTCGCAAGGTCAGCCTTGGAGCAATTGGGATCGAATTAAACACGAAGAACTTAATAAAAAACCAATAAAGGAGAAAACAATGAGTAAAGAATTACAAGTAATAAATTTTAATGAAGACCAAGTTAAACTAATTAAATCACAGATTGCCCCAAAAGCAACTGATAGCGAATTGCAATTGTTCTTATATCAGGCAGAAAGAACTGGCTTAGATCCGCTTACTCGTCAAATCTATGCTATTCACAGAGCTTGCAAAGAGAATGTTAACGGCGCATGGGTTTGGGTTAATAAAATGTCAATCCAGACTTCAATTGATGGTTTCAGAGTTATTGCAGAAAGAAGCGGCGATTATGCTGGACAAGATGAGCCTATTTTTACAGAAGAGGGCGCAAAGCTAATTTCATGCAAGGTCGCAGTCTATCGTTTCCGTGGCGATGTGCGCTATCCTGCTGCTGTTGGTGTTGCTTATTGGTCGGAGTATGTTCAAACCGATAAAGAGAACAACCCGTCTGGATTGTGGAAAAAGATGCCTCACACAATGCTTGCAAAAGTAGCAGAAGCTCTAGCGTTAAGAAAAGCATATCCACAAGATTTAAGTGGACTTTATACTGGTGATGAGATGGCACAAGCTGAACCACCATTACAATCAGAGCCAGTTGATAAAACACCTAAAAACCAATTTAGTGGATTAGCAGAAGTCGCAGATGAAGATATGAAAGCAACCCAAAAAGCGGCAAATGAAGCTGATTTTAGGATAATTAAAAATTTGGTGGAAAACGCAGAAAGTTTAGAGGTTTTAGCTGAAATATGGACAGAAAAGAAAAAAGAAATAAACCGTCTCAATAAATATGCAAATGATTTATATCTAATGTTGGCAGATGCTAAAGATGTAATGAAGAATGCTTTTGAAGAAATAGCGAAAATGGATGAAGCTAGCAATTTTAACTAAATGGCAAAGTAAATAATGACAAAAACAAATGAATTACCAAAAGTAGGGGAAAGATATAGGTATAAAGAAGTCCCAGAAGAAGTATCAAACTGTTGCGGATATGCAATAACCGAGAATACTGATCTTTGCGGTAAATGCGGTGAACATTGCGGGGTTGAAATTTTGGAGGATGAGTGAAACTAGTTTTTAGCGGCCAAGAAGAAGATAAAAAAAAATTCTGTAATCAAGTTTATTTTGAATCCATAGCTTTTTGCCAAAAAGGGGAATTTGAAGTTGAATTTAAGAAGGTAACTGAAAGCGGGACATTAGAGCCATATGCTGGCTATTGGCGTTTAGCTACTAATCTTGCGCCGTATGTTCAAGAGCAATATGGTGAAATATGTGATAAGGATTTTGTAAGTAATTTGGCTAAACTTGGGGCAGGTTATTCTAAAAAGGTTAGTAAATCAGTAGTTCCTAAAAGCCTAACTAAGGCAACTAAGGAAGAAATGGGGATATTGATTGAACAGCTTTACAAAATGTGTGAGTTCTTTGGGATGAGTGATTATGAATTAACTAGTTCAGAAACTAGGGCAATGTTTGAATATTATAAATAAAGGAAAAATTATGAAAAATGACGGAATTGAATGGTTTATTTTGTTCTTTTTGGTGTGGATAACGGGGTGTATAATATGGGGCCTTATGGACGAGCTACAGCAAAAAAGAGTAAATGGTCATGCAATAGAATGTATTGATGGTATTACTTATTTTGTTGGAAGAACAGTTACACCACAAGTTGACCAGAATAATAAGCCAGTATTGTGTAATTTTTAAGTTAATTATAAAGATTTGAAAATGATTTATAAGGATAGAGCCTTGAAGGGAAAGGACTTAGAGCGATATTTCTTGGTTAAAAATTATTGTGAAGAAAAGTTAAATTAATTGTTGCTATTAATAAAATTTGTTGCTAATATCCAATATTAACTTAATAAATTTACTATGAATAATTTAAACAGAATCTTAAAACACATAAGAGTTTTTAACAAACTAACCCAACAACAGCTTGAAGAAAAAACAGGCATTGACAGGGCTTATGTTTCAGAAATTGAGAGCGGCAAAAAAGTTCCTTCAATTGAAGTTTTGGAAAAATACGCAACTGCTTTTGATATTCCTAAATCGGCTATTTTACTTTTTGCTGAGAACTATGAGGAAAAAGTCGGATTTAAAAATTCTCTCAAAAAAGGATTAACAGGAACGGCTTTAAAGTTTTTGAATTGGATCGTTAAAGAGTAAAGGGGATAGCTCAAGAGTTTTTTGGGCTTTTAGTAAAGTATTTAAATAAAATTATGTCAGTATCTAAATTTGTAATAGTCTTAGTAATCGTTTTTATCTTATCTCTAATAAGTGCAATGTTTGTAGTTGAAGGAAATAGAAAACCGAAAATGATAAAATGTATCTCAGAAAGTAAGACTTATGAAACTTACAGATTTTTGGTTCGTAATGGAATTTATGATAATTAATCTCGCAGAAATCCGCCAAAAGAAAGAGGAAGAAGCAAGAATAAAAGTTGAAGCACAGGCAAAATTAAAAGAGATGAAGAGTGTTAGTGGTGATGATTATAATTATAAGTTTTTCCAGCTAGTGGATTTGTTTATGAGCCAGAATTATCCCTGCTGGTCGGTTAAGTGGGATAAGTTTATTAACGAGAATTGGAGATAGGAAATGATTGTAAAAATTAAAGTAGAAGCACAGGCAAAATTAGAAGAGCAATCGGAAGAGACTCAAAAAGCTATTTCTGAATTATTGGGAGGGGAAAATGAGTAAAAAATATTATTATACAGATGCTATAGTTGCTCTTTATATGATGAAGGAGTTTGGGGTTGAGTTTTACGTCGATAGAAGTGACGGTATAAGCGGACTGAATAGTCACAACATACACACAGCTGATAAAACAAAAGTATCTTTAGAAGAATATTTTAAAGAAAATAATAATAACATCTTTTTAATCCTAGAAGACTCACAGGACTTAGCGTTTACTGTAAAAAAAGAATCAGAACATATTTTTGAGCCAACAGAACCAGAAATTATTATGAGAGACAACAAACACTTCTTTGCACCATTAAAAAAAGAAGTTTAACAGAATCCCTTAGGGGTTAGATCGCTTGATCGCAATTATTAACTTAAAATTTAAAAACAAAGGAAATATGGATAGAGAAATAAATATTGAATTAGAAAATAAAAATTTATCGGATAGTTTTAAATCTAAATATTTTTTAGAAATGCAATGTAAATCGGAGGCGGAACAAAATATTTTTTATAATAGTTTCCTATTGGATTATTTAACTAATGAATACAGTTTTTTAAAAAACTCCGAAGATATTAATATTAAAAGATGGGATGATTACCTCAATGATTTGAGGACTTTTATTAAAAATAAATTGGGTGGATATGAAATTAAGCATCGGAATAATTATCGGAATAATTTCAAAAGTTCTAAAGAACCAATATATCATGCTCATGATAAAACGGATTATATTAACCATTTTATTAGAGAGTTAAATAAAGATTTAACTCTACCAGTTCATCATATTTTTATTAAGGATAGCTTAGATGGGTTGGATAAATATTTACTATATTATGATTACAGTAACACACGTCCTGAATTTGTTACATTTTGCACTAGAGTAGTATTCAAGAATAAAGATGTTTTAATATTCTTTTTAGAAGAAATCATAATGGGATTGATTCGTAAAGATGAGATAATATTAAAGATGTTGGGTCATTCAAGTGTTTATGATCAAGACATTAGAGAAAAAATATTGCGAGAAATTGTAGAAGACATGAATCGTGCTGATGACGCAAAAGATGAAAGAGATAGGGAGTTAGCAATAGAACATCAAAGAAAAAAGAAAGATTGTTTTTTTGGGCTTTAATTATTAATTTAAAATTTAAAATATTATGGGATTTTTAAAAATAGAAAATGTTTTAATTATTGGAGGTCTTGCTTTGTGGATAATTGAAACCGCTTATTTTGGTTGCGATCTTAAACCAATAAACAATGTGGAAAGGTTATTGGATTGCCTCAGTATGATTATGATTGGGATTGGTATGTTCCTTAGTTGGGCAAATCAACCAAAAATTAACAAGATTACTATAAAACTCGACGAATCTTTTTTTATAAACTTAATGAGGCTTTAAATGACAAATAACATAGGACACAACAACCCAGATCACTTAAAACAAATAGCCTCTGGTATTAAAACGTTATTAGAGGAGCAAGATAAAATTAAACTTGATATCATAGATAAATACGCAGAAGCTAAAAGTGCTGGCTTTGACGCATCTTTGATTAGAAAAGTTATTGCAGAAGAAAGAAAAAGAGATAAAAACCCAGAATTATTTGATGAGCAGCAAGACTTGTTTGGTTTTTATGCTGAAAAAATTGCCCCAACACTTATAAAAAGGAAATAATGAAAGAAAATGAAATAATTATAAAAAACTTATTGACTAAGGAAATTTTAGAAGTATTGAAAAAATATGGCATAACTAAGGATAATGATATAACAAAGGATTTTAAAAAATTAATTAATAAAATCCATTTTCCAGAATAACCTCTAACTAATTTTAAAACTGCTTAGGATTGAAGTGCTATAGTTTTTGCTGACTTGGTTAAGTTAGCTGGTTTTTTTCATAGCCAAAGCAAAGAAAAATCCATTTTAATAATTAAAAAAATAATATTAATCAAAAAAGGAATAAAAATGGCAAACTCTGTTAATCGTGTAATAATTTTAGGACATTTAGGTCAAAACCCAGATATTAAACAAAACCCAAACGGAGATCCAATAACCAATATTTCAGTAGCAACTTCTGAAAGCTGGAAAGGAAAAGATGGTGAAAAACAAACAAAAACTGAATGGCACAAAGTTGTTTTATTTGGCCGTTCTGCTAAGTTCTGTGCTGATTACGCTAAAAAAGGTAATCAAGTTTATCTTGAAGGTAAATTAACAACTCACAAATGGACTGATAAACAAGGTGTTGAAAAGTACACAACCGAAATTTCAGTTGATGGTTTTAGTGGGGATTTTAAGATTATCAGTTGCAAAGATAAGGAAGATGGTAGTATTGAAATAACAACAAAGACAGTTGATAAACATAATGCGGCGAAGGCTAATTCTTATGTTAAGGAACAAGAAGACTTAGATTTGGACGACACAATTCCATTTTAGAATGGTATTCATCATTGACAAATAAAGGTTAAATCATTAATATTAAAATTATTATTAATTTAACCTTCTCCAAAATGAAACAATGTTTTAAATGTCAAACCACAAAACCACTAACAGATTTTTACAAACATCCTCGAATGTTTGATGGATATTTGAATAAGTGCAAAGAGTGTAATAAAAAAGATGTTAGAGGTAATAGGAAGGATAAAGTAAGTTATTACAGAGAATATGATAGGTTAAGAGGTAATAGAATTACTAAAGAAAAAATCAAAGAACGAGATTTAAAATATCCAGCTAAAAAACTTGCCCTAACCTTAATACATAACTTATTAAGAGCCAAAAAGATTTCTAGGCAACCTTGTGAGGAGTGCGGATCGGTTCAGTATGTCCACGCTCATCACGATGATTATTTAAAACCTTTCAATGTGAGATGGTTATGTGCCGCTCATCACTCACAATGGCATAAGAAATTTGGCGAGGCTAAAAATGGTAGTGTGAGAATTGAAGATTTAAAGATTAGAAGCATAACTCAATTCTGATTTTAACTAAACTAATTTAAATTTATGACTAAAACACTAACTGAACTAACATCAGAATACTACGCTCTAATCAGTGGAGATCATCATAAGGATAGAGATTGCCATTTTTATATCCAAAAGACTTACAGCTATAGTAACGAACCGTATTGGAAATTTCTTTATTATGGATATTGCTGGGAGGTGGAGGACTTTTTTACGGATGAGAGGAATATTGAAAAATATAAATATCTAAGAGATGATCATTCAGAATTCCCACGGAGACAAACTGAACAAGAAGCAGAGCAAGATATGCGAAACTTTTTGGAGTGGACAATAAAAAATGAACAGGAGAGAGAGATTGAGTAGAATAATTTTTAAAAAACACGAAAATTCTAGGATTTATGAAGTTAATCCTTTACATAGGAAAACAAAGCCATATTGGAGATTTCTAGTTGCTAATAGTGCGTTTTATTATATGAAAGATAGAGGTCAAGGCGCAACAAACGGAACAATGTGGGCAGGAAGATATGGCGTGATTGACAAATATGATTATGTAGAAATATTAAAAAACATAAGGTATGTACACCCAAAACCACAAAAAAGAATATTAAATAATGGGGTTTGCAGATGGTGGCTAGATTATAGATTGTGTCAATTTAAAAAAAAGAAAATGCAAGCAATAACAATCAATAATTTACCTAAAATTTCCACGGAGACAAACTGAACAAGAAGCAGAGCAAGATATGCGAAACTTTTTAGAGTGGATAACAAAAAATGAAAATCAGGTTACTAAAGATGAGTAAATATAAAAATAAAAGAGTATCAGGATTTGATAGCTCTAAAGAGGCTAAGCGATTTGGGGAATTGGAAATCCAAGAAGCAATCGTAAAGAAAATTAAACCTTTGTCAGTTAATGACTGTTGGCAAGGGAAACGATTTAAAACTCCAGAATATAAAAGTTACGAGCAAGAATTGCTTTTAACTTTGCCAAAGATAAACCTACCTAAACCACCTTTTGAAATTTATTTTGAGTTTGGTTTTTCTAATGTAATGTCGGATTGGGATAATCCAGTTAAACCACTTCAAGATATTTTGCAGAAGAAATATGGCTTTAATGATAAAGACATTTACAGAGCAGTTGTAGACAAAGTGATGGTTAAAAAAGGAGAAGAATATTTTAAAGTAAAAATATTTCAAAAGGTGGTTAATGACATTATAGTTGCTTTTAAAGCCTAGAGAATTACTATCCTTTTTAAGGAATATACACCGACTGTATATTCCGACCTTTTAGTCGGGGTTCTTTCTAATTAGAATTAAGGTTTATATGACAAACAAATCTCAAATACCAGATATTGCTGGTAAAAAATATTCAAAACTAACAGCCATCAGTTTTTGTTACTCTAAATCACAAATACATTATTGGCTTTTTAATTGTGATTGTGGAAATAATAAGATTCTTCGTAAGAATGAAGTAAAGTGTGGAAGAACAAGAAGTTGTGGCTGTTTAATGCGTAAATATCCATCAGATACTACTAAATCAAAATCCTACCATACTTGGCAATCTATGAGAGATAGATGTTTCAATAGTAAGAATTCAAGATATGCAAGTTATGGAGGTCGTGGAATCAAAGTTTGTGATAAATGGTTAAAGTTTGAAAACTTTCTAGAAGATATGGGACAGCCACCAAGTCCCAAACACTCAATTGATAGGATTAATAATGATGGTGATTATGAACCATCAAATTGTAGATGGTCTAACAATACTGAACAAACCAGAAACCAATCAAGTAATATTAGAATAGAATATTTAGGGGTCATTCGTAATTTAAGCGAGTGGTGTGAAATTCTAGGATTAAATTATAGCACTACCTACAATAGATTAATTACTCTTAATTGGGAGTCTTCTAAAGCTCTTTCGTTTCCAACAAGGAAAATGACAAAAACTATATTCTGATTATTTATTTTTAGAGATATAACAACTAAATTATGACTATGAAAAGTATTGATATAGCTAAAGACATAGCCTATCTATGCAAATTTTGGAAAAAATAAATAAAAATAAAGAAATTGAAAATAATTAAAAAAGTTGTTGACTTTAATTTTTAAATCGAAATAATCATCATAATACTAAAAATAAATCGTGAATAAATATTTAAACAAAATGTTGTGGCGGAATAGGTAGACGCTTAATTTAGCAATATAAGAAAAACACTTTTACAGCGATTTTGCTGGAGTTATTGCTTTCGGTTTTTTCATGCAAAGTGCAAATCTTTGCCAACACTAGTTTTATAAATATTTATAAGGCAATTTGGGTAGAGGCGTTTTTATAGAGCGTTAGGGTCATTCCCCTTGGCTAGTTCGATTCTAGCAATTGCAGTGGCAACAATTCTTAAAGAAATAGCTATCGGGGCTTATCTTAAACTAATAACCCTGATGGGAGCAACTAAACAACAAAGAAAATTTTAATGTATCCGAATTCGATTACATTAAAAACTAATCAGGAACAAATGCTTTTTCTATTTCAACTAAGAAGTGGACTAAACAAACCAACTCCAAACCCACCAACTAAGCACTAAATCTAAAGGAATAAACATCCATATTTTTCTAGGGAGCAATTTGTTAATTTCAATATTGTTTCTTTTGATCTGAGCCAGTTCATTATCGTAATACCGCCCAACCAATAACATTATCATATATTGATTTTGTTGGATTGGTAAATTGTTTAAACGCAATCACATTAACATTATCAGAATCTTTGGATCCGAGCGTGGAATCTTGATAATTTGATTTATCTAAAAAATTATTATTTTTCATTGTTTTTTATTCATTGGGAATTTCTTTTTATAATCTGTGAAGTTCATATAATAGGCTATTAAGTTAATAATAGAGCTATTATAGAGATGATTATTTTTTGTTCTTTAGTCGCACCAGCTAGATTTTGTTTCTCCGTGATATTCTTTTGCTAATCCTTTGTCAATCATTAATTGCGATAGGCTTTTTCCATTAATAAAAACATTTCCCAAAACTCTTCCGCCGTATTTATCCCACTTAACTATTTTATAGGTAATTTTATTTTTAGAGTTATTAATCAATCCATCAACAAATAATTTAGCCTCTTGTGCTTTAGATTTTTCTAAATCACAACTCCCTTTTATTTCTGGGGTGTCAATATCTATCAATCTTATTGATAGTGGTAAATTTGCTAAATCAGGCTTATTGTTTATAATTAAAATAGTATCCCCGTCAATAACTTTAAAATTATCGGCATTAGCATTAGCGGATATGAGTAAAAGCAGAAATATATATTTTTTCATTTTTGTTTTTGATTAAATAAACCAAGTAAAAAACCAAGCACAAAGCACTATAGTTAAAGGCATAAACATCCAGTATTGTTTGAAAAAATCTTTTATTTTATTGAGCATAAAGTTCTATCGCTGGTAATTTCTAAATCAAACTCTTCTGGCAAGTCTTTTTTTAATTCGTCACAAGTCTTTTTTGAGTCGATCAAAAAGAATTTATAAATTTTGTTTTTATGCTTAATGTCATTAACAATCTTTTCCCCTAAAGCTACGCATCCCAATAATTCATCAATAGTATTAGCTTGATGAACTTCTATATTAAATCGATTAGGAACATTTTGGATTGAGAAATATTGAAATTTTCCTGTGTAGTCTTTCTTTACTTTGTAAATGCCTTCAGGAATACATCCAGAATCATTTTGGGGAGTTTGTTTATTGTCTGGTTTGTTGCCGTTTTCTGGGCGTTCTAGGGTCAGGCATAGGCGATTTCCATTGAAGAGCCACTTACCTAAAGTACCCTCTTTGTGATAGTTAGTTCTTATTTGAGTTATTTTCATTTTTTATTTAAATTATCAAATTCTTTCCAGCAAAGTTGTTTTTCTTTATCCGTAGCTTTGCATTCGCATTTTTTAGTTGCTGCACTAGCTTCAATAAATTTAAATAATTCAATTGAGTTATTTTTAATTTTTTTCATTTCATTTTTTACCGATTCACTTTGGGGCAAAGGTAAAGCTAAATCACAATAATTATTTATTATCATCGTCTGAACAGCCCCAGACCCAGCACAAGAATTTATCAACATAATCATCATGAACATTAAGAATAGCGATAATTTGCTTTTGTTTTTGTTGAATTTCATTGGTTGATTTTTGATTATTAATAACAATATCTTTTTGTATTGATTTTTCTTGCAATTGTTCAATTTTAATTTCATTTTTACCAGCTTCCTTTGATTTGCTGGCTACCAAAAAAATAATAAATATTACAAATATTGCTAATCCTGTATATAAATATCGTTTTATTATACTCATTATTTAAGTTAAAAATTTGTTTTTATCACATATTCAAAAAATAAAATTGCAGCAGTTATTGCAAAAATAACCAATGCAGCAGAAACCCCGATAGATAAACATTTTACCAAAAAAGACATGTCAGTTTTTGGGATTTTGTTCATAATATTGTTTGCTAAATTACATTCATCTTTTTTCATATTTGTTATAAATTAAAATTATAGTTAAAGCCCAAAGAAAATCCTTTTTTTAAATTAAATTCTTTTTTTGGAGCAACCAAACCAAAAGTAAATGAAAGGTTTTTGTTATAAAAATAATTTCCAACAACCCCATAAAGCAAACTAGATTGATTACTTTGACCAGCCAATGTATTTTTTAAATAAAGTTTTTTTTCAAAATTAACATTAGAGATAAATATACTTGGTATAAATTGCTTTATTTGATAGCCCAACAAAAAAGTATCTACTATAATTTTGTTTTTGTTTAAATACACATCTCCGCTTTTTTTGCTAATAATTTCCTGATTGTGAGACCGAAGAAATAAACGATTAGTAAAAATACCAATTACAATAGGCAAATTTTGATCCATTTTATAACTTAAGCCCACATTAATACTGGGTGATTTAAAATACTCATTATTGTTGAAATAATAATCTGGATCATCAATATTTAAAATATTTATAGATGCGCCAAGCACTAAATTAGTATTTTTACTATAAACTGGAAAACTAATAAAAAACAATAAAAAACTTAAAAATAATTTATTTCTCATTTTTTAATTTTTCTATTTCCTGTTTTATCAAAGTTACGACATCTACTGATAAAGCTTTAATATGTGCATTCATTCTCTCTATCTGATTCGACATTTTTGTTAATTCCTCTTTTGCAGCTGCTTTAATTGAATACTTAAGAAAAATCAAAAAACATATAATCAAAATTAAAATTACAAATAAATCAATAATATTAATCATAAATTATCCTTTGTTATTCTAAATAAATTTAATAATAAGCTGTTTTTTATTTGATCGGAACAAATTGATGATGAATCATCCGCAAAAGATAAGCTAAAAATATAAACTAAATTATATCTAAAATCTTTGACCAAAATATAGTGAATTTTTGTTAATTTAAAATTGGTTAATTTAATTATTTGATTTAATAATAAAGGAGTATATTTATCACAAGCTGCTTGATTATCTTTTATATCGCAATTGTATAAAGTACCATCTTTTTCCTTAGAAAAATAATTATAATCATCAAATCCAATATCGTAATTATCTAAATAAGTTTTGTTTTTTAATATTAATGATGATGGGCAATAACCATCGTTTGGTTCAAGACATCCCAAAACCTCAACAAAACTCATTTTTTTTGTGTCAAGAGAAATTTTATTATCATCAAAAACCATCCAGCTTATAAAACTATTTTTTCCGCAAACTTGTACAATTTCGCTCATTCTATTCCTTATAATAGAATGGTTTTTATTTTCTTGAAAATATTTGTTTTTTAAATAAAATTCTGCAAACAACATATAAAAAATCATCAAAACTATTCCAGTTTTAACCAAACTTAAAATGTTTTGTTTTTTACAAAAATTAAAAATTCTTAAAATTAATTCTATTAATATTTTTATATTAACTAAATTCAATTAAGCCTCCGCCACTTATTACAAAAATTAGGAGATTTTATTAATATTTTTTTTAGTTCAGCGGGTGTAGGGATATCTTTTGGTTTTTCTATTAAACCAATCATTACTAATCCATTCATTGCCTGTTCAGAACAAATAATGCTATCAGAATTTTGATCTAAATTATGTATAAATTGATTTTTATCAAAAGGAGAAATAACGGCCCCAGTAGAATCGTACTTTTTGCCAACGCAAGATTTATTATATTTAGATAAATTTTCAACCCAGATATCATCAGGGCTATTTATAATATCTATACAATGTATTTTTGCGCCATTTGTTGCAAATTTTTTTATCCAATCTTCATATTTTATTAATTCTATTTTTTCACCACCAACATTTAAAACATAATCGTTACAATAACTTGCGACATGCTCCACACTACTGCTGGTTGCAATCTGAATAATATATTTTAGAGGTTTGGTAAATAAAGTTTTAAATCGAAAAGGAGAACTTACGAACAAAACACTTATCTTGGTACTTGGTTTATTTAACATAAGTTATTATAATTATTAAAACAATAAAATTTGATTCAATCTATAGCCGATTTTGAAATCATATTTTTCAATTTCTTCAATTGTTTTTAAAATTGCAATCGCTTTTCCGTGAATTTTTTTCGCTTTAAAATTTGCGTCAACTAACGCACCGATGTAAAGCCGAATCCCGATTAGAGCTGTCAAGTTTAACGGCATCTCAATCCCGTTTTGATACAACCATTTTGGATCGGCTTCGCCCTGCATTTTTTTAAAATTTAACAAAGAAATTTGCTCATCAAGCAAATAACGAGTTTCAACGTCCACGCTAATTTTTGTTGAAGCACCATTTGCAAGTTTAATTGTAAAAATTTTCACGGATTCGCTTGCGTGAAAATCATTTAATTCAGCAAGTTTTTTATCTTTTGCTTCTTTTAAATAATCAAACTTTTCATACTCCCCACCATTTTTAATCCATTCTTGAATTTTTTGATAGTCGGTATTTTGTGAATCATTTGGAATAAACATTCCCGTTAATTGAAATCCGTTTTTTAATTCTTTTAAATTTTTCATAAATTTTTTAAAGTTCGCTTATTGCAGAGTATTGAAAAAATAAATTTGTAAGTGTAGTTGCTGTTGTTGGACCAACATAAAAACCATCCTCAGCAGGATTATAAGAAGTTCCATCAATATCTATAGATCCAGTTGAAATTTTACCCGCAACTCCAGTTATTGGACTAAACAAGGTAATTGTCGGATTTGCTCGTTTTGTGACTTTAAAATAAACTGGACATAAATTCTGTTGAGCATTTTGACTGGAAAAGGCTCTTGATCCAATAGAAGTTAATGATCCTGCGACTGCTGATTGGTTATAAGTTTTCTCGTAATATCTTTGACATAACCTTAACTCATCAGCAAAAAATCTATGTTCAAAAGGAGTTGGTGCTAAATTTTTTTCAAGTTGGACCAAACTTAAAGTTCCAGTTCCAAATTCAATATTTAAATTTGTTCCGCCAGTTGCACTGCCAGTAATGCCACTTGCTCCATAAGAACCAGCCCCTATTTTTCCTTGAGCAGTGCCTGACCAAGAAAGGCAATAAGTATTTGAAACTAAATTATTACCCTCTATTACTTGTATTAGACTTCCTGCTGATATAGTAAGAGTTGTAATATTATTTGATGTTGCAAATGTATATGTGCAACCAGAGGCACCAGCTTTCCATCTATCATGACCATAAGACCCTGCGGTTAAAACTACTGTTCCACTCACAACTCTTTGGTTTATACTAAAATTGCCATTAATAATAACATTTTTGTTTGGCGTAAGGTAAGCAACGCCTTGGTTGGTGGCGGTGGCTGGTCTAATATCTTGAACCAAAACAAACGAAGTTCCATTATATCTAAACGTACAATCTTTTGTTGTTAGAATATCGCCAGCTGTTAAATCAGTTGAACCATCTTCTTTTTTAAGGTTTTTAGAACCAGCCCCATTAACATTTACAGTTGAAGCCCCAGAGTTAGCATTACCCGCACGGAATCTAATAGTCATTCCAGTAAAATAGGCTATTGTAGCACTTACGGGATTGGTAAAAGAAGCAGCTAGAGTTAGAACATAAGCATCTGCTGCTCCGCTGTCTATGTAGAAGTTATTAGCGGCATATCTTGAAACTCCAATTGAAACTTGATTTAAAACTGCATCAGAAGAAGTTTGCCCAGAAGATGTTTGAACTGCCTCTAATTCTATTGTCATTTGGTTAAGTTCAGTGGCAGATACAGTATTGCCATTTATTTTTGATACTATGTCCATATTATAAAATGTAATTAAAAACTATTGTTGTGTTTGCAGGCTTTAATTCTCTAAATAAACATTCCAAAACAGAACCTCCACCATCACAAAGCGTAAATGGAAGCACTAATGGAAATACTGAAATAGGGGCTAAACTTGTTGGCATATTTACAATCATTGTAAATCTTGCTTGCTTAGGGTTTGCAAATAAAGTAAATGGCAATGTTAATGGAAAAGTTCCATATTCTATGCCATTACTAATCTCAACTGTATATCCGAATAAAGCCGCTAAATCTATAAAATCTTGCTCCGTTAAAACTCCTAAACTTCTTAATTTTATCAAAACTTGATTTCTCCTCTCATCGATAGAAAGGAAAGTAGTTTGATTAAAACAATCATCTGGTAGCCCTACCGCACCCTCCCACAAAGCCATATAATTAGGGTCATTTGTAGTTAAGATATTAGTTCCATCCCAAACACTTTGAAATAAAGCATCAACTCTTTGAAACTCACCAGCCAAACCCATAAACATTTTATAAAGGTTTGATCCTATAATGTTTTTATTCGTAGCTAAACGGTCATTAAGGAAATATTGCCCTAATGCCTGTTGGTGTTCTTCAACTGTATGTGCTTGAAAATTAGGCATTTATACAAAATTTATTGTTCCAAGAGTCCCTATTTCATTCAATCCAATAGTCGTATCTGCCGAAGGTAGTGATAATGTGTAAATAGGAACATTGCCGTTGCCGTCTATTGTTTGAGAAATTATTGCATTTAGGTCAGTAAGTTTAACATTTTCTCCAACATTGTTTGAAATCTTAAAGAAATCAGTTAGTGAGCTAGTCAAAGCAGTTTGCATCGCTGTTGTGTTTGGGCTTAGGCTTGAAAAAGTAATGGCAATTGGAATGGCGGTTGGGGCAGATACAATCACATCATCATTATTCATATGAGCTGGCTTAATTTCTAAGATTTTATCTTTTACAGTATTAACTTCGGTCGAAGAAGGGATACTTAAATCATCATTATCACGAGTGAAAATTATTCTAACTTGCCCTTCTTCAACATAAGAATAAGAGGCTGTGATAGTGCCTGTGGCAGGGGTTGTTGGGCTTCCACTAACTACATAAGTAAAAGTATTAGCGTCTATAACAATAACTCTTTTTTGAACAACATTATATTGAGATTGAACAGCTCCAACTACTGTAACATAACTTCCATCAACAAGTCCGTGGGCGGTAGAAGTAGCAGTAGCTATTTGTCCGTTTCTTGTGATTGAAGAGATAGAAATTCCAGCAGAAGTAGTGTCAGGAGAAAATACCCAAACCCTCGTAACGCCAGTAATTGTCTTGGCTTGTCCGATTAAGGCATTAGTATTAAAGAATGAGAAAGGAAATTGAATACGATATAAAACTCTTGCTCTGTATGAAGTAGCACTTTCTTGATCTGCTCCACCAGAAATCTCACCAAAATTAACAAAAGCACTATTATTTGCTCCAGAAATAGGGCTAGATAAAGTAAGAACTCCACCAGCAGTAATATTAGTAGCTGCTCCTTGAGTATTTGAATTAACCACTACACTAGCGGTTGTCCATTGAGCAATTAAAGTGCCAGTAGGTGAGCCAGCAGTTCCAGCTTGAGTAAATTGAACTTGAGTTAAGGAAGTAACAGTAATTCTAACATTAGTAGCATTAAAATCAGTTGGTGTAGCACCAGTTATGGAAATAGTAATTCCGCTTGCTAATCCGTGAGCAGAAGCAAAATTTACAGTTACAGTTGACCCAGTCCTAGACATAGAGGAAATTGAGACTGTATTTAATGCAATAGTTGTGTCGGATTGAGTAGTATAAACTAGGCCAGAGGCACTTTGTAAGGTAGTTCCAGAAGGAATTAAAGTTGTGGAAGTTCCGCTCAAAACAATAGTACCAGAAGAACCAACGGCGGGATTTTTAGTTATTCCATAAATATTACCCCATCTTGCGACATAAGCCTCCGAGGCAGTTTGAATAAAGAACTCATTAATCATCAGAGTAATCTTTTGATAATTATCGTAAATTCTACTAGCTACGGCTTTAAGTATTGAGGCTAAATATGAGGTAGGTAAAAATGCTCCGCTATCAGGAATCTGTGCGGTAAAGTCCGATACTAATCTATTATATACTTCCTTCTTATTTGAAGGTAAATTTGATGCCATTCGCTGTGGTGAAGCTATGTGTTATTTACAGTATTAATCCATAAGTCATAATATTGCACAAATTCTGTGTTATCATTTCTTATTGCAACGATCTTAATTCCTAAAGCCTCTTTGTCAACTATTTTATATACCTCAATATTAATTTCTTTTGCAATTCCTTTAGTTATATAATGTTCGAATCCCTCTTCCAAAATGTTTTCCAAAAGATTATTCACTTCATTATCTAAAGCAGATTGATAAACCGTCCAAACCAAAGAGCCTTGTTCAAATCCATCATCGTTTAGTTCGTTTCCAATCCAACCACCTCTTGATCTTGGGTCTTCAATCGTTTCATCTCTTTTTTGGCAGAAAATTGTCATCAGAAATGAAGTCTCAAGTCCTTCCGTTAAGGTAAAATCACCATTAGTGAAGGAAATATCATAATTTCCATTATCATCTTTAGTTAATTTTAAATCTTTTATTGACATAAATAAAATTTTTTTTATATTTTAATTAAGAAGTTGGGGCGGAATTTCCCCACGATGGCTTCTTAGGCGTAGTAGACTTAAAAACTACTACGATATTAATCCGTGAGCTTGCAATCTAGCTTTCAAAGCAATAATTGCAGTTCTAGCTTCTGCATCAATAACAGCACCACCCGAAGGATTTGAAACTGACGCACCTTGGCTTCCAACTACTTTAATATTATTTACTTTTAAAACTCCACCTAAATTTATATCTTGACTAAAATTACCCTCTGGCGTGGTAACGGTTATTTTCTGGTCGCCAGTCGCTTCAATTAAAATTGAGCCATCTTGTTTTAAATAAACTTTATTTCCCTTTGCTCCATAGATAATTTTTTCTCCTTGTTGAATTAAAGGGGCGTTATCTATGTCGTAAGGCATCACATAATTCATTCCATATTCGCAACCAATCTGAAAAACCACACATTGATCTCCAACAGCAGGGCAGGCATTATCTCCTGTTAGATAGATTAAAACCCCCTCTTCTATGTCTTGACAAGTTGGGTCTTGGAATTGAACTCGTATTCTTCCAAGTTCTCCAACAAATTCTAATTTTATAATTTCTGCTATACGGATATTATTCATCTTTTGGAACAAATGCGGATTGATTTTTACCTCTTTTTCCTCTTTTGATTTTTATTTCAAAAACAGAATCGGTGTAAGATAAAGGATCGACTAAAGTCATTTCGCTTTTAGTTCCGCTCATATCTTTTTTATATTTTATGGACTTAATTAATAAATTTTTATCAACATCATTTTGAGAATCATAAACAGAAACTAACTGATTAATTCTCCACAAAGGATTCTTTGAAAAGTCTAAACCTTGAATTTCATTTAAGTTCTGTCTCCAGCCATAAACAGAACAATTATATTCAAATGATCTCGCTCTGCGAATATTACATTCCCATTCTGCTCTTTTGGCGCAGTTTGCAGGGCTTAAATTTGAAACATTATCTAAAAATTTTCTAGTTTTTCTTATCTCACCATCATAAAAAATACCTGAATACTGAACGGCGTTATCTTTTAAAGTATCGGGCAATTTTTCTTCCGCAGCAATAGTCTTGGAAACTGTTGGTGAAATATTTGTTCCACTAGAAAGAATTTTATACTCATAATATCTGCGAGAATCATCACGAACAACATTAGGGTCTATAATGTTATTTCTTAAATTAGGGTTGTTAGCAAAAGTATCATTCACTAAAATTGTGAGTGCTTTTTCTTGTCCTATTTTTCTAATAATAACATTTCCACTTCCATCAGTTCCTATAACTAACCTTCTTTTATCAGCTAGTCTTTGGATTAAATTATAAGCACTTTCATCTTTGCCAAAACCAATACTTTCGTTTGTTTGGAATTTCTCAATATCACCATATTCATTAATCACAGAGACTTGGGATTGTTGTAATTCTCTCTGAAGTCCAATAATTTTATTTTTAGAGACAATCTCATAACCTGTCTGAGTCAAAAGTTTTTCTAAAATCTCTAAAAATTCAATTGGGGTTTTGAAAGTTTTGTTTGAAACACGACTATCTGCAAAATCACAAAGTTTATCCCTGCCAGAAATTTGTAAATTAACGCTATCTTTAGAACAGGTTTTTCTTTGTTTCTCGATAAAACCAGTAAGCATTGTTTCGCCATCAATCTTAACTTTGATTGCTTTTCCTTGAGTAATCGACTCATTACTTTCGACAGGAATATTGATTCCAATATCAAAAGAAAATCCAAAAGTATCTAGGTCAGTGTCAATATTAACACTTTTAAAAGTTTGGAAAACCTTGCCGTCAATGTCTACTGTAAGGATATTCATTGAGATAATGCGGTTATATTACCAGAAATAAAACAAGGGTCTTCTACTGCGTTAAGGGCATTTAACTCATCCGAACGAGTGCTGTCGCCGTAAAGATTATAAGCCAAAACAGCAGTTGGAATTAAGTTTGTTCTTAAAGAGACATAATAAGGCAAAGTAGCTCTTGCGTTCTGTAAAAGAAGTCTGTTTTGCGTTCTCATTTCTTGAAGGTCATAATAAACATCTTCATTAACAGAGTCGGGGTCTAAAGTCTCGAATGCTTCATTTAGCCTAGCAAGCATTGAGTCAATATCGCTTTGGGAGGTAAAAGTAATATTGGTCGTAGCAAGGTAAGCTATTGTAAGGCACGCAACATCAGTATAATTAGCCAAAGCAATTTTATTGGTATTTAACTGGGTAATTAAAGCGGAGCTTCCAGTGATTTTAGTTCTATCACTCGATCCAAATATCTGTAAAACAATATTGGTCATTATATTAAAATCATCCGTAATAGTAGCAATACTATTATAAATAGTCGTAAATCTTCTAGCTAAGTTCGTTGGTGTTTGCATCAAGGTAATAATCGAGGAGCTTAAATCCTTAATGTCAGCACTAAAAGCCGCTACTTCATCAGCCACTCCGTTCGTAGTAGAAACAACATTATTAATCGTTTGGGTATTTTCTTGAAGAGAATCTCTTCCTTGGTTCCAAAGTTCTATATTTTTATTGTAATAATCCAATGCTTGACCAAGAATTGATTCATTATTCCCAAAAGTTTTATCGTAAAGATTAGCCAAGAATCCTTGATTGCCTTCGGTAGAAGTTGGGAAGATATTTAAAGTGCTTTCTAAGAATGTAATCCTAAAACCAACAACTCCGTTTTCAGTGATAAAGTCTTCACTCATTGAAGCTGGCTGTGGAACTACTTTTTTCTTGCCTAATGTAGGGTGAGTTAAAACTCCAATGCCTTGTGTTTCAAGGGCTTTCATTAAAGCATTTCTTGATCTCTTATAAGCAGAGGCGGTTGTTTCTTGAATCTCAATATCTAAAACATATTTGCCAGAATTTTTACCCAAGTCTTCAACATAGCGATTATCAGAATTAGGATATTCGTGGACTACTGTTTTTCTGCCAAGTTCAGGCATTTCTGCATTTCTTGCATAGAATCTAACGGTCTTTCCGCCGATTGCATAACTTGCTCTATAAAATGAACTTAATACTGTCATCTTTGCCCCGCTATTACTGTTGATGGTCGCCACATAGACATATTAGGTTGGCTTGTCTGAACACTAAAGAAGTCTGGCATATTTTCTGTTGTGATTTTTACTATTACTTCTTGTGGTTTTTGAGGAATATTATTTTGTTGGGCATTATTCTGCATTGATGGTGCGCTAAAATAGTAGTTCTTCCAGTCTCTCATAGCCTGTCTACCTAATTCTTTTTCTCCCATTGCTCCAGCTACTGCAACTTCGCCAAGCATACTAGCAGTTTTAAATGGGGCTTTTATTAGTTCACCAGTTCCGTCAACCATAACATCTTTTAATCCACCAGCCATTCCTTTTACAATCTTAAATAATTTGCTATCGCCGAAAGCATTATCCATTATTGTAAATGATTCAGTAATAGTTTTGATTGAGGTTACTGATTGATTTATAGCATCAGTCAATCCCCTAATCGCACCTATTTGTAAGTCGTATGTGCTTATTCCTAATGTAGAAGCGAGTTGTTGACCTGCCGTAGATAATCTGTTTTCTTCACCTTGCATCTTAAATGATTTTTCAATCATTTCTTTACCAAACTTTTCATTAATAACTTTTATTAATTCTCTTAGCATCAAATCAGAGCTTAGTTTGCCAGTTGCCATTGATTTTATAAATTCAGTGGAGGCATTTTGCATTGTTATATCTTTCCGCCCTCCTTTTTGAGCTAGTCTAAAAAATGCTTCGTGCAACATCGGTTTAATACCAGGTAATTGCTGCGTTTGTAAGTTGATCTCTTGAGCCTGTAAAGTTTGTTTAGTCAGCATTTGTTGGAATGCGACCATAGTATCTTGAATAGCAGGTCCTTTCAAACCTAATAAACTTCCATAACCACCAATATTTTCTACCAATCCTCTAGCTAGTGAAGCATCAGTTTTTCCACCAGTTCCCAACATTTGAACATAAGAAGGAGCAATATCGTTAAAACTTAAACCATATTTATTTGATACTCCTTTTATGTAATCTATTTCAGATTGGGCCGTGGCTTTTTCCAGTCCTTTAACATTTGGAATTAAGGCAGATAACGAAGCTCGCAAGGAATCCATTTGAACTGTTGTATCGTGAACATATTTGACTGATCTTCCAACTGTGTAAGCTGCTCCTGCAAAACCTAAACCAGAGGCAACACTACTCATAGAACCAAAGCCATTACCTAGTAATCCACCAGCAACTCCATATTTAACACCAAATTCTTTTGGGGTTTTTTCAATACTTTCAAATTTACCAAGTTGATTATTAAATGCAACTTTAGTAAATGCTCCAGATGGTGCTAACATAGCACTAGAAACATTCATTCTAGTGGCTCTTATCCTATTTCCAAAAATTCTTTCTTCCTGAATCTTGACTCGAGATAAAGTATTTACTGCCTGTTTATTTAGGAGTTGTTTTTGAGATAAGGTTTTAAGATTTGTTGCTCCTGCAATAGCATTATCTTTTTCAGCTAACGAAGCGGCTTTTGTAGTCTTAGCAATGTTGCTTTTGAGGAATAAAGTCTTTGATAGCCCGATTCTTTCTTCGTGCATCCATTGCTTATGCTGCCTCCATTCTTCTTGTTGGATTTTAGAATAATTTATTCGTGCTTTACGAGTTTTTTCTTCTTGTTCGGTAAATTTCTTTGTAGACTTGCCAACAGAATTGAGACTGTCATTGAATTTCTTGATATTATCAGAATAACCATCAAGGACTTCTAATATGTAGGATATTTTGTCGCTCATCTGCCTCTCCTTTTAGATTCGTTTTCAGCTTTTTCTTGTGCGGCTTTTGCTTTTTGATGTTCAGTTTGATTGTCTTTTATAGCTATATCAAACCATTCAAAAAGTTCGGGAAAAGGCATATCTTTAATATCATTGTAAGAGAACGGACTATGTTTTAAAAAGCTATAAATAGATTCTTTAAACTTCCGCCTTTCTACTCTATTGGTGAGAAAGGCTGTGTGTCTAAAAAATTTGCGTGATACTCCTTATGTAGAATTTTAGCTGTTCTATATTCCATTGATTCCACTTTAATTTTTCCTTCTTGGATAGGAGAAATATATCCTTTTTGACAAAGGAATTTTAAAATAGTATAGGAATTTGTTTCATCAATAGAATCTATTTCACAAAACTTAAGAGCAAACATTTTAACTTTGTTTGTTTTCTGTAAAGTTCCATTTTTATCAAAGTATTCACTTTCAGATAAAAGCTCGTATTCTTTTTCTTTTAAAAGTTCCATATTAATTAGTTAAAATTGCTGGTTGAGATTCAAATGAAATAGAGATAACCCCATCAGGAGAGTCATTAAATTCAATTTTATTCATTACAGAAGCGTTGTTAAATAGAATAGTTTGTCCAACTCCATCTGGCTCAATGACAATTTGATTGTTTCCATTATTAGCGTGCAAATTACTAATAAGAACTCTTGGATCAGAATCAGTATCAGAATCGGAAACTAAAATATCAAAACTACACATACCTTTTTTTGTTTCTAGATTAGCATAAGGAATAGTTTGAACAGTATTACCAGAAACTTGGGTTCTAGTTGTTGTTTCAGGTAATCCTAAATCATATTTTAGACTTCCTTGAAGAAAGAAGATATTAGATCCATTAATGGATATTTTTTTATTTGTATAAGCCATATTATAATTGTGGTGTTAAATCAAAAGTTAAAGAATCTAATTGACCCATCAAGTTAAACACCATAGAGCCACTAACTGCACCAGTAGCAGTGTTCACAGTCACTACTAAATTTTGTTTAAATTCATTCAATAAAGTGTCCGAATATTGAAGAACATTGTAAGGAAATTTAGTAAGGTCAATATAAAGACCAACTATGTAAGCTCTGATTGTTTTTTCATTTGCATAACGAGCTAATGTATTATCAGGAGTATCACCAGCAGTTAATCCAGCTTGTGCATAGTAATTTTTAAGATTGGTCATAATATAGGCTCTGGCAGTTGTTGCACAGTCGCTTTTATTTAGAGTTTGGTAAGTATAACCGTCAGCAGTTGGAGTAGCTTGTTTATAAGCAGACATCCAAAGTTTATTAGTCACTGCAACAGTTCCACTTTCATCCATACTTAAAGTTGATATACCTAAATCACCCAAACCTTCAATTTCATCAAGGGTAAATCCTTTACCAGCAGCAATGGTAGCAAAGTTATTGAGCTTCATATTTGAGTAAGGAATACCAGCAGTAAAATATCCACCTCTGTTATTTTCACTCATCATAAATGAGCTAATAGAAGCGTTATTTTTAAGTCTTAAAGTTCTAAGAGCAGCAATATAAGCAGGAATTGTGTAATCTAATTCTGGCATTGAACCACCTTTATAATCAGCGTCATTTACAAGTTTAACACCAATATAAGTGATGACCTTAGAAGCTAAAGTTGCTGGAGCTGCAGCTGTTTGAAGATTAGCATAAGTATCAGTCTTAGCAACAATACCAACACCATCTAAAATTTGGTTTCTAGTGTTAAACTTAGCTTCTAAATGAGTTTTAATAGTGGATAAGAAAGCTACAGGAGAAATAATATCGTATCTTGAAGCATCAATTTTAGTTAAGATGCCAGTCAAGGTTGGATCAGTTGCACCAGAAGTAAAAACAGTAGTAGTTTGGGTAACTCCGCTTGGTAAAGATTCAACTTGAATAGTAATTCTATTTCCTTCTGTTCCTTTGTTTTTAGCGGTGAAGGTTACTGTTCCAGTAGAGTTTGCTGCTGTAACTGGCGAATTGCTATCAGCGGTAATCGCTGTAACTAGATCATTACCAATAGTTGTTGCAGTAGATGAAGTAGTTGTCGCAATAGCGTATCTGTTTTTAGTGTAAGAACCAACTGTCACATATAAAGTTCCTGCCGCAGGACTAGAAGCTGCAAAAGCAACCGAACCAGTAGCAGCAACACCAGAACCATTGTCAGAAACGATAATTGCATCTAGTCTAGTTTGTGAATTTATTGCTTTAAAAATGTCAATCATCAAATGACCAATAGAACCTGCACCACAAAGTGCTTTACCAGTCCCTAGTTCGTTCGAGATATTTGTGACTAATGCTCCAGAAGTGAAAGACCCTGCACTTGTTCCTTGTGCAAGAATAAGTGGAATACGATCAGAAGGAGCTATGTTGGTAAGTTTAGAAACTAAATTAGCTTCCGTGATTGGGAAAGTGCCTGCCATAATATGTTTTTGTGATGAAAAACAATCTCTATTTTTTCTTGCCTTGAGCCAGAGATTTTAACTCAAAGTGATTTTTGTTTTCTTCAATAAATCTTAACTGTTCATACCAGAGAGAATCCGTAGGAACTCCATCTTGGTCAACTTGAATAAAAATTGAAGTATTAGCTTTATACCATTTTTTCTTGATATAAAAGTCTTTTAAAAATTTTAATTCTGCTTCCATAATATATTTTGTTGCGGCAATGTGGTGATTGCCTAGCTGTGGTGAAGTTGTTTGACATTTAAGATATATTTTTTAAACTTAGCAAGACAAAACTATTGTTAGTAATAACAAATAACCAATTGCCTCAGTGTTAAACCAAAAAACCCTAGATAAGATTATCCAAGATAGCCAGAATGAGTCTCTTCGTGGAAGTTTTAGAGATTATTTTAAAAAGTTCGCTTATCCTTTTATCCATCCTGGAAATAAATTAGTTGATACTTGGAGTATTGATTGCTTGTGTGAATATGGTCAAGCCTTAGCGGATGGTGATATAAAGAGATTAATCATAAACATTCCTCCTGGACTTTTAAAGTCCACAATTTTCTCTTCTGCGCTTCCTTCTTATATTCTAGGACGAACACCTTATGAGAAAATCTTTGCAATTTCAAATAAAGAAAATCTAGTTAATCGTAATATCGGTTGGACTAAAAGAATTACTGAAACAAGCGGTTTTAAAACTATGTTTCCAGAATTTAAACCAGACGACAGAAAGAATACTGAAACTCACTTTAGAACTACTAAAGGTGGAGAAATGCAGGGTTTTGCTACGGAAGGAAACATTACTGGTGAGCGTGCAAATTATCTATTCTTTGATGACTATATGTCTTCTACAATGATGCAGTCAGACACCACCAGAGATAGATTGTTAAGTAAATATGATGATACTTTTGAACGAAGAGCGGATGTTATTAGAAACTGTATTGCTATTATTGAACAAAGGCTCGGTGTAAGCGATTTGACAGGATTCTTACTTAGAACTAGAAAAGGTGAATATGAGCATTTATGCCTTCCTGTAGAATTTGAGGAGAAGAAGTTTTTTTATATTGGCAATTTCAAAAAAGAAGTTGATAAAGGGGATTTACTTGCTCCCGAGTTATTGACAAGGGAAAAAGTTGATCTACTCAAAAATAGAATTGTTGATACTGAAACTGGCATTGCAAATGGTAAGCAGATATATTTTACACAGTATATGCAAAAACCAGTTGCAGAAGGTGGAAATATGGTTGATATGAAATGGTTCCAAAGATTTGATCTTTCACAAGTTCCTTTTATGGAGTTTGATAGTGTTTATGTAAGTGCCGATACTGCCCAGAAAGTAAAAGAAATAAATGACCCTTCTGGCTTCCTCAAATTTGGTGTCAAGGGTTCTTCAATTTATTTAATTGATAGATATAACAAAAGAGCGATATACCAAGATACAAAGGCAAATTTACTTATGTTTGCTGGCAAATTTCCTTCTGCTCATAAAATTTTAATTGAAGATGCAAATACAGGTTCTTCATTGATCCAAGAACTTCAAAAAGAATGCAGTTATGGAATCATTCCAATTTCTCACGGAGGAATTAAAAAAGAAATCCGTTTTTATAATTCTACTGGTGCAATGGCAAATGGAAATATCTACCTTCCTAAAGAAGCAACTTGGTTATTTGATTTTGAAGAGTCGTTAATGCAGTTTCCTAATGCTTCTCACGATGAAGATGCGGATTGTCTGGCTCAATACCTTCTGTGGTTTAAGAATAATTCAGTTGATTGGGAAAAGATGTTTATGGTCTTCTAAAAGATGCTCTAAATCTTCTAGTCTAAAATTTCTATAGTTTGGCATTGCATCTTGTTCCATTGCTAATTTTATTCTTTTACTTTCTTTTTGTCTAGTTGTTCCAAACTTTTTATAGTAATTATCAATTAACTTCTTTGATAATTCTTTGTTGTCTAAGCGTTTCATATTAGAAAGTATTGTAAAGTTGCTTAAGATTAAGTTCATTAACAAGAGTTTTTTCGTTTATTCTTGTTATTGTAGCTTTTAAACATTTGATCGCTTCTTCTTGTGGAACTTTCTCTAGTGTTGCCCAATTTTTACAGGCTTCTAATTCTTTTTTTCTTAAATCACTTTTTATTTCTTTTGAATAAGAAATTGAAGGGAAAAGTAAAAATGGAATGATTAATAGTTTTTTCATAGTTTTAATTTTGTTGGTCAACATCTCCCGCAATATTCATAACTGATCCATTAAAATCAGGATTAAGAATATTAAAGTCAAATTCTCTAAAGGCAAATACATCATCAGGATCAATAGCATCAGTTTGATTAAACCAGCAAGATGCTTGAAAGGTGTATTGATGAACATAATACGACCCATTGGACATAACTTTTCCTCCTCTTACATACATTAATCCAGAATATCTAGTTTGAGATAAACCGCTTTCTGGTTGAAATCCTAGCAATGCTTTAAGAAAAAATGTCCTATATGATTGAGCTAAATCCTTTGTCCTTGCATAAAGCAATTCGTCATTAGATTCTCCGCAAGGAATAAAAATCAGAATAACAAGATTCTGATATATATTTTGCCTTATGTCATTTCCTGATTGATAAGTTGAGATGCCATCTGTTTTTGTATTTTGATCTTTACTACCATTTTCATCTTCAGTAACAACAAATATCCATTTTCTTGATTGATTTGGTTCGCAATCACTTTGAAAAAATTGTAATGATCTTTCGAAATCTTCTTGTCCACCAATAGTTGGGTCAGTTCTTGTAGTCATTACTCCTTGTGCTGGCGTTCCTAAAGTTGAATCGCAAGCATAGGTAAAAGAAGTTGTGGTAGGAACGGTTAAAATTGTTTTATATCCATTATATCCAGCTTTATATGAACTTAATTGGGTGATTGTTCCAGTTGCAGGCGTAGTTGGGTTATTAGCTACTTCAAAAATAAAAGTGTTAGAATTAATCAACTGCCTAACTTTCATCACTTTGCCAAAAGCGTGAGTTCCATTTTCTTCTGTTCCAAAAACTGTGTAAGTGAAGGTAGTGGTAGATGGAACGCTAACTAGGGTAGTTTTTTTATTATAAACTTCTGGGGTAATTCCTGTTAATTCAACTTCAATATTAGAATTAAGAATATATCCGTGAGGGGTTTTAGTTGTAACGGTTGCAGTAGACCCAGAAATAGTGATTGATTCAATTTCTATGGAAGGTGCGGCGAGGCAATTATCTCTATCAGTGTAAAGAGTTTTTATTCCATTATAGTCAGTTTGATTAGCTCCACTAATTTCAACAGTTTTAGTGCCTCTGATAAGTGGGTGCGGAGCAGAAGTAATGGCTAAAGCGTAGTCTCCGTTTCTGGTCAGAGAGGAAATGACGACTGGAACTTTTGATCCATTAATTAAAACTTTATTACCGACAGCTAATTGGTGGGCAACATTCGTAGTAGCGGTTGCAGTGCTTGCACTTCTTGTTAAGGAAGTTATGGAAGTATTTTTTGTGAAGTCTCCTGTGTATCTAGGAAGGACTGCTTTTAGTTGATTAACTATTTGTTCTGCTTGCATTTACTAATCAATTTGGGTTTTTAATTAATTTTTCTATTTTTTCCAAAAATTCATCTGGTATAGAATAAAAATCTAAAAAAGAATAACCATCGCTTATTTTTAATAAATAAAATTCATTTTTATTGATTGAGAATTTTATAAATTGACCATAAAAATCATCATCATTGTCAATCCAAACACTATAAACTCTATGTGGCTCGATTACTTCAACAGTATTAAAAACTTTCCCTTGCAATTCTTTAAAAATTACTCTTTTTGAAAAAGAAGCTACAAAGTCCCTAATCTCTTCAATTGAAGATTTAACAATTTCTACAGGGTCTTGTTTTTTATCTATAAGAGGATATTTTAACGATAATTTCGCAAGTGCTTCATTTCGTAATAGCTGCCCTTCTTTTATCTCATCTTCTATAAAATAAGTTTTTATCATAAATAATTTCATATTAAGGTTAATAATTAGTCATAATAAATAACTAATTATTAAAAGCAACTACTTTTTTGAGGTGTCAATTCCTTGTTTGATATTATTGATGATATTGCCACGAGATTGTTTGATAGGGCGGATTAGATTATTTCTTGGGGCAACATAAGCTCCTTGTCCATTAACTCCACCTTTTTCTTGGATTCCTGCGTAAGGAGTGTTGGCGGATATTTCCAGTCTGTCCGTTCCTAGAGTTTTTCCTCTCACGCTTCTCGCCAATTGTCCGTCCAATATTGCAGAGCTTTGACCTCCAGATGAATTTGAGGCTTGGTGGTTAATGTATCGTTTTTTTCTTTTAACGATGATTGGGTAAATTCTACCTGTTTTAGGTTTGTTCATTTCATCTTTGATAAGTCCGCCACTTGTGGAATTAGGAACCCCAGCTAATTCTATGGAACTTTTTTGTAGTCCTGATTTAATTCCTGCTTTGATGAGTTTATCTAAATTAAAAATAGATTTAGGAATCTTTAACTTGCTCATATTCTAGTATTAACTAAGTCAGAACTTCCTCTAATAGAGCATTTAAGGACTATCGTTTCATATTTGCCTTCAAGGTTTGGGATAATCTCTACAATCTCGTAATTATTTCCATCAAACTGCAAGATATGAGTTTTATTTACTTTGACTGAATCATAGCGAATGTAGAAATGATCGGTAATTTTCCCAATCATATTCACGCCATCAAAAATCTCTTCTCCATTTACGGATTTTTGCATTGCCCACATAGAAGCAACCAAAGAAAGGTTCAGGTTTGGATCAACAGCGGTGGTGTTTGTAGCTTGTTTTGTCTTCTTATAAATTGAGATATAAGAACGCATATTTCCTATGCAGGTCTTAGATGGTTTTGATTTAATTCTAGCGCAATTTCCCATTAGAAATCTACAATTTTATATTGGTCAAATAGTTGCATTGAAGCCATCATATCTGTCATATTGGCACAATCTCCTCTGTTTTCGTATAAGTAAGAAATCATTTGAAGCAAAGCATTTTGAATATCGACGGGAATATCAGAATTAGAAATTCCAAATCCAGCAACAAAAGTAATAGCTACTACTTGTTTCTTAACATCAACTTCTGGAAAATTCTTATTATTCACAAGATAAATAGCTGAATAATCAGGAAGGTCGGTAAAATAATAATCATTAGCGGACCAAGTTGTCAAAACTCCATCTATGTAATATTTAATGTGGGTGATTGATTGTAGTTTTGATCTTCTTAGAACAATTCCGTTGTCATTATACTTAGGAAGTAAGGGGCTTACACCAGAATAATAATCAAGTGAATTGTGAGAAGGAAATTTGTCTAGGTAAGTTTTGTAAGTCTTGTTAATTAAATCTCTACCAGTGGCTTTTTCAAAATATGCAGCAACCGATTTAATCAAAGCCGTGATTAAATTATCATCAACGGAAAGGCTACTAGGAACTTTCAAATAATCCTTAACACTTTGTAAGTCTAAAGGTAGAACCGAAGCCCCAGTAACCAATATATAGTTAATTGGTTGCTGGAATATCATTTTAGTTTTTTGATTTTGTTGCCAAAGTAATTACTGCTGGATTAGTAGCTTGGATAGTTCCTGATACAATCTTTAAGAATCTAACCGAAGATAAATCTATAGTAGTTCCTAAAGTGTAATAACTGCTAGTCGTAACCGTAGAAGAAATTGCGCTACCAGTGCTTAAAACCTTAATTGGTTTGTAAGTTCCAGTAAGTGAATCTGATCCTTGAAAAGTTAAAGCAGTTCCAGTTAAATTTGCATCAGTAATTAAGCCAACTAATGTAGTGCCATAAAAGTCAACTGCATTAGAGACTGTTTGTCCAACAGCAATAGTAACACTAAGGTCAAAATTTGTTCTTGCTTGAAAATCTTTTGAAGCCATTATGCTAATGTAATTTCAATTGTGAATACAGTTTTTACTGTGCCAGTAGAACCGCCATCAGTAGTTAGTGTAATTAAATCACCAGCAGCAACTGTATTTAAGGCAGTTGGAGTACAAGAATCAATATCGCCAGCAGCAGAACCAGAAAAAGCTACAGTAATTGAACCATTAGTGATTGCAACACCATTAATATTGCTTGTAACGATAGAGTTTGCACCAGAAATAGCTCCGTTAATTACGGAATAAATCTTAGAGATAGTTCCTGCAAATGGAGCAACAACATAACAAGAAGAAGCAGTTGAAATATCAGCTAATTCTACATTAGTAGATCTTTTTTTAAGATTAACACCAGCAGCATTTTCTACTGTTCCGCCCAATACAAGAATATTGTCTCCATTGGCTTTGGCTGGTTTAAGATAATTTTTAGTTTCTGGCATATATTTATTTTTTATATTTCTTGTTAGTAATTCTAATTTCTTTTACTTCTTCAGTAGCTTCAGTTGATTGCTCAATTACTGGTTCTTCAACTTTATTTTCAGGAGAATTAAAAATAGCTTTATTTTCAAATTTTGGTAACATTTTTTCCTCTTTAACTTCCTCAGCGAATCCTTTATTATCAAAAGCCCATTTTAGAAAGTGGGGAGTTAATCTCGTATCTTTCTCTAAAACTTCACCCTCTTTAAAGTCAGCAACATTATGACCATCAATAGAGGCTTTAAAATTTTTTAAAATTCTTATTTTCATAAATATATGAGTAAATAAGGGGGATTTTACTCCCCCCTATAAATTAAGCATTATTAGTAGTAGGAGCATTCAAAGGATAACCTAAGATTGCAATTACACTAAAGATTGCTGCACCTGTATTATTAGCTGGAGTAATGGTCATTCTATTGTATCTTTTAGAACCATTATAACCAATTTCACGCAGTTTGTTGTCTGCGGCAAATGTAAAGCTAGCTTGTGCTTCAGTTCCCAAAAGGAAATCATCAGCAACAGCAGCGTAAGTTACATTGTCGTCAGAATCTTCTACTAAAACAGTAAAGGTAGCATCAGCATCAGCCAAAGAACCAATAGTGATTACATATTTTAGAGCGTCAAAACCAACCAAATCAACAACTGTACACACTTGTGCAGTATTGTCGGTTACGGAAGCTGGGGCAAGAACTTGCTTCTCTTGTAGAGTAGTATAAATATCGTACATTTTATATATTATTTAAGGTTAAGCAGAAATTTTTAATTTAGCGAATGCTTCTGCAAGCTTCACTAATCCAGCAACTCTACGAATGAAAGTATATTCAATGATGCCTTCTCTTTTTTGAGTAACTTCGTCTCTAATAACTCTCATATCCATACCAGTTCCAGCAGCATAACCTCTTGCGAAGTCAGCAAAAACAACTGGATAAGTGCCAGCAGCAATATCAGGTAAGTTAGGAACTTCTAGGTAAGCAAAGCCGTTGATAGTATTTGGAATACCAGCAACTAGATTACCAGGCTGCCATAATGGTTTACCAACACCGTCTTCTTGAGCCAACAAAGTAGCTCTAGTTAAACGATTGAAAGCATAGATTGGATTATAACCAGTTTTCAATTGACCAGTTAAAAGAGTCATTGATCTCCAAGTGATTGCATCAGCTACGCCAGAATTTAATTCTTGAGTAACTACACCAGAAGCCATATAACCTTGCAATTGAGTAGGACTAGCAGTTCCATTGGTAATTTGTTCACCCAAAAGAACAGCGAATGCTTCTGCAACATCTTGTTGAATTTGGTCAGCAATAGAAACGCCAGCATCTTGTAATTCTTCAATAGTTACAGGAACAGTCACTTGCATTTTTTTCAAAGTCAAAAGCTGTTCACCATATTTAGAATTAGATAGACTATCTTGCTTACCTTCACCAACCATAGTTGCGGTCAAAAGAGTATTTCTAATTGGAAGTCTAGTGGTTTTAGCACCAACTTTCATAAAATTAATGACCTTGCTATAATTAGAAATTTCAGTAATTTTCTTAGTAATATCAGTTGAGAATGCTTCAGGAACTAAAGCACCGCCATCAATTAAAGAGTCAGTGCGAAGATATTTTTTATCAATTTCTGACATACCTTTAATGTCTGATCTTAAAAAAGCATCAAAAGCCTTCATTTCAGCTTTACCTTCTTCTGATTTACCATTGTAATCAGCTCTTAGTAAAATAGCTTCACGAGCCTTTGCTTCATTTTCAAACTCTACACGAGCTTTTTTCTCAGTTTCAAGTTCTTTAACCAAATCTTGGTTTTTCTTTTCTTGAGCTTCAATAAAAGAAGTAACTTGTGTAGTAACTTCTGTATTGTTAGTTCTTACTGATTCTTGGAGAGCTTTTACAGCTTCCATCAGATTTTGTGGTGAAAAATCTTTCATAATATTTATTTAATTAAAATTTATTCCGCTTTTAAGCGAAGTTAATATGTTGCTAAACGCAATTTGATCCGCCGCATCACGCAACGCTTTAATACTTTCCTCAAGTTCAACATCACATTGATCTTTTTTGGAAAATTCTTTTACTTTTGAAATAAGTGTCTTTGCTTCCTTACTAGAAAACCCACTTTCTTTCAAAGTTGTTTCAATATCTTTAAGAGAGTTTATCTCACTTAAGTTTTTATCTTGTTTTTCAGAATTTAAAATGTCGTTAATTTCCATTTTTTCTGCTTCGTCTAGGTCTTCAATCATAGATTTAATTGCAGTAAGCCTTGCTTTGTCGTTCATTGGGAAAGTAACTACTGAACCTTCCATAAGTTTAGACTTTTTAATAACTCGGCATCTTTTTCCGTCCATAGTTTTCATCTCGCAGTCTTTCTGATCCACGCCATAACCAACGGAGAAGCCAGAAATATCACCATTTTTAAGATTTGCATACTTTTCAGCAGCGTTAGGAACTAGATAATTCTGAGTGATTGGATCACGCATCAGGTTAAATTTAGCATCAACCATCTTAAGACCGTATTGGTCAGGCTCAATTCTAAATTTTCCAATTGGTTTTTTTGTGTCGTGATCAGCTAAGAGAGGATAAAACTTTCCAGCTGGTTCTTCGGAGAAGGCTTTAGCGTCAAAGATGTCGTTTCCAAAGTCAATGTTGTTAAATGCGGCAACATATCCTTCAAAAGAACCATCTTCTTGCAGGCTTTTAATCTCTAGTGTGAATTGTTTATAGTTTATGTCCATAAGTGGTGAATATGGTTGAAATTATTTTAAATAAACATTGCTTTTAATTTCTTAGCAAGATAAATTTACTATTGGTAATAACAAACTACTAATTTATGGCAAGAACAGGAAAATCAGAAGAGTTTATTTTTGTAAAAAAATTTGATAGATTTTTCCCAATTCTTCATAAACAAGGTAAAATAAAAGAACCCAATAGAGATGCTTTTATGGAATATATTGGTCTTAATAAAAATAGCTGGAAAAACTTTAAAAAAACTGGGATTAAAAAGATTTATTATGTGGTTCTTGAATTATTAGAGAAAGCATATCCTAAAAAGCCCTTATAGTTAAGTGATATAACGATTGCCTTGTAAGCATTAGTTCCTAGTTTGATTCTGGGTGAGGGCAACAATTTAGTCAACTTAGCTGATGTGGTCATAGCGGCAGTTTGAAGAACTGTTGAACTTAGTTCGATTCTAAGAGTTGATACCATTGCGGAGTAAATCATTGGCAGATTATTTGCCTCATAAGCAAAAAGTAGGTGGTTCAATTCCACCCTCCGCAACCAAATAAATAAAAATTATGAAAACCCAATATAAATTAGAAACATTCACTAGCTTTGGTTTAGAATATTTCTGTAATATCAGTTTAGTTATGTGTCAAGCTAGAACAGAATTACCTAATTATGTTTCATTTTCAGAAGAAACTCTAAAGAAGTTGGTTGTTCAAATTGGCTGTATGGGTGAGTTTGTTATTGATTTAACTCATAAATCCTTCTGTCAAACGCCTTATCGTATAGATAATTCCCTAGAATTTGGAATAATTGAGGCTGTAAAGAAAAATATTTCTATTATTGATGAAATTGAAAAAAATGCTGCGGAAGCTTTTATTATGGCAGACTTCACATTAAGTCCGAAAGAAAAGAAATTAAGAATTAAAACTAGAAGAGAAAATGTATAATCTAACTCGTGAAAACATATTAAATTGGGCTAAAATGCTTGATGTGCAAGTCAATAAGTATTGGAGTAATAAGAAAATTAAAGCTATTTGCCTTGAAAAACTTAAAAAAGTTGGAGATGTATGAAAAACTTAGTCAAATTTGTTTGTAGTAATGGTCACGAACTTAGCAGGTCAAAAGATAAATTTCTTATGACATTTGATGTAAAAGAAATTACTCACCCAAAATTAAAAAGTCTTAATCTCAAGAATGGGGATTATCTTAAAAAATGTCCTGATTGTAATGCCTCGACAATAATAACTAAGACAATTTGTGAAGAAAATTAACCTTTTGCGTTTTGAATTTGTCTCCATTTAGAATTTGCCCAGCTTCTACCAGAGTTTCCGCCCCAAAGCATCCAAGCAATG
>Ga0114969_10000180_pt1 | contig 53079 bp, 38 predicted proteins | sample M_130807_MF_Meta_FD_87316 | JGI IMG/M metagenome (GOLD analysis project Ga0114969, IMG submission 87316) | Freshwater microbial communities from Lake Montjoie, Canada to study carbon cycling - M_130807_MF_MetaG | ecosystem: Environmental > Aquatic > Freshwater > Lake | place: Lake Montjoie... | reverse complement strand
CCCGCTGTTGTTCCTCCACCCCAACCCAAACCCGCTGTTGTTCCTCCACCCCAACCCAAACCCGCTGTTGTTCCTCCACCCCAACCCAAACCCGCTGTTGTTCCTCCACCCCAACCCAAACCAGTTGAACCCGTTGTTCCTCCACCCCAACCAAAACCAGTTGAACGCGCTCTTCTTCCTCCACCCCAACCAAAACCAGTTGAACGCGCTCTTCTTCCTCCACCCCAACCCCCCCAACCAAAACCAGTTGAACGCGCTCTTCTTCCTCCACCCCAAATCAAACCTGCTGTTCCTCTGCCCCAACTAAAACGCGCTATTCCTCCGTCCCAACCATTTGAACGCGCTCTTCCTCCGCCCCAACCAATTGCAGCACGCGTAAAAAAAGATGAACTCAAAGAGATGTATAGTTACAATAAATATAAATTCTTCAAACTTTAAAAATAAATCAAAGTAGAAATAAATCTAAATTAAACGCGAACATTTTGTTGTATACACTGCTGCTATACATGTAATAATATCCTTGAAGAAAACAGTCTGCTAAATCATCCTTTTTCAAATGCTTATCAAATTCTTGATTCCACGATTTCATTGATGGATAAAATGTTAGAAGTGACTTGCATATACGTTGTCCTTTCTCTTTTCTCAATTTGTAAGAATTTTCATTTCCTACATTTTCATTATTTTTTATATTTTTAAATAATTTGAGTTTATTCGTGGCTGATATGAATTCTATTTTATTAACATTCATCATAATAAAATATTGAGCAATCATTCCCTGCAACATTTTCATTCTTCCAGCCAACGGTCCAATTTGATTTTCAATTACAACCGCATCAATTCCAGAATGCGTAATGCCGTTTTCAGTTGATTGCGGTGTATGATTGTATTCACTGAAAATCAAATCAAACTTGGTTTTCAAATTTTTACCTAGAACAATCATATCAACATCGCATGCATTTTTTTCTTTGGGAGGAACTATTATTTTCAAGTGAGGATATACCACTTTTTTTGAAGACTCTTTTTCTTTTGAGTTTGACTTTACGCGACATTTAGATTTAGATTTGTCATCACCTTCATACATGAGTAGTTTTGTTTGAGTCGCATGTTTTTTACAGTATACGGTGGAGTTGATAATATCTTCTTTTTCATCGTCTGCAGTTGCATTTAAATAATAATGCGCATTCTTTTTACAGAGAGAACATGTGTATTTTTTTGAAACAACAGTGTCACACAAATTTATAACATCCCATTTCAATATTTTCAATATATTATCATTACAACAATTTATTGAAAATAAACAATATGCCAAATTTTTTATTCCCACGTCAAAACTTAAAATTTTCATGATGTAAAACAACGCATGTATTATCTAAAGTGTATTTTTTAATATAAATTCCAAATATAAATTACAATATAATTTTGTATAATATATATAATAATAACAATAAATATTTTATTCATTTCTCATTCATCATAACTAATTACTAATAAAATGAATTCTGATTTATTCAAATTAAACCTTACAGATAAAATTATGGATATATATGAAAATCAAACATTTTTAGAAAGATATGGTGAATATGTATTTGTTTCCATAATTATATGCATTTCATTTATACTACTAGTTACATACATCAATATAAAAATAAATATAAAAAAAATAAGAGCAGACTGGATAAATCAAAAATGCAAACCAAATATTATGCCGTTTGCCGGAATGATAAATGCACCACCTAATATGTCAAAACTAGAATATGCTGAAAAAAATTTTGCAGAATGCACTCAAAATATATTGACAGACATATCGGAGATGGCGCTTATACCCATACATTATGCAATTAGCATTATAACTGCAATCATTCAAGAATTATTCAACATTATAAACCAAATGCGTGAACTGGTTAATAAAATACGCAACTCTGTATCAGATATTACATCAAATATTATGTCTAGAATATTAAATTTAATGACACCGTTGATCGAAACAATAATTACCACAAAGTCTCTTGTTGGAAAATCAAACGGTATTTTAACAGCAGTAATGTATACTTTATTAGGAGTATATTTAGCAATAAAAAGCCTTATTGGGTCAATACTCGAAATCGTAATTATTATATTAATTGCAATGGCTGCAGCAATTATATTATTATTTTTTATACCGATTGTAGGAAATATATTGGCACTTGTTGGAATTGTATTCTTTATTGCAATATCAATCCCGATGGGTTATCTTATCGGATTTTCAAATAATGTACTTAATGTTCACTCATCAAAAAGTATTCCAAGTGTTCCAGGTGATTAGCATATTTCATTGATATGTATTTATTTCATTTTAGGAATTATTTATAAGAAAAATAGAAAATAAATAAAATATGAATAACACTATAATTGTTGAATTATTTTTATCTTCAACATATGTATAAGTAAATAAAATTATAAGACATGGATATTAAATTGTTTGGTTATGAAATACGCGCTGAAGTTGCAATTGCATGTATTTTAATTGGAATGTTTATGGGATTGATTATGTTTTGCGACTGTTTCCAATATAGCCTCATCGAAGGAATGACACATTCTGCTACCGCTCCCGCTACCGCTCCCGCTACCGCTCCCGCTACCGCTGCCGCTGCCGCTCCCGCTGCCGCTGCCGCTCCCGCCAACATGAAAAAAAATGGAAATAAAACAAAAGAAGGGTTCACGAATTTAAGCAACAATGACTTGATGACTGATGACTCGTATACAATGGGGTGGGTTAAAACGGCAAAACGTTATGCATCCGGAATGGGAAATGAAGATAGACTAAATAGTTATAAAGACAATGTTGGAACGCCGGTTCCTCTGCCCGAAGGTGAACTCTTCTTTTTTGCCAATAATAAATTCACACCAGAGTGCTGCCCTTCTACATATTCTGATAGCATGGGGTGCGCTTGTTTGAGTCAAGCTCAAGTTGACTATATTAACCAGCGCGGAGGCAATCGCACATTGGGTCCCACCGAGTTTTAATCCCCCTTTGTTCCTTTGTTATTGTGCATTTATTCATTATTTATTTATTTAGCAAATAGTTAATAATGAATAAATAAAAATTTATTAAAAAATATAAATAATAATAATAACGTAATCATATAATATATAATATAATAATAAAATGTCAACTGAAAAACCTGTGGGTTGTCGAGCATGTGGTAGTAATGGACAAATAATAAATAGTCAAGGACAAATATTAAGCAGTCAAGAACAAATAATAAGCAGTCAAAATAATGCTTACACAATTAAAATAATTGAAAATACAGTAAGAGTTCCATCTTCTGAATACACTATGAACAAGGCGGCACTTAACGTTTACATCCCGCCAAAGATAAATCCGATCAAATCGCTGTACGGCGTAAACTGGAACCAAATGAGCGACCGCGCGGTTCCAAGTGTTTTAAATACAAACGTGCCGTCACACGGAAACTCCACCCGAAGTTCCCTCACAAGAATGCGTCCTGGAAGCACGTGTGCGGCAGGTAAAGGCGTTGACATAAAACATGGATCATATGACCGATATTTAGCTCGACTAAAAGGTAAATCCGTATTACGAACGTCGGCTCCTGCAACATTTCCAAATGTTCAACCAAGTAATCAAAAGTCTATCAAATGGGGAATTGCATACAGTAATAGCTGCACGGTTTTAAACGGATGTCCTGTTATTGTCCCAAATTAACAATTAATAAATGAATCAACAAATGAATTAAAAAATATAAAAAAATATTTAATTCATTTATTTACAAAACGATTTACGAGTTAAAATTACTTGTGAATATACCCTACTACCTACTACATATTCTAGGTATACATGAGTGTCGGATAGTTTGTTTCCGACTTCTTTATCATGATGTCAACAACCCTGTTTGTAACCGTAAACGGAAATGAAACCTCAATCGATGTTGCGTCCTTGTCAAACAATTTCGTTCCAGGCTTCATCAAACGATACAAATTCAGCTTGGTATAAACAATCTCCAAACAACGCTTCAAATTTCTGACACCGTCCTCCTTGTTCGTGTGATGTTCGACAATGTACTCAATTGTTTCATCTGGAATAATAATCTGGTCCGGCTTGAACGCGACTTCAGTTTGAATCTTGGGAATCAAATACTTTTGGGCGATTTGCGTCTTGTCCTTTTTGGTGTATCCATTCGTGTGAATGCGGTACATCCTGTCAAGAAGAATCGGATTGACTCTGGTTTCATCATTGTAGCTGAAAATAAACAAACACTTGCTCAAATCAAAATGTATTTCTGAGAAATACTTGTCGTGAAACTGACTATTTTGCGACGTGTCGGTCAAGTGTGTCAGAATTCCAGCAATCTCTTCGCCCTTTGGAGTATCACTCAATTTGTCCAACTCATCGAAGAAGATTACCGGATTCATCGACTTGCAACGAATTAAAATGTCAACTACTTTTCCCCATGTGCTGCCCTCGTACGTGTAAGAATGTCCCTCAAGGAAACTGCTGTCTGTTGCTCCGCCCAGCGCGATGAATGCAAAATCTCTTCCCAAAATTTTGCTTATGCCTTCTTTCACAAGGGTTGTTTTGCCGGTGCCCGGAGGTCCCTTGATGGCAATCGCAGAACCCATTGCCGATGGATTCGAAATCCACTGACCCACCATTTGCATAATTTGCATCTTCGCGTCATTCAATCCATACACTGCCGAATCCAAAAGGTCTTTGGCAGATTCCATAAAATCGTGACAGCGCTCTACACCAACATCCATTGTAATTGGCAACGTTCTATTCACTCCAAACGGGATCGTCATGAACGTGTCAACCCAATTCTTCACCTTGTAATATTCTCCGGCTCCCGGATCCATATAGCGCAAGTTCTGTATGCGCTTCAACGCAATTGCCTTGTACTGTTTTGGAATCTTGGATTCGAGAAGTGTCAGCCTGTATGGCTTTTCTACAAGCATCATTTTATTCAACTCCTCAAGTTCGCTCAACACACCCACCTGTTGCTCGTTCGACAAATGTTTTTTGAAATACTTTAAGTCATTCGCAGAATTTTTCTTGTGCAACAGACGCCCAAACTTTCTCACATTCTTCCTCATCACTTTTCGGGTCCTTTCTTTTCTTGCATCTTTGATTTTTTTCTCCTTGTCAATCATTTGCGCCAAAGTCGTCCTTGCAATCTTGTTATTTTTGTCAAGCGCAAGTATGCCCTCCATGTGCGACTTGATTGCCTGAATAGTTGTCTCATCTTCGGTATTCCAACCACTGTCGGCGGTGGCATCATCATCAGTTTCATCGTTGTCATAATCTTCTTCTTGACCAAGTTTCAATGAATCTTTTTTATAACCCGAACCCTTTGTTCCAACTCCAGAACCCTTAATCGTGAGTTTGCATTTTTCAAACCCACCCTTCTTCACATCCTTTGTATTTTCTTCATCCATTTCGCTTTCTTCATCATCATCTTCATCCGCTTCACTTACTTCTACTTCACTGTCATCGTCATTCTCGCTGCTATCATCGTCGTCGTCGTATGTTTCATCACTACCGTCGTCTGAACTTTCATTTGAAGATGCCGAATCATCATCATAAACAGAATCATCCATATCAGACGTGTACTCGTCATCTTCCAGCAAATCTTCAAATGGCTCTTTGATATTAATAACAATATTATAATTCCCCACAACATTTGAATTTGATGCGGTTGAAGAAGATTTAGCAGGTGCTTCCGTTGTTTCGGCTGCATCTCTTGCATCTCTTGCATCTTTTGCACTTTTTGAATCTCTTCCTCCTTTTGAAGACGTCGTTGTGGTTTCAGAATTGATTGTTCTCTTTACTCGCAGAGGAACTACTGATTTTAATTTTAATGGCGCCCCTGCATTCACAACTGGTAGATTATTTCCATTTGTAGTATAACCATTATCATATTTTTTTTGTCCTTTTTCTTTTTCTGCCTTTTTTGCAAGTGTTGTCGCCTTTTGCTTTGAATAACTGGAAGGAAACAATTCAGCAAGAAGCTTTGCATACTCAACATCATTCACTGTAGTGGACGATTTCTTGTATTTTTTATTTGATAAAGATGATGCTTCTACGCCTTCATCAACATTTTCAGTTTCATTTTCAGTCGTGGTTTCACTGCTGCTGCCGCTTTTGGTTCTTTCTTCATCATCATCATCATCATCGTCATCATTTTTAAAATTACGTTTATATTGGGGAATCGGAGTTGTCGACTTTTTTTTTGCTTTCGTAGGTTGCTGCTGCACCTGTGTTGTTCCCACTGTTGTTGTTGTTGTCGCCGTTTTCTTTGATGATTTATTTTGCACTGCTTGTGTTGACTGTGACATTATTTTTTTATGGGATGTCTTGTGTATGTATTTATATACATCTATCTATTTCAATTTTTTAAAATATATAATATGAAAAACGATTATATAAAAAAAATAATACGAAAAAACAAAAAAATAAACCATTCCAGCTTCATAATAAAAAAAACACAAATAATTTTAATTGTGACTTATTTTTATTTTATTTTTATTTTTATTTTTATTTTTACTATTTGCCATTTTATAAATAAAATATAAAATTGAATAAAACAATATAGACATAATAATATAGTAATCAATAGCTCCTTTATTCGTTGCTAAAAATGACGACACAGCCAAATTGGACAAAAAAAACAGCTTCTAAAATCGTGGGAATTCAATTTAGTGTGCTTTCGCCAGAAGAAATTCGAAAATGTTCGGTTGCCGAAATTACGAGCAGAGACACATATTCAAACAACGTGCCGGTCATCGGAGGAATGTTTGACCCGCGTCTCGGTGTTTTAGAACCTGGACTCAAGTGTCCGACGGACGGTTTAGATTATATAAGAACTCCCGGTTATTTCGGACATATTGAGCTAGCGAAACCAGTATTTTATTACCAATATCTTCCAACTATTATTAAACTTTTGAAGTGTGTGTGTGTGAAATGTAGCAAACTACTGATAAACAAAGAATCTAATAAAGAATGCATGGACATGAAACCTGACGAACGCTGGACTCATGTTCACCACTTGGCTAGCAAAATTAAAAGATGCGGAGATGACACTCAAGACGGGTGCGGCTGTCTCGTGCCAAAAAAAATAAAAAAAGAAAATCTGGCAACCCTTTTTGCAGAATGGGATGGAGGAGATGCCGCCGAAGAAAGTACCAAAGAAAAAATGAACATGAAAATGACACCAGAAGTCGTGCTGAAGATTTTTAGAAGAATATCAGACGAGGATGTCGCATTTATGGGATTCAGCCCGCAATTTTCAAGACCGGATTGGTTCATTTGTCAGGTGCTGGCAATTCCGCCACCCGCCGTACGCCCGTCGATTAAGATGGATGGAAACCAGCGCAGCGAAGATGACATAAGCCACACCATTGTAAATATTATCAAGGCAAACAAGACACTTCTTGAAAAAATGAATGAACCTTCTGTGAATTCCGCAATTATTGATGACTGGCAAAGTTTGTTGCAATACTTTATTGCAACCCAAGTGGATAACAACATTCCATCTTGCGCGCCGGTGGCACAACGGTCCGGGCGTCCGCTTAAATCCATTAAAGAACGTCTCAATGGAAAGCAAGGTCGTGTAAGAGGCAACTTGATGGGGAAGCGTGTTGATTTTTCAGCCAGGTCTGTCATTACGCCCGACCCCAACCTATCGATTCGCGAACTCGGTATTCCGAAAAAGATTGCAATGAATATTACCAAACCGGTCGTTGTAAATAACCGGAATCGTGACTATCTTCAGCAGCTGGTTCTGAATGGTCCAGATGTGTATCCCGGCGCAAATATTCTAGAGAAGAAAACGGGTGGCGACATTTCGCTGCGATACATGGACAGAAGCACGGTCGTTCTTGAAAATGGCGACGTGGTGCACCGTCACATGATGGATGGCGATGGCGTTTTATTTAATCGCCAGCCCACCCTTCACAGAATGAGCATGATGTGTCACATTGCGAGAATTATGCAACAGGGTGACACGTTTCGAATGAACATTGGCGACACGAAACCATACAATGCCGATTTTGATGGTGATGAAATGAACTTGCACATGCCGCAAGACGATGAAGCGGAAGCAGAGCTCAAGGGACTCGCTGCAGTTCCGTATCAAATCATTAGTCCTGCAAAAAACAATTCGATCATCGGTATTTTTCAAGACTCGTTACTGGGAATCTACCAGTTTACTAGAAGCGGAATTGGCGCTTTTGATGCGCGCGCAGCTATGAATCTTTTGATGGGGTATAAAAATGTCGACGCTTCGCTTTTTAGTGACCCCACAAAGAAGATTACCAATTTTGAAATTCTGTCGCAGATTTTGCCGCCGCTCAGCATGAAATACAAAACCAAGCAGTTTGGAGAAAGCGACGATTACGCGACTTCAAACAACGTTTTAGAAATTCGTGACGGAGAAATTTTGCGCGGTCACATTGACAGCGGCGTTTTGGCTTCAAGCACAAATGGCATGATTCAGCGCATATGCAACGATTTCGGAAATATGGCATCCGCGAATTTCATCGACGACTTGCAAAATATTATTACGGAGTACATGAAGACGTCTGCATACAGTGTCGGAATCAGCGATTTAATTTCTGATAAGAAAACAACCGAGAAAATCATCGACTCCATCAAAACCAAGAAACTCGAGGTGAAGACCATTATTGACAACATTCACATTGGCACCTTTGAAAACAAGTCCGGACGAACCAATGAGGAAGAATTCGAGCTGCTCGTTACCAATATCTTGAACAAGGCAAACGGTGAAGCAGGTGACATTGGTCTCAAAAGTTTGAGCAAGACGAACCGATTCATTACAATGGTGAATGCCGGGTCAAAAGGTAGCAAGGTGAATATTGCCCAGATGATTTGTTTGGTCGGTCAGCAAACCATTGACGGTAAGCGCGTGCCTTACGGATTCGACAGCCGAACGCTGCCCCATTATTCCAAATACGATGACGGTCCTGCCGCGCGAGGATTTGTTGAAAATTCGTTTATTGCCGGACTCACTCCGTCGGAGGTGTTCTTTCACGCTATGGGTGGTCGTGTTGGTCTGATTGACACCGCCGTTAAAACGTCGCAAACAGGATATATTCAGCGCCGCTTGATTAAAGGCATGGAAGACATCAAGGTTGAATATGACATGACGGTTCGAAACAGCAAGAATCGAATTGTTCAGTTTAGTTATGGCGAAGACGGCATCGACACCGTGAAAATTGAACACTCCAATATGAACTTTATCGGAATGACGCCAGACGAAATCTATGCCCACTTTTACGTGCCGGTCGGCGGAGACTCTGAAACAACGAGCGAACTCAAAGCCGTGTTTTCAAAGACTGCATATAGTCGCATGAAGAAGCAGCAGAAACTGTGCGACGAAAAATCCAAAAAATACACTGAATATTTGATGAATGTTCGCGAGGACATTGTCGTAAAAGTATTCAAGAATAAAAATACAATGGATGCTTATTTGCCGCTTTCGTTTTCACACATTGTTGCAAATATTGGAGGCATGCAGAAAATCAATAAGAATTCCGAAGTTGACATTACGCCGCTGGAAACATTTATTCTGCTCGAAGAAACGTACGCGCGTTTTGAACAGCTGCAATACGCGCCGCCCACCGAGCTCTTCAAAATCATGTATTATTACTCGCTCACACCGCGCGATTTGCTCATGGTGAAACGGTTCAACCGAAAAGCAGTTGTGGCTTTGGCGGAAATGATGGTTCTCATGTACAAGCGCGCAATTGTCGCGCCAGGTGAAATGGTTGGCATGATTGCTGCTCAGAGTATTGGTGAACCGACAACGCAGCTTACTCTAAATACATTTCATTTAGCTGGACATTCTTCCAAGTCACAAGTTACTCGCGGTCTTCCGCGAATTGAGGAGCTGCTGTCGTTGTCTGAGAATACGAAGAATCCTTCGACCACCATTTATTTGAAGCCGAGTGATGAGTCGAACAAGGATGCAGCCGCCGATTTGATACCTACGATAGAGCTCACGCGACTGGAGGATATTGTAAAAAGCGTGGAGATATGTTTTGACCCGAGCGATTTACCGAGCGAGACGAAGATTGCGGCAGACAGCGGGTTTTTGGCGCAGTACGCGGAGTTTCAGAAAATGTTGAAGGATGTTGGTGGAGAAGACGAGACGGAATGCGAACGGGAGCGGTCCAAATGGATTTTGCGAATGGAGATGGACCGCGAGTCCATGTATGAGAAGCGGATTACGATGGATGATGTGCATTTTGCGATTAAAGCAGTTTATTCGAAGAATGATAAGAGCGAAGTGTCGTGCATTTATTCGGATTACAACAGCGAAAATTTGGTCTTTCGAATCAGGTTGGATTTTCAGAAGAAGGACAAGGAACCGAAGACGCTAGACCAGACGGATAAAATATACCAGCTGAAAACGTTTCAGGATGCGCTGATGAAGAATATTATTTTGAGGGGGATCAAAGGGGTGCGTAATGTGCTGGCTCGCAAGGTTGTGGACATGGTTGCCAAAGAGAACAACACGTTTCGAAAGAAGGAGACGTGGGTGCTGGATACGACCGGGTCAAATTTCATGGAGATACTTTCGTTGAAAAACATTGACGCGCACCGGACAATCAGCAATGACATTCAAGAGATTAATCGGGTTCTTGGTATTGAAGCTGCGAGGCAGGCGCTGTTCAACGAGCTGTATGAAGCGTTCGATACCACGTACATTAACCACCACCACATTAGTCTGTTGTGTGACCGAATGACATCTAGTTCAAATCTGATTTCTATATTTCGGCACGGAATTAATAATGACGATATTGGTCCAATTGCAAAAGCGTCATTTGAGGAAACGCCGGAGATGTTTCTGAAAGCGGCGCGGCATGCAGAGCTTGACCATGTGCGCGGCATTTCGGCAAATGTAATGTGTGGTCAAGAAGGATTTTATGGAACAAACGCATTCAAAGTGATGCTGGACATTACCCAGATTATGAAGATGGGGCAAGTTGCTACGGCGGACAAAACGGTCGAAGAAGAAAAAGAAGCAATTATACAAGGGTTTATGGATAAGATTGCGGCTGAAGACCCGCTTAATCCTTGCAGCAAAAATAAGCTCACGATTCAGAGTACGCTGGACAAGATTCAGGGATCGAATCTTGGTTCAGTTGACCCAGATTATGATATGGGATTTTAATCGTCCCGCGTTATCCCAATTTATAAAATAAAAAATAATATTATTTATTATTTTTTATTTAAATCTTAATATTTTGTTATTAGTCGACATCGACGCCTTCTTCGTCATCATCTTCGTCATCATCCTCGTCATCCTCGTCATCCCCGCTACCGCTGTCATCTATAAATTCTTCGCCTTCGGTCGTGTAATAACTCTTGTATTTTATGTAATCATTCATCGCAACCGCGCGGTTATTTTCTTCAAGATATTCTTTTACATCGGGTTCAAACAGTAACATTTCATCATCTTTCAAGTTATAATGAATATCGTCAAACGTCAAATACTTATTCGGGTGTAACATGAATGCTCGAATGCGCCTGTATCGCAATAATTCGTCTGCCAGGCGAATGTAGTATTTGTATTCATTGTCCGCGTTATCAACCAGGTTACGTTTTGGAATATAAAGCCCGCATTCGTCCGAGACGTCCGAGACGTCCGAGTCCTTCTTTTCGACAGAAAAACAATATGCAAGTTTTTTGCAAGTGGATGAGCCGGAACTTTTTCCTGTTATACAGCTCAACGCGGTATTTTGTTCGTAAATGTCTTTCAAGACAGCCGGGTTAATTTCACTAAACTGAACATGGTTTTTAGCCAAGCGCACTAGTAATGCTTTCATTTCATTTAATTTCTTTACGTATATCGCGTGCTGTTTTTTTATATCACGTGTCATTTTACCTTTTGCTGATGTTTTTGCTGTTTTTGCTGTTTTATAAATAAGCGATTCAATTGCATTGCGCAGCTCCATAAACTCAAAACTGTTGAGCTGAATTCGAACAATGTTTCGAAACGCATTGTAAAAATTCGTTTCCAGTCGTATTTTTTCAACATCGTCTGTTCTTTCTGCGTCTTGTTTGAATACAAATCCTATGCGTTTCAATTGAGGAAGGATCGACATGTCCGCATGAACGCTGTTGCCAAGTTCTACGACCTTTAATCCGTCCTCTTTTACGCTGTTTAATTGAACCGGTTTTCTAAGCGGAGTAAACTGATTCGTTTCGGTCATGAATCCAATAACGTGACCGTTATCCACAACTTTACATTTTAGTGCGCAAGGAATTTGACCTTTTGATTTTTTAGATATGAAAGATGAAAAATCTTTTGTGTGCTCGTATTTTTTCCATAAGGTTGGAACATTATTGATAAAAACAAATTTATAATTGTGATTTATTGCAGACGGATTACATAATATGTTTCCATTCACTTCGCGCATTTTATCGCCGAATGTAAGCTGTAACGTAATGTGCAAACCCACAACTTTTCCAGAATAGTCAATAATTTGTTGTACACTCTCATTTTTATGAAATTGTTTGATTGACTGTTTTAATATTTGAACAATTTCATCAAATGATTTATTTTGAGTAATCGATTTTACAACCTGCTGAGGTTTGCATTCTGTTTCAAAAAAAGATTTTATTTTCCCAAGTGCCATTTTGATTTCTTTTGTTTCCACATCTTTATCTTTCAAAGAATTAATGGATGAGAATATCACGGTGCTAATTATATTGCGTTTTGATGTGTTTGCATACGTGTAAAGCGGTTCATAGTACACGTCATACTTTACAATAATAATATTCACTTTATTAGAGTCAAATGTGGAGTTGGAATAATGATTTGTGGGACACACAATATTTACTTCATCTTTATTATCTGTCAATTCTAAAATAATTAAATTCACTCCGTTCAAATGAATGGGCGGAACGCGTTTCCCTTCCTCTTCCTTTTTTTTAAATTCTGACCACAAAACCGAGTCGGTAATATAGTCCCATAAATACGTGTAGTCAATAATAACACTGTCATTTTTTAAATAATCAATGAAATTTTCATATGACATTATTAATGATTTAAAAAATACAACTTTATTATCTTCGTCATCATCAACAGTATCAGAATCCGTAAATATTTTTTTGAATAATTCGGTTTCTTTATACGTAAGCAACTTCTCTCTGTCAACATATTCAAATTTTTTAAATGTTTCAACAAGTGTTCCGTTCTGATACGTGATGAAATTATCAAAAGTTAATCTGGGTATTAAAATTTCATGTTTGAATTCTTTTGATGAAAGTGCCTGGTCAATTAACGAATTGTAGACATTTGCAATGCATGAAATAAAATATTGATTTTTATTTACATTTGCGGCATCCTTTTCTTCCTCGACGGTTCCCATTCTCAAAACGCACAATTTATCATCTACAAGTATGTCGCCCTTTGATGATTTGCATTCTTTGCTATAATTTTCATTTTCAAATAAAAATAGTTGGAGTGAATGAGGCAAAAAGGCGAGATTATTTTGTTGAAGAGGGAATCCAGCATCCGCTTTTGATACATATAAGTTTGATTTTGATTTTTTCTTTTTTGGATTTTCTTTTTCTTTAACTTGTTGCGCCGCTTGTGCTGCTTCACTTTCTTTTGTTCCCTCAGAAGTTTCACCTTTTTGTTTACATTTTTTAATTACCTCTTGCTCCTTTTTAAAAAGCTGATAATTTCTAAAATCTTTACCGTCACTGTTTCCGATTCCTTTCATCCCTGTAAAACAGCACGGCAAACATTGTCCCGATTTTGTTTTTACTGTTTTCAAAAATCCTGGCAAATAAGGATTATATGAACCCGTTTTAAAATGTTCTCTCGGAGTTGTTAAATCCAAAATAAATTTAGTTTTATTAGCTGGGTCATAAGATTCTTCTTTGGTTACAATGTTTTTTTGTAAATTGTTATCATCTATTTCTTTTTGCGAAACTGATCGTTTTTCAATAACGTTCCAGTAGCGCGGACAAATATAATAGTGTTTATTTTCATCCGCTTCATCTTCGCTTTCACCACTTGCATATTCTAAAGGCATTCCATAATAAGATGGCTCCCCATTTTTTTCATCATCGGCATCTATCTTTTCCAGTTCATCTTTTGTTAAAATAATTGGTTGGCGACGTGCACTCCAGCCGCAGTTGGTTGCGTATCCCGGCGTATTTCCAAAAAGAAACGGTTCCATCTTCTTAAGACGTTTGTATACCGGGTTGGATTCAAATGCACCGCCCATTGTCTCTGCTTTTTCAGTATCTCCATCTCCATCTACTTCTCCGTCTCCACCCAATAAATCAAAATCTCCCACATCTTCGTCTTCTTCTTGTTCTTCTTCTTCTTCTTCATCCGCTTCGCTTAGTTCATCTTCATCTTCTTGTTCTTCTTCTTCCAATGTAGGCGTAGGCGTTTTTTCCTTCTTTTTTTCTAGTGGTGGTAGTGGAGGTGACACTTCTTCTTCTTCGTCTTCTTCTTCGTCTTCTTCTTCTTCTTCTTCTTCATCTTCTTCTTCATCCGCTTCGCTTAGTTCATCTTCTTCTTCTTCTTCTTCTTCTTTTTTTTCTTCTTCTTCTTCTTCTTCGATTACTTCCTTGTCGGCAACAGCAACAAGAGGAGCGGCAACAAGAGGAGCAACAGCAACAAGAGGAACAACAGCAGCAGCAAGAGGAGCGGCAACAGGAGTACCAATACGCGTAATGTCGCACAGCTGTTTCACTAGGCGCACTGGAATATACTTTTCATCATTTCCAAAAATGTGAAGTAACGAGTCAATGTATATTCGAATAGGATTTAAAATATAAATATTATTAATTCCAGTTATTTTAATTGTAATCGTATTTTTTGAATCTCCCAGACTTTTTATCATGTGTGTTTTAAAACCTGGCATTTTACGAGCATATATTTTTTTAGGCATTTTTTTTTGTTGAATCAATTTTGCATACTTTCCATCAAAACTTGTTTTAAATTCACTATAACTTTGTTCCGCCACTTGTTTTGAAACCAGCAAATTTTTCGTCATTAATGCAATGACATCTTTTTTTGTTCGAAATCCAGAATTATACAGCATTTCAATGTACGCAACTCGAAGCACGCTTTCATCAAAATTGGGAACACGAATGTACTGCATAGAAACACCCTTTTCTTCAGAAATCCAATTATTTTCAATTACTTTCATAACGCTTGAAATACACCCATAGTAGTTACTCCAAACAATTGGCTCTGTATTATTAAGTTTTGAAATAGACAAATATTCTATATTTTGTATGACAACATTATCGTCATAAATGGAATAAAAATCACGCATTCTGTATCCATTTTGATTTAAAAAATCAACAATTACTTTCAAATGCGGAGATACAGCTGAACGTACCATTTCATCAATTGCATCTTCTGTGTACGTGTGTTTAAAATTGGAATGAATGTATATGTGACCTGCTTCGTCGAACTCGCAAATAAATGGAATTTGTTCCTGACGTTTCACGCCGTGTTGCATTTTTGGTTTATCATATATAATGTATAAACTAACACGTGTTGTTGAACTTTTAAATTTCTTTTTTTTATTTGCATTCATCGAATTAGCAAATATAGTCATTTTTTTTGATATTTGTTGAATGTCAAATACTTTATTTGTTTCAGACTGATATTGAATAAACAGGTATGGTATTTTTTTTCCATCCTTTGTTGAATCTTGTGTATACATTCTGAAAACGGAATCTTGATGCGGTGGATTAAATTTAATCAACTGGCATTGTTTTGTCGCATGAAACAATTTAAATAAAAGCTCCAAAGGAAAATTGAATTTTTGGTCTGGTAATAATTCAATATCGATGGATGTAATTCCAGAATCTTCCATTTTTAATTTAGGTTTTTTCGATTCTTCAAAAATGTCGTAAAACAAGTTGATTTGTTTCATATTCAATTCAAATTCTGGAGATGTAATTCGTTTTTGTGTTTCATCTCTCAACTGAATGGCGGCATCTTCCAATTCACGCGCATTTTTTATTCCTTTTAAATATAAATGCGGGTAATACGTTTTGAGTACGATGCTGTCATCATCACCATCGTCACTACCGGCTAGTTTTCTTTTTTTTATTTTTAAAACATCACTCGCAAAACACGCAAAAAGTGTATTGTGAATTATATTTTTCATCTCTAACAAAAGTTTGGCGGAACCGCTCATTGCATTTGGTTGATTCTGTTTTTTTACACTAGCCTCAAGAGGAGCAACGGAAACTGTTTCAATAAAAAAAGGATTTACGTATGCGCTCAAAGGTATGCTTTGTCCAATCGGAACATCTTTGAATAATTTTTGCGCATTCAATTTTTTAAGTGTGGTAAATACGTCTTTTACATTAATTGTCTCTCCTCCAACTGATGTAGAAGAACTGTAACCCATCAAGTAATCTTTCAAATTCGACGATTTCAAAACAACCTGCTGTTCGTCGCCCGTATTACCATTTCCCGCATTCGACAATTCTTGATAAACATCATTTGAATCGAATAGCACCGGAGTTTTTGAAAATAAATACAATTCATCAAACGTGTATGCCGAATCCGACTCGTCTCCATCTTCTTTTATTGCCAACATAATTTTTCGTTTTACAACATCAATAGTGTCATCCGAATATATCTTGAAATTTACAAAACGAATTTTTATTTTATATCTCAATATATTTTTTAATTCCATTTTGCTAAAAACATTTTCAAATACTTCCGTATTCGAACCATTATCATTATACTCTTGGTATAAATGTGTCAACTGTTTAGACGTTGGCGGCGAATCAAGACCTTTTACAGAACCATAAAAAACATACAAACATTTCGGAACTCCGCCATTATCACCCTCTTTTAATATGCTGCATTTGTATATTTCTTCAATTGGATTGGTAAAACTCATATTACTTATTTTATTAATTAATAATAGTTAATATAGATATATATATTAAATATTATTTAATCATAAATTAGATATAAAATATACAAAATCATATCAATGAAAATAAATGTTGCAGTTGCATTTTCTAAAAATTGTGGAATTGGATTTGAAAATAACCTCCCGTGGTCTCATTTAAAAGAAGACATGCGGCTTTTTTCGAAACGAACAATTGGTTCAGGAAATAATGCCGTAATCATGGGAAAAAATACATGGCTCAGCATTCCAGAATCTCGCCGTCCTTTAAAAAATAGAACAAATATCGTTATTTCTAGCTCATCATCATCATCGTCTTTAGTTGGAAATCCACACGTATTTTCTTCAATAAATGATGCAGTGTCATTTTGCGAATGCGAACCTTCAAAATATGATGAAATATGGGTCATCGGCGGAAGTCGAATATATGATGAATTTTTGAATACTTATTACAACAAGTTGAATCGAGTATATATTACATATGTTTGCGGCGATTACGAATGCGACACGTTTATTCATTTTTCCGCTGCAGATTATTGTGTTGAAAAAGAAGAACATAATAGTCAAGAGGGGTGTCATTATTTAACATGCATTCACAATAACCACAGAGAGAATGATGCAAAATATAATTATAATACTCTTGAAATGAATTTAGAAAGTTACAACAATTCATAGTTTATATTAGTAAATAATTTTAAAATTAAATATAAGTTATAAATAAAAAATATAAAAATGTTTAAAATGTTTAATTTTAAAACCAACCCAAAAAGAGTAAAAAATAACCCCATAAATATTAAGCCTTCAGAATTAGATCTTGAATTCTACCGTAATTCCAATCCAGATTTGAAAGATTTTACAAATGAACGATTGATTATACATTATATAAATAATGGAAAACAAGAAGGAAGACTTCCAAACAATAATTGTAAGCCTTCAGAATTAGATGTTGAATTTTACCGTAATTCCAATCCAGATTTAGAAGGTTTTACAAATGAACGATTGATAATACATTATATAAATAATGGAAAACAAGAAGGAAGACGTCCAAATGATAACAATAATAACAATAATAACAATAATAACAATAACAATAATAACAATAATGTTATTCAATCATATGATTATAAAAATGTATTTTCAAAATATTTTTTAAAAATAAAAAACCCAAATGCACCCATTAAATACGACATAGCATTTGAACAAGTGGTTTATGATAAAAAAATGGTAAGCATTCATTGTAACAATTTATGTAATTTTGAAAATTATTTTAAAGATTTTGTTAATAAATTTAAATTAGACCATCACATTATAATAACATATACTTTTTTTGATGATGCAGTCTTGAATGAATTAAAAGAACAAATAAATTCTATTTCTTTATTAAAAACATCTGATATAGGGGCTGATATTTCTAATAAATTAATAACTATGCACCATTTAAATAATATTAATGTTGTTTTCAAATATTGTCTGTTTGTACATTCAAAAACGTGTAATGAAGACAGAAATAATTACATCTTACCATTTTATTATAATTCTCATCTATTATCGAGTCTGGTTGATAGTGGGATTGACATGATTGTTCCCAATTATCATAACATATGTGTTAAAAATGATTACAATCGTGAGACAATCAGTGGTATGGAAAAAGAATTGCGTGAACTATTTCGTTTTTTTAAAATTGATAAGGATATTTCTGATTTTAAATTCAACGGCACAAATACATTTGCACTATCTTATAAATTTTGCGAATCATTAAAACCTTACTTGAATATTCTTTATAATCACTTGAATGAGGACAATGATTTCGACAACCAATGGTACAAACTTGCATATGGTTCTAATAATTCTGTACTTGAAAACTACAATTGTTACACTGTCAATAATCACATCGGTAATTGTTGGAAAGCAAAAAGAGACAACTTACCTTTATTAAATAACAATGGCTCTTATGAACACTTATTTGAACGATTTTGGTTACCTTATTGTGAATCTAGAAACTTCAACTACTTTTCAATGCCTCAAAATATTAAAGATTTTTATAATATTAAAATATATCCCATATATTTTCCTCAGTTTCATAACTCTGTTGAAAATAATAAATTTTGGGGTGAAGGATTTACAGAATGGTCACTGTTAAAACCTTTTCCTGATAATATTACCATTGATAATAAAAATATACCAATTTATAAACCTCATCATGATATAGGATATTATAGTTTAGATATGGTTGACACTATAAAAAACCAAATTAAAATTGCAACACAATACAACATTGATGGATTTATGATTTATCATTATTGGTTTAATAATAACCACAGTGTGTTGAATAAAGTAGAACAACATATTATCAACGGAAATTTCGAATTTCCATTTTATTTGTGTTGGGCAAATGAACCTTGGACACAACAATGGGAAGGTGGTGGCGATGACAAATATTTTATTAGACAAGAATATGAGGATGAAACTAGTTTAGATCACATTAACTATTTGATAAATTTTTTTAAAATGAACAACTATGTAAAAAATTCTAAAGGCGAATGTTTATTTTATATATATAACTATGAAGATGTGGAAAAAGTATATCATAAAATAATGAACAAATGGTCAAAAATATTGAATGATAATAACATCAAAATTAAAATTATAACAACAAGTAATGCCAGCCCTTATAATCAGATAAATGGCACAAAACAAAAACACATATTTGTGCCTGCAGCATCAACAAAATATTGGGAAGGGAGACCAGAAACATTTGTCTATTCAAATGATAAAATTGTCAAAAAAGTTCCTTGGTACATAGAGTGTAACTATTTAAATTTAATAAAATATTATGAAGATTTTGACTTTGATAATCATCACATTTGTATTCCATTATTCTGGAATAATATAGTAAGAAAGAAAAATAAGCCTCATTTACAAATGGAGAATTTTAATAAAAATAATTTGATTAAAATTATGAATGTGATAGTAACAAAAATTTTATTAAGAAATAAAAATAAACTTGTATTTGAAAATATAGACAAATATAATATTAAGGGTTTGAATAATTACAACGAGTTATATTTAGATAATGTTTTAACTGTAAATGCATGGAATGAATGGAATGAACAAGCAATTCTTGAACCAAATAATGTTAGTGGGTATGAAAACATAGAAACTGTGTATAATTTTTTTACTAGTACCACAAGTTGAATTTTAAACTTATTTTTTATTTATAATATGGATTTTCATCAATCCGCGTTCCGCAATATTGCACCGGCGATTTTGAATAGTCAATGGGTTCATATATTCCCGATTCTTTTGCATTCTTTAATAAGAATTTAAAATTATCCCAGAACTCTTCCTTGTGACCGATGCTTTCAGTCATAAGGTGTGCAAGCTCGTGAATGGCTACAAATGTAAGCGTGCTTAAATCGATTAACCGGGTCCCCTCTTTATCTTCGTTCAAACAAAAAGCCATTTTTTCGCCCTTGTTCTCGCTGTATGCAGTGTGTTCGCTCGTTGGAAGCGTTTCACTAATTTTATCAGGGTTGAAATTCTCAACCAAACGTTTTACAGCAGGATTAGATGAGTGTTTTTGTTCCATATACTTTACAAGTTTTTTCATCTTTTTTGTCGCTTCCGCTAACAAATCTGCAGCCAACTCTAATTTACCCCGTTCTCTCACACAATACGTGTTCCCATCCACTTTTGAAATAACGCACCTCAAATTAAACGAATCGGAATCCTTATACATTTTAAGTCCAAAAAATATCATGAATACTGCTAGTATCACGCCTAAATAATTTATCTTCATTTTATCTACTTTTAATTTTTATTATTTATGTTACTACTTGAAAATAATTCAATATTTATTATATAACCAATATATAATAAATATTATGAATATAAATAATATAAAATATAATAACAACTACTATTAATAACTAATAATAATTAATAACTATTTTACAAAAATACAAACATATGAATTTGGATTTATTTCTTGTGCAAAAAGTTGTACAATCTCTTTTCAAAAATGATGCAGACGCAACATTGATGCCATTACAAACATCGCCGAAAAAAATAAGAGGAGAGAATTCTAAACATGATAAAAATGATAAAGACAAACGCAAACTGATAGAAGCGTATTCCATGCTGTATGACAAAATGAATGCCGCAAATCTTTATGTGAATACACAAAAAAACTCTGGCTGTTTTGAGTGTCAAGAAATCGCAGTTGACATTACTTCACAAATTCCGCGACCAAAATCATTTTCAAGTGCATACATTACGCCAGAAATATCACAATACATTACAAATGAAGCAAAAAAGATTCTAACTTTTGAATGTCGAATTAAAACACGACTTATTCGGTTACACTTTGTTATATTTAAAAATAATCCGAATATTATTGATTTAATTTCACATTATAAAGTTTTAGCGCATCGAGTCTACATGTGGCTCTCCATGATTTCCGACAAATCAAAATGCATCGAAATGTTGAACATTTATATTTATCTTACTCCGTTTGAAAAAAAAATACCTGCAGCTAAAGGAGACTCGATTGGTCCTGAAAATGCAAATACAGGATACACATTCCGGTGCGATAAACAAAATGAAATTGTCATCTACAGACAAGAAGAATGGTTCAAAGTGCTTATGCACGAAACGATGCACGCATTCGGGGCGGATTTTGACAGTCACTCTGACGCAAATGATGATGAATATTTAAAAACCCTATTCTCTCTTCCAGATGATGTGAACATTAAACTTTCAGAAACGTATTCTGAAATTTGGGCGCGAATTATGAACGTCGTTTTTCAAACATATTTCAAATCACCACCGTCTCTTGAATCTCGAACTCTGAGCAAATTCAAAAAAAATATCGAATTTTATTTACATTTAGAATGCGTCTTCTCTCTTTACCAGTGCATAAAAATATTAGATTACATGGGAATAAATTACGCGGTGCTAACCGATGGTTCGGAAAGTTCTAAGCAAATTGTAACATCATTTTACAGAGAGAACACAAATGTATTTGCATACTACGTTTTGACATCCATATTATTGAACAATTATCACGATTTTTTAACATGGTGTGCAACCCACAATGGCGCAGGACTGAACATTTTTAAAGTGAAAGTGACACAATCTGAATTTGTAACCTTTATAAAATTATGTTATAAAAAATCAGACTTGTTGGCGCAAATTATAGAAACGGAAAAAAAAGTGGTGAGAGACTATAAAAAAGCGGCAACAAATCGCGTGCTACTCAAAACAATGAGAATGACAATTATTGGATTTGACTGATTCATTTTAATGCACGCACATCGCTTTTATCAAAACTCGTCATTAAACGCTGGTAATCGGTATATCTTTTTTCAATATCACTATAATCAGGTCTTTGAACAACGATTAAAGGAATTAGAAGCATCCACCTGTGCTGTTTTTGAAGATTTATCCAGTACTTATCAATTGCAAAAAAATAATGATGTTCCGGATTTTTCATAAGTTTTTCAACTCCCTCTTTAATGTTGGAAATCAAAGTATCATAATAATGTTTCTTAACAATGTACGCGGTTGTTGTTTGACAGTGGCTAACTCGAATGCTCACTTCGTCGTTTGTGGTAAATGGTGGCAGGTTATTTCCCGCAAGCAAAAGAACGTCCCATTCATTTTTCGGATTTGACAAGAATTTATTCACGTTTTCAACAAAATCATCCGGGAGTAAGAACGACACATCATCTTCCACTATCAAAACGCATTCCTTATTTTGTTCTTTTGCCATTTGAATGCATTTCAAATGACTCAAACTGCAACCGATTCGACCATTGACATTGTGTATTGCATTGAAGCGTTCTACATTATCACGAACGCCGATGAGGTCAAGCTGCTGTTCCACATGCATCTTTCTGTCAACGCGAGCCTTTAAATTTATGTAATATCCCCCTATTTTTGAAATGGTTGTTGTTGTCATCGAGAGTCGATTTTTTATTTGTTATAATGGTATAATGTATTAATTTATTGTATTAAATTATATTTATATTTATATTACTTTATTATTATTATGACATTTGCAAAAAATTACTTTTTATTTTTTAGCGCTGTTGTCGTTTCTTTGCTGATTATATACTATTTTTATACAATATATCACAACAACATGAACTCAAAACCTATTTATGCGATTGCCGTGTTTACCGACTCCATAAAAGGAACGGTTGCTTTTACTGAAGATTTGTCAAATGGACGAATAAAAATCGACCTGAATATTTCTGGACTAAAGCCGAAAAGCAAACACGGGTTTCATGTTCACGAAGCGGGGGATTTAACCGATAAATGCACCAGCATGTGTTCGCATTTCAATCCGTTTGGAAACACTCACGGTTGTCCTGGTATGAAAAACAGGCACGTCGGCGATTTAGGAAATATTCAAACAAATGGTAAAGGGGAAGCAAAATACACATTCTATGACAATATTATAAAGCTGAGAGGGTCGAAATCCAACATTATTGGAAGAGGGCTTATTATTCATGAAGATGAAGACGACTGTGGGCACGGCAACAATGCTGAAAGTTTGAAAACCGGAAATGCCGGAAAAAGAATTGCTTGTGCTGTGATCGGCTACTCGAAAGAAAATTTTAAATGTTGAATCAATAATACCATTCATTACCTGTTACTCATTCATTTTAATAACCAATAATAATAAATAAAATTGATTATTAAAACGATATACAAAAGATAGTATAAGATAAAGATAAGGAAGATAAAGTTAGTTCCCCGCAAATAACTCCAGACTTCAAACAAAAATGGCACAGACACAACAACCACCACAACCACATCATTCCAACAAAGTTGCACGATTAGCTGGATTTGCTGCAGATGAAAGTCGACTATCGATTCAACAATTCAAACATGGCGCCATTTTATGTAAAAGCGGCAAGAAAATTTGCGCAGGTCACAACATTGACACTAGAACGTCATACCGACGAAACATATGCTGCAGCATTCACGCCGAAATGGGAACCGTGACAAAATTCTTGAATAGTTATATCAAAATTCACGCAACTCGAAATTCAAACAAAATAAAACGCAAATTAAATAAGTTTTCAATTTGTGTTGTGAGAAGTATTATAATAAACGGACAAATTTGTTATGCAAACAGCACGCCATGTGGCGACTGTATAAGAAAATTACAAACAGTCGGATTGAAAAATATAATGTATTCAGATGAAAATGGTAACATCGTTACCGAAAAAATTGCAACATTCAATACAATCTCATCATTTGTAACCGGATCTATGAAGAAACAAAAATTTATTGAAAATATGCGGTTTAAATCATTAATTTGAGGGGGAAGGGGGACGTATGCCCCCCCTTCCCCCCTTTTACAACTCTTCGAGAATATCCATGTTCTTAAATATAAGCTTGTTGTTGACACTCGGATACTCTTTCATTTTTACCTTTAATACAGATAAAAATTTAATTTTAGAAACAATGCGCTCCCACTCTTCGTGGCTCGACAAAACATCCTTCCCATTTGTAACAAGAATAAAAATATTCTCATTCAACTCTTCCAGTTCATTTGTTTTATTCGCAAGTTTAATGTACGATGAAATAATTTCTTGCAATTCCATAATAATTTCCACAACTTTATCCGGATGCAATACGCCCTCCGCCATTAAATTTACTATAAAAGTACTCATTGCTCTGCGTTTGTCGTTTGTTTTCGTATTCTCGCAAAACTTGTTATAGTCGACGCTCGGATCAATATAATCTATTTTTTTAAACAATCCAACAAACTCTGAAAAACTTTTTTCAAAAACACATTTAAACACTTCGTGATAATTCATGAGTTCTTTGAATATTTTAGAATATAATGCCGAATAAAATATATTCGAACTTGCAGTATTAAATATAGAATTTGCAATTTTTGTAATATTCTCTTCATCAACAACGCTTGTTCCGTCTGTTCCGTCTGTTGCATGTGTTGCGTCAACTTCTTCACCTTCACTGGCAGGTGATGCCGTATTATCAATAATTTCTTTCACCTCGTCGAATATTTCATTTTTTACCACATCATACGTGGTTTCCGTAAGTTTGTTAAGCAAAGAACGAATCGTATCAATGCGCTTTTCAATTCCTTCCGCCTTTCTTAGTTCTGTCTTTTGAAATTTTCGAATCATATTCCAATCGTCGTCGGTAATTTGAGACGGGGTATTTCTTCCACGTCGAATATTATTGCCGTTGTTCCCAGCACTCGACGACGCCGTTGGTAAAACATTCTGTTTATTATCAAACTTGTTGTTGTTGTCCATTTTTTCCTGCTTTTCTCTTTTTGGAAATACAGGAGTTTTTATATAAGAAGGAGCGCCAACCTTATCCGCCAATGATGATATCAACTCTATTACACCCGAATCTTTCAAATCAGATGAAAACCCGCCCCAAATAATTGTATTAAAATCTTGAAGTGTGTATTGTTTCGCAGTCGTCATTTATTTCGTTGCCTATTATTCATATAAATAGTTGTTTATATCAGTTTAACATGATTATTTATTTGTTTTTGGAGAGACGCGGCATAAATATAGATGTACAAGTAAAATAATTAAATGTTTATAAAATAGCTTAAACAGATTGCTTCATTTAACACAAAGACAGGTTTCTTATGACAACTACGAATACGACGAGTACAAACACAATAAATCAGAATGTTAATGACACAACGAACACAATTGCTCCCAAAGAATTTTCAAAATGGGAAGATTTGGAAGATTTTAATCCAGAATTATTGCGCGGAATATATGCGCACGGTTTTGACAATCCAAGTATTATTCAACAAAAATCAATTCTCTCCCTTTTTGAGAAAAAAGATATGATTGCGCAGGCACAATCCGGAACAGGGAAAACAGGGGCTTTCAGCGTCGGCGTTTTACATAATGTTGACACGAGTATTAATAAAGTACAGGCAGTCATTCTTGTTCCGACTAGAGAATTGGCTAAACAAATTCAAGACGTTATTTCAAGTTTGGGTACATTCATGAAACAACTCAAAATTCAACTGTTGGTGGGTGGAACTTCGACGGAGCAAGATGTGCACGCGCTGAAAAACAACACTCCCCACATCATTGTGGGTTGTCCGGGACGCGTGCATGACATGATGCGCCGGCAACACATTCGCGGAGCCGACATCAATATGATAATTTTAGACGAAGCGGATGAAATGTTGTCCATTGGATTCAAAGAACAAGTGTATAATATTTTTAATTTTATCAATACAAATGTTCAGGTTGGACTTTTTAGCGCAACGCTTCCAGAAGAGTTGCACACCCTGTCCGAAAAATTTCTTAGAAATCCTGTGAAAATTCTCGTAAAATCAGAGCAGCTTACTCTTGAAGGCATTGTCCAGCACATGATTGCACTTGAAGATGATTCTCAAAAATACAGCACGCTGAAAGACATTTATAACATGCTTGCAGTAACTCAGAGCATCATTTATTGCAACAGCATCAAGCGTGTTGTTGATTTGAATGAAGCAATGCTGCAAGATAACTTCCCGGTGTGTTGCATCCACTCTGGAATGGAAAAACACGAACGCGATGCGGCATTTAGCGATTTCAAATGTGGCAAACACCGCGTCCTCATTTCGTCCAATGTCACTGCGCGCGGAATTGACGTGCAAAATGTCGGTGTTGTCATCAATTTCGACGTGCCAAAAGATGTGCACACGTATTTGCACAGAATTGGCAGGTCTGGAAGATGGGGTCGCAAAGGAATTGCAATTAATTTTGTAACCCGATGGGATTTGAAGAAAATCAAAGAGTTTGAGGCGTATTACCAGACCACCATTACAGAAATGCCCGCAACCTTGAATGTTTCTTCTTAATGTAGGGGCAGTGCGTGCCCCCTAATTCGTATCAATTTAATATTATTATTCTATTATTCATATAATTAGATTATTAAAAATAATTATATGAACAATCAAGACAATCAAACACAACAAACTAAAGAAGAATCAAAAAAAAATAGTATAAATAAACATAGTCCAACGACCATATTTAAATTGCCCATTACATTTGTCGAAAAAAATAAATTGCACATTTTAGATCAACACATTCTTACAGATTTAGAGTTGACCGAGTGTACTAATGCCACCAATACTGACTCAGTTAACAATGATAAGAATGCACCTGAAAACTTAGAAAATTCAGAAGAACCCATACCCATTCCCCAAATAAAAACCATGTATGACCACGTTTTTAATCCAAAAACAATATATGGAAAACATTTTTTATCGAACTGGGCAACTCATTACACTTCTGATGTCACCTTCTTGAAACAAACACAAACACTTGTTAAACATTTCTCTCCGCTGCAAAGTATCAATGATGAAGAAGTTGATGGAAATAACACCAACACAATCGACCAATACGACGACATTCACGCCATCTGGAATTCCATTCAAAACGATAAAAACTTTAAAGATAAATTTGGATACGTTGATATCGGGCTATTAGAACCGCTAAATTCATCCTCCTTCTTTCTTCAAATACTTTCTCTGCAAAATTTAGCATCGCCCGTAATTTCCCTGCTTACTCCACTCATTATTCTCATCATTCCTTTTTTTCTTCTCAAAATTCAAAAAATATCCGTGTCATTTTCTTCCTATGTGTCTTCACTCAAACGAATCGCACAATACCATCCAATTGGAAAAGTATTTGATAATTTCGGTTCTATTACATGGGATAAAAGAATTTATATTTTAGTGTCTATTGCATTTTACTTTCTCCAAATATACCAAAATGTTATGTCATGTCATCGTTTTTATAAAAACATGTTTCTAATTCACAATAATATACACAAATTTTCGGCATACATTGAACACAGCATTCGCAATATTTCATATGTTCATTCCATTGCATCAAATCTGTCTTCCTATCAACAATTCTGCCAAGAGAGCGCAATGCACGCAAACGTGTTGACGGCGCTTCATTCCGACATTAAAAATGTTATGCCGTTCAAGGTCACGCTTGCCAATATTTCAAACATTGGAACCATTATGAAATACTACTACCAAATTTTCGCTAATAATGATGTTAAAAACGCAATCAGCTACAGTTTCGGTTTCAATTCATATTTTGAACACTTGTCCGGATTAAAAAGCCTTATTTTATCCAAAAAAATTGCACCGTGCACATTTGTTAAATCTGCGGCAAAAAAAACGTACCTTGATTCGTCTTATTACGCACCACTCATGAATCAAAACCCGGTAAAAAATAAAGTTTTATTGCATAAAAAAACAACCATTACCGGACCAAACGCTGCCGGAAAAACAACGCTGATTAAATCCACGCTCCTAAATGTCATATTCTCTCAGCAATTCGGATACGGATTTTATAAAAAAGCAAGACTGTTGCCATACCATTACGTTCACAGCTACCTCAATATTCCCGACACGTCTGGACGAGATAGCCTGTTTCAAGCCGAATCTCGCAGATGCAGAGAGATTTTAACGTGCCTTCTTGAAAATAAAAACAAACGACACTTTTGCATTTTTGATGAACTGTATTCTGGAACAAACCCTTATGAAGCGGTTGCAAGTGCATACGGGTTCATCAAATACTTGAATAAATACGACAACTTGGACTTGTTGTTAACCACCCACTACACCAAACTGTGCGAACTTTTGCAAACCGAACATGTACAAAACATGCACATGAAAATTGAACTGTGTGAAGGCAGTGAAATAAAATACCTTTACAAATTAGATAAAGGAATATCTTCAATCAAGGGCGGCATCAAAGTGCTTCAAGACCTAGATTATCCGCAAGATATTATAAATTCAACGAGAGACATCATTAATTCCGAGTAAAGTAATTTTGTATACTTTCTTTATATTTGGCTTATTTGATTGATTGTTATTCTTTTTTCGTTTACTATTTCGTTTATTATTTCGTTTTTATTTATATAGATTGTTTAATACACTAAATATAAAATCATGTTGAGCAATATTTCAGATTTATTTACCATGGCAAGTTTAGCAATTTGTATGTTGTTGAGCGGAATCATATTCTATTACCTTCGAACTCGCATCAATATGCTCGAACAATCTGTAATGGAACAAGCACAACTGCTGCAACAAGTTTTGAGACATTCGCAAAATCAACAACAACTACTACTACAACAACAACAAAATGCAACGATGGCTGCATCTACAACGGCAACTACTGCAACAGCAACAACTGCACCAAAATCATTGCAACAACAACAACAACAACAACGGTTAATTCCGGTATCAGATGACGACTCGGATGACTCTGATGACTCTGATGACTCTGATGACTCGGATGACTCGGATGACTCTCATGACTCTGAATCTGATGACGACGGCGTCAATCTGCATCATTCAAAGTCAATTGACTTATCAGCTCTTACATCAACCGTCCAAACGCCTTTGATGTCGTCCACTTTTTTTGAAAACGGCGGTTCAGGTTCAAACACTGAAATAAAAGTAATTGAACTTAAAAATTATTTCAATAATGGCAACAATGACGGAAATGGCGACAGCGGTAGCGACAGCGAGAGTGAAAGCAGTAGCGACAGCGAGAGTGAAAACAGTAGCGAGAGTGAAAGCGACAACGGCAACGGCAATGAAAGCGATGACGGCAATGATAAGGGCATGAATAACAATGGAAGTAACAACGCTGATAAAAAGAAACATTTCGAAAAATTAAACAAGGGAGCACATCCAGCACATCCAGCATTAGATGTTCCAGTTCCTCTCAAAAATATGCCGGTGAACATGTTGAGAGATTTAGCAAAAACAAAACTCACTCATTTAGAACAGCCCGCCATTAACAAAATGTCAAAAAAAGAAATCCTTAAAGCGCTCGATAATTAATAATTAATAATTAATTGAATTCATAGTGTAATATTTAATAAATATAATAAAATAAATATTACATTATTTTATTGTATTTAATACATTTAATAATTAAATATTTATTTTAATAATATTATATACTATATTACTATATATATATACTATTATCAAAATACATTTTTAAAATAAAATGAGCTGGGGAACTTGCTACTCTGGGTCCAACAACATTCATTTCAATTTCCCTCCCATTATGGCAGACGGGCGAAATTACGCAACATGGCAGCCTGGAGCCGTCGTGAATGAAATCATCCGGGAAAAAAATAACATTACCAGTAACTCGCAGTATCGACAATATTTAACACATAATGCTACAGAAGTCATGCAAGCCAATCTTGTTGGCGCAGCCGACGCATGCGGGTTCAACCTGGACCTAATAAGCAATAGTAATAACGGTAATGTAACAACGCCGTTTCTTTTTTCATCCCCATGGGATCAAAGCCAGCCGTTTGGATACGAATCTAGCGATTTGAAAAACTTGTACTTGTCGCGTTACGAACTGCAAAGTCGGATGATGGCGCCGTCGCTTTCTCAAGAACAATACTTGTTTGGCGGATTTCCTAACCCTAATTCATAAATTCATAAATTTGTAGTTCCATCGGGTTGTAAATACAAATAAATACAAAGATTTATCAAATATAGACAAACATATAAACATATACAAATATTATATAATCATTTTATATATATAATAATTGTATATATATAATATAATAATATAATTTAAACAAAATAAAATCAAACAAATCATGTCCATTTTATCTTCCGTCAGTTCCAATTACTACACGAAAAATATTCTTTTTTACATTATGATACTGTTTATCGCATTCATGTGCACGCAATACAAACAAACGGTGCGAAATGGGGAAATTTTAGACGAAAACGACCTCATTCGGAAATACTTGCTGCACGACCAAGACTACGACACAATATTTAATAAGAAGAATGCAAAACCGATTTTATGGATTCACATTGAATATGATGTGAATTCGCGCAAGTGGCTGAATTATGGTTCCAGAAACACGACCGAACTCAATCAGCCGTACTTGTATTTAACTATTCGAAGCATTATACAGAAATGCAGCGACTCGTTCCACATTTGTTTAATCGACGACTCGTCATTCAATAAACTGATGCCCAATTGGACGCTCAAAGCACAGAATTTGCCGAGCCCGCTTCGTCCTCATTTAAGAGAACTCGCATTTGCAAAAGTGCTTGAAATGTACGGCGGAATGCGAATTCCTCCGTCGTTTATTTGCTTTCAGAATTTATTTCCTATTTACAATACGGCGCTGCTTCCGGCTAGCGCGTTTGCGGGCGAAATGCTGGCAACATCCTCCGTGTCCACCGTTGCGGAGTTTTTCCCCAGCACCGAAATTATGGGATGTAAACGAAACAGCCCAGTCATGCAGAAATATATCTCGTATTTAGAAGTTTTAATTTCCAAAGATTATACCAACGAAATGGACTTTCTAGGTGAATGCGGACGATGGTGCTATTCTGAAATCATTTCCGGAAATATGAGCGCAATTACTTCCACTCTATTTGGAATTCAATCCCAAAGCGGAAGCGCCATCCTTATTGACGATTTAATGGGCGACCAAGATGTTGATTTAGACAAAAATGCCGTCGGATTATATATTCCAGAACGCGAATTATTAAAACGCATCGCTTTTGGATGGTTCGTTCGACTTTCACCAGAACAAGTTTTAGAATCAAATACTCTTGTTGGAAAATATCTACTTTACTCGAATTGATTCAGGTAAAATTTATTTATAATTTATTTATAATTTATTTATAATTTATTATAAATATATATACATATATATATATATATTATAACATTATAATTACAAATAAATAATAGCTATGGCTCAGGCGATTGGTTTTCTTGATAATATTGATGATATATTGCGCTATACTGGTCCTGAATTTACAGCCACACTTAATCAGTATACTGACGCTATACGAGACGATGATACAACAGCCGGTGCCGTGAACTTTACTGATCTTGAGCGCTGTTATAAAATTCAGAAGTTTATTGATCTTTTTAATGATGAATATCTTCCAAAAATCAAAGCGAACGCCACTATACGTAAAATGGAAATAGGAGAAGCTGTGGAAAAAGGCTTTATTACACCTGGTCTTGCTTATAAGGCTGATGTGGCGAATATAAAGATTGGAGCATACTTTAAACATTTTTGTGATCATGATCCATTAGTATATAATCATAATGGTACGACAAGGATAAATGTCATAGATCGTGCAACAGGTGCAATAGGAGTGGGAGCGATGCCAGCCCCACAAGATATTAACGCGTTTATAGCTTATTTAACAGACCCAAATGCAAGACCACCTGAGTTAATGGATGCTTTAAGTTACCTTTGGAATCCGGTGGATCCCGACCAAGTATGTTATAAATATAGAATGCCATCAGTTTTATTTACAGTAAATCCAAGAACAACTGTTCTTCAAATTGTGAATGCTCCAGCTCCAAATGCTACAGGTCCTAGCAGAGAAGTTAATAGATTTAGTGCGGGTGGCATAGTAATACCGAATACTAATGTATTTCCTGGTGGGAAGGATGATGCAAACTTAGAAGTAATAGGACAGCTTCGTGGAAGTAATAAAGTTGGTTTTGGTAACAGTACCCCATTAAGTACTGAGAAATATAATTCATATTTTACATTTCCTAATTTTTTATTAGGAGAAATGTTATATATGAGTCCGGACCCAAACGGGGGGAGACCACGCCCCCCAGCAACGTATGTTTTTAGACCGTTCGTCGATAGTAGTAGTCAGAATGATATGGAGTTTTGGGTAAAAAATTATGAGACGGCGGATGCATCTTTTCCTTACGATAAGAAAAGGTATGTTTTACCAGAAGGTTGGAAGATGATAGAGAGAGCCGATGGAATAATTATGTATTTGTCTCCAACAAATGTTTTGCATTCAGATCCTCCGCCTGGTTCATATTATATAAAAAAATCTGACGAAGATATATTGAGAGTTATAAAATCAAGCTCTGCGTATACGGCAATGGTAAATGCTGTAAACGCAGCGATAATAGCGGGTGGTGGACATGATGCCGTGCAGATGGGAAATTCAAATGTTCAGAACAAGTTAAAATTAGTTGCATATATGACAAATATAGCTCATCTTAAAACAAATGGTATAACAGGTGGTAATAAAAAAAAAACTAAAAGAAAGAACATAATAAAGCATATGGCAAAATCAAAAAAAAAACACAACTACAAATAAAAAAATGAATGAGTGAATAAATTTGAAAACTTATTCATTCATTTTAAGTTTTACATTATTTATATTATAAGTTAATTGATGCGATTGGATTGAATATCGGAAGAAACAATGTAGATTGAATTTTCGGTAAGAATAATGTACTCGGTTTCAATTTTAAAAATTTTTGAAACGGGACTTGTATATTCATCCTCGCTTTTAACGAGTAATTTTTCGCCGTTTTCTTTTACTCCGATAATAACTTTTTTTTCAAGCGAAAGCGTCCAATAGTCGAGCATAATGGGACGGTCTTCGACGATGCCAAGTTTTGCGGCGTGTTGCATGCAGAGCTGTGACGGCATGCGAAAAGACGAACCCGAACCCGAACCTGAACCTGAACCCGAACCTGAACCTGAACCCGAACCCGACGATGAACTGCCGCCAGTAGCGCTCTCTGAGGGCGGTGGCTGATTTCTTCCAGTATTTTGACTCATCAAATTAATTGTTATATAGATAACATTCTTATTTTCTTTAAATACTTAAATGCACAATTTATAAAAAATAATTATTATTTATTAATATTAAATAATTATTAAAATTATTATTTTGTTTTTAGTAAAATTTTTTTAGTAATTAATAACAATAATAATAATAATAATAATAATAATAATAATAATAAATAATATTAAATTATAATATTCGTACATACTATAATGGCACGCAATACACCAAGAAGTCAAAACGGGAGGTCGGCAATTGCGCGAAAAGCAATATTTAGCGCAACTGGTAAAACAGATGGCATGTACACAAACACTAATAATGGCGGCGGAATGAGAAAAGGAGGAGCACAGCCGTCTGCCACCGGGTTCATGATTCCTTTTGGACGCAGGAACTTGATTGCTGTTCCGGCATTAAATGCGAATTATTTGTTCAATTGGACGCCATTCATCAATGCGGGAAGGCGCGCATACGGCGCAAATCTCGGATAAGGATGATAACTTATGTCTTTAATCGAATCGAATCGAATCGAATCGAATAGTATTTTGGATTCAGATATAGAAAGATAATGATAATAATTACACTGTTATCATTATCATCCATCACATAGTTACACATCCATCACATAATACAATCGTGCACATGTTTATTACCATTGACTACCGAGAGAAAGAGCTCATTGATTTGTTTCAGCTGAAATTTACTGAAACAAAACCGGAAACGGAAGAAGTAAAAGGAAAAGAGAAAAAGAAGGAGAGGGGAATCATAGAAAATATAAAAATAAAAGTAGAAAATTTGAAATTAGGCGATATTATTATAAGTGATGGTGGTGACAATGAATTGCTTTTATTTGAACGAAAAAGTTTGAATGATTTGGCATCGAGCATAAAAGACGGCAGGTATGTGGAACAGTCATTTCGATTGGATGGATACGAGTCTGTTCCAAACCATAATATTGTTTACATTATTGAAGGCGACTTGTCAAAATGGAAAGAAAATGGGAATTACAATGGCAGGGTGAATAAAAAAACGCTGCTTTCGTCAATGTGTTCCATGCTATATTACAAGGGGTTTTCGGTGATAAGAACTATGAATATGACAGAGACGTGCGAGCTGATATTGAACTGGGCGGACAAACTTCAGCGAGAGAAGTTGACAAAAACGCCGTATTATAGTGGTGCAAAAATGGGAAAACAAGCACAAGAACCAGTGCAAGCACAAGAACTAGTACAAGAACAAGAACCAGTGCAAGCACAACAAATCCAAACCGTTCGCGAGTCGCAGCATTATTGCGACGTGTTCAAGATAAAAAAAGAAAAAAATGGCAATATTACTCCAGATAACATTGGAGAGATAATGCTTTGCACCATTCCAGGAATAAGTTCAAAAACGGCGATAGTAATAATGAAGGAATTTAAAACAATAAATTGTTTAATAAAGTCGCTTGAGAATGATGGACATTGTTTGAATAATATTTACATGGAGACCAACGATAAAAAGCGGAAAATTAGTTCGCAGTGCATAGAAAATATTAAAAGGTATTTACTAGGATAAAGTAGAAAGTTAAGCCACGTATATGTTCACCTCGTTGCCGTCATAATATCCGGAATCAACTAAATGTTGCGTATATTCTGGACCTCCCCAATTTTCATCCATAGGATTAGGACTTAACCCAGAATCTTGCTCTATAAAATTAAGCGCATCCAGCGGTGTAAAATCGCCCATGTTGAATCCGGATGCGTCAAATCCGGGATACGAATTTGTATTGTACGGGGGATCGTTGCGATTGGAATCCATAAGTTTGGTCACAGTGGGCATCTGAATGCCTGCGGTCGTGTCAATCATTGGTGGCAACCCACCTTGCAAATCAACCGGAGACGGTCTAATCTTATAAACATCTTTTCCTTGCGCGTCATTCATGTGCTGCAAAAATAAAACCGGACAGACAATTCCCTGACTTTTTTGCCAATCTACAAATTCAACATAATCTTCTAAATTATTAAATTTTACCGGATTTACTCCAGGAACTTTAGCTATTTTTGAATTATATAAGAAAATTTCACTACCTTTTTGTATTAAAAGGTTGGGACACCGTTTTTGATTGGTTGCTGTGAACCCTTCGGCTGCGTTCAATGACGAGTAGTTGAGAACAAAATAAAGTCCGAGAATAAACACGACGATTGTAAATACTAGTTTGTTTGAAACATGAGGAATTTGCATGGTTATAATAAATAAATATTTATTTTTTTTGTTTATTATTGTTTATTATTATAGGTAGAGAATAAAAATATATAATATATAATATATAATAATTACACATTTATTCATATATTATATAAAATGGTCAGCCTTAAATATGAACCTGAACATAATGTAAAAAACTTGAAAGGTCCGTGTGTCATAGTCATACACGCTGAATGGTGTGGTCATTGCAAAGACTTTATGCCGGTGTATAATAATGAAATTGTCAAGTCAAATAATTTTGATGAAGAATTAAAAGATTTATTAACGCTTTCATCCGTCGAAGAAAAAGAATATTCAAATTCAAAGAATTTATTCGGTGAAATTGACGGATACCCGACAATTCGATACATTACATTCGACGAAAATGGAAAACCTCTGAAAAATAAAAGCAAGAATAATAATAATAATAATAATAATGGAACCATTATGAGAATTGACGCTGTAAATATTCCCAGAAACTCTGAAGCGGTGACCAACTGGATTAATAGTGTTGTAAAGAGTGACATAAAAAAAAAACACAAACGCAGACACAAAAATAACAAAAATAAGATTATTCACGACATGCGTGGTGGTGGTGGTTCCAAAAAGACAAAAAGAGTAAAAAGGACAAAAAGAGTAAAAAGATCAGTAAAAAGGACAAAAAGAGTAGTAAAAAGGAGTTAATTTATTTTTTATATTTTAAAACATTTATAATATAAAATTGAATTTTATAAAAGTTAAAGAAAGGTAGATATAGATATATATCCAAGCAAAAAACTTTCACTGAACTATTGATTGGATAATGTCAGCAGCAGCAACAACAACAACAGATGATAAGAAGAAGAAGAAAATTATAATCAAACCAAAGCCAATACAACAACAACAACAACCACAACAGTCAAAAGAAGTCGAAGACAATACGGTGTCGATTCGTCTTTTAGATTTCAATATATATGATGAAAACACTATCGCCATCGGAGGAAAGAAAATGGTGATTCAAATGTTCGGTCTAAATGAAATGGGGGAATCGTGCGCCATTTTTGTTGAAGACATGAATCCGTTCTTCTATGTTTTAGTTCCTTCTGACTGGGACGAACGCGCAAAAAACGAATTTGTCAAAGAGATTATAAAGAAACTGAGAGTTTCAGAAGGGTTGATTATAAAACAAAAATGCGCGCTTGTGAAGCGGAAAAAACTGTATGGATTTGATGGTGGAAAAATGCACAACTTTGTAGTATTATATTTTAAAAACTTGGCAATTATGAATAGGGTGAAAAATTTGTGGTATATTTCTTGTCCTGAAACGTCGTCGTATGATTTGAATCCCGAAGGGTTTAATTACAACGGGACATGTCTTAGGATTTATGAATCCAACATTCCTCCGCTGTTGCGGTTTTTTCACATGAATGAAATCAGCCCATCTGGGTGGGTGGAATTTTCAAATGAAAGTGCAAGTGTCACCAAAATTTCAGAAGAAGAAAAGAAAATAACAACATGCATGCATGAATACGTAATTAGCATGCAAGACATTCACGCGCAACCCGACAAAGAAACTCGTGTCCCGTACAAGATATGCAGTTTTGATATTGAGGCGAGCAGCAGTCACGGCGATTTCCCGCTTGCAATCAAAACGCACAAAAAGCTCGCGACCAATATTGTCGACGTATGTCGGTGCATTCAAAATGATGATGGAACAATTAGTAATGAATTGTTGCGTGAAATGATTCACGTTGCATTTTTAAACACAAGAAGCAAAAACGAATACATTGACGGAAACGTTCAGAAAATATATTCAAAAAGACAATTATCAAAAAGTGAAGTTGATTCGCTGGTGGAAAAGTTCATCACAGAAAAAATTAAAAATTTGGCGATTGAGAATAGTGCAAGTGATGCAAACACAATTGAAGCCATGTTTGAATCCATCGGAAAAAAACTTGCGTTGGCGACAGCATCAGCAGCGAGTGGTAATGGCGGCGACGGCGAAGGCGACAGTGATGATGGAAGCGACGACGACGATGAACCTTCTTCTGACAATGGTGTCACAATGAAAATTGTAGAAGAGGTGAAAAAAACAAGCAACAAGACATTTACAATGACGACGACGACGACGTCGGTTGATAAAAATATGACTGTATTACAACTGCTTCAATCATGTGCGCCTGCACACACCCGAGAAGTAAAAATAAATCATTTGAATTCCGCATTATCCGGCATTTTTCCAGAAGTTGAAGGCGATAAAGTAACATTTATTGGATCAACCTTTTTGAAATCAGGAGAAGAGCGCCCATATTTGAATCACTGTTTGACTATTGACACGTGCGACAATGTTCACGACGTGCAGAATTCAGAAATCCAGGTTTGCGGAAGCGAGTGCGACATGTTGTTGGAATGGACAAAATTGATTCAGCGCGAAGACCCCGATATTATAATTGGATACAATATTTTCGGTTTTGATTACAACTTCATGTTTCATCGCGCTACAGAAAATGATTGCGCCCAAGAATTTTTAAAACTGTCTAGAATAAAAGGTAAAGTCTGCGGCGAAGTTGACCCCAAGACACGAAAGCTTGCAATCGAGGAAAGCACTATTGTCATTGCGAGCGGACAGCATGATTTGCAGTATATCAAAATGCCAGGCAGGTTGCAAATTGACATGTACAACTACTTGCGACGAGATTACAACATGTCGTCTTACAAGCTGGATTATGTTTCGGGATATTTTATAGGCGACGCAGTGACAAAAATCGAGCACAAGATCAACGAAGCCGGGCAAGATGTTACTGCGGTTTACACGGGAAATGTCATGGGACTGGACGTTGGAAGTTACATCAGTTTTGAAGAAACGAGCAATTCAACCGACGGATACAAGGGCGGCGAAAAGTTCAAAGTAACTCGACTAGATACTACGACGAAAGTATTCGAAATTTCGGGCAAGGAAATGCCCAACATGGAAAAGAAAGTGCGATGGGGGCTAGCAAAAGATGACGTGACGCCGCAGGACATTTTCAGAATGACGAATGAAGGTCCAGCAGAGCGCGCAATCATTGCAAAATACTGTATCCAGGATTGCAACCTCGTCCACCACTTGATGCGCAAAATTGACGTTTTAACCGGTTTCATTGAAATGGCAAATATTTGCAGCGTTCCAGTCAGCTTTCTGGTTTTTCGCGGACAGGGAATCAAGCTCACCAGTTTTATCGCAAAAAAATGCAGCGAAAAGAAAACGCTCATTCCAGTACTGGACCGAAGATTCGGAAATGAAAGTTACGACGGGGCAATTGTGCTTCCGCCCAAGTGCGACTTGTATTTAGACAATCCGGTTGCGTGCGTCGATTATTCGTCATTGTATCCGTCATCGATGATTAGCGAGAATTTGTCACACGACAGCAAAGTATGGACAAAGGAATATAATTTGGACGGGATACTGGTTTGTTCCACCGGTGAAACGGACAGCAGCGGCGTGTTCATATACGACAACTTGCCTGGATACGAATATGTCGATGTGGAATATGACACATACGTGTGGAAACACAATGCTAGAGGAAAGGCGATAAAGACGGTCAACGGGAAAAAGGTGTGTCGATTTGCGCAACCAAAGATGAATGTTGTGAGCGGCGTTATCGGTGAAAAGGCAATCATGCCTTCGATTTTGGAGGAACTGCTTGAAGCTCGAAGCGCCACGCGCAAGCTCATTCCAAAGCAGACGGATGATTTCATGAAGAATATTTTGGACAAACGTCAGCTGGGTTATAAAGTAACAGCGAATTCGCTGTACGGTCAATGCGGTGCCAAAACGAGCTCATTTTATGAGATTGATGTGGCGGCATCCACAACGGCAACAGGCAGAAAGCTGCTCCTGTATGCCAAGCGGGTGGTTGAAGAAACATACGGAAATGCTGAATGCCAGACCAAATATGGTGTCGTAAACACGCGGGCGGAGACCGTGTATGGGGATACGGACAGTGCATTCTTTACATTTAATTTGGCAGACAAAGACGGAACACCGATTCGCGGCAAACAAGCGCTAGAAATCACGATTGAGCTTGCACAGCAAGTGGGGGAACTGGCTTCGTCATTCTTGAAAGCGCCGCATTCGCTGGTGTACGAAAAAACAATCATGCCGTTTTGTCTGCTTCGCAAAAAGGGATATGTCGGAATATACTATGAAACGAATGCAAACAAAGGAACAAGAAAAAGTATGGGAATTGTTTTGAAGCGCAGGGACAATGCGCCAATTGTCAAAGACGTGTACGGCGGAATTATAGACATACTTATGAAGGAACAAGACACGGGACGCGCCATTTCATTTCTCAAAGACTATTTGCGAAATCTGGTGAGTGAGAAAATTCCGTTGGAAAAGCTCATCATTACCAAGTCGCTGAATTCAAACTATAAAAACCCGCAACAAATTGCACACAAGGTGCTTGCGGATCGGATGGGACAGCGCGACTCTGGAAATAAGCCTAGCGTCGGGGACAGAATACCGTTTATATACGTGCACAATCCGGATAAAAAGGCGCTACAGGGTGAAAGAATCGAGCATCCCACGTACATTAGGGAAAATAATATACGCCCCAATTACACGTTTTACATTACGAATCAAATTATGAAACCTGTGCAGCAGCTCTTTGCGCTGGTGCTAGAAAAAATTCCTGGATTTAAACGACGTGAAGAAACGTTTAAAGACAGAATCGAGTTTGAAACAAATAAGATTGGGGCTGAAAACAAAGAAGCCTTGCAAAAAAAGATTACTGATTTGCGGCAAAAAGAAGTCAAGGCGCTGCTGTTTGACGAGTTTTTAATACAAGCAGACAATGCCATTAATAAAAATCAGAGTATTAAGAATTTCTTCAAGTAGGTAAGGGGGCGACGCGTACCCTTTTTTTTTATACTTTTTTAGAAGTGTTTGCACCCAAATAAGCAGAGTAAACAACATCCGATTAATCCGCAAAAATATAATTTAAAACATCCATCATCTTCAAGACCTGGTTTATTATCAGGATAATAATCACAATCGCTCTCATCATGTTGATGTGCATCATGTTGATGTGCATTTTCATATGTTTCGTTTGAAATGGAGTAATATGTAAACGGTTTTGTAAGGTCTTTTACGAAATGTTGACCGATTATTGTTTTTGTATTGTTTCTTGTGCTTGTATTTGTGTACAACTCTTTATATTGAGTATCATCAAAATGCGAATAATTTACACTTTTATTTTCATTTGACATAGTATTAGTATGGATGGAATAAATAGATAAGGAAGAATAAACATACAACTATATAATAAAATATAATTAACTATTTTTTTAATTATATTAATCAAGTATTTTTCTTTAATCAAATTCTGATTCCGATTCCGATTCTGATTCCATTTCTGAACGATTATAGCGATTTCCAATTCTAGTTTCGTCATCATTGTAGTCGTTCGAATAAGAATTCAAATTATATCTACACATTGGACATGTTGAATTTGAATCAAGCCAACGAAATAAACTATACGGATTAAAGTTGTGTTTACAGTGATTAATTTGCATAATACAATCAATTTCTTCGAAATGTATTTGCGAAATGGGACATATCTCATTTTTTGGGTTGTGTATCGTGCAAAATGGAATTAATTTTGTTGCAATTTGAATGGTGTCATAACTAACATAATTTGGGTCACCTTCGTTTTGATCCGGTTGTTGCTGTTGCTCATGCAAAAAAAATGTCTGCGCTCTTTGCTCTCTTTGCTCTCTTTGCTCTTCTCTTTGTAGAGGCGGTGGTTGCGGTGGTTGCGGTGGTTGGGGTGGTTGTCGTTGTTGTTGTTGAAATGTTCTTTGCATAAACGGCTCTGCTCTTTGTTCTCTTTGCACCATCGGTCGTACTGATAGTGGTTGTAGTGGTTGTAGTGGTTGTAGTGGACGTAGTGGTAGTTGCAGTAGTCGTTGAAAATAATTTGAACTTATAGTTTCATCTCTGTTCAGTTCTCGATTATTCATATTGGTTGTCTCAATAAAATCTAACCAGTCGTAACTCCTGTTTATTCTTGAATTTATTGGAAGTATTGGTGACAATGATTGCGCGTGCGGCGGAGGAGGAGGAGGAGGCGGAGGCGAACGAGGAGGTGACGAAGATAATGAAACGGACAAGTTGGGTGTTGAAATGCTTCTTTCCGCTCTTGACGTAACTGAGGGTAGCGGCAACCTATATCTAACAAACGTTGCAGTTATGGGCTGTTCTTGTGACAAAGGCGCAGGAACAGGGGCAACAGCAGCGGGAACAGGGGCAACAGCAGCGGGAACAGGGGCAACAGCAGCGGGAACAGGGGCAACAGCAGCGGGAACAGGGGCAACAGCAGGCGATAAATTTCTAAAAATAATCCGATTATTTAAAATTCTAATTAATCCGCGTTCAAACGTCATAAATCCGTTTAACACTTCTCTCGTTGATGAAATGTATGATTCTACTAAATCATAATAAATCATATCCGGTTCATTATTGATATTCGTATTAAATGAATCCGAAATTCGTCCGCTCATTTGATTTGCTATTTGTTGTTATTATTATTATTCAATATTTATTATTAATATTTTATTTTTATTATTAATATATTTATTTGATTCTCTCTTCTCTCTTATAATCTGTATTAAAGATATTAAAGATATAATGTAATAGTTATTAGATTAAAAAAACAATTACATTATGAGTCCGGTATCTATAAAATCGTCATCAACGTTAACACAGCTTCAACCACAAAAACTAACCGAATGTAAATTAGAAAAATATAAAAATAAGGGAATATCAGGTCTTGCAAATTTGGGAGACACTTGTTTTATTAATGCATTATTGCAGATTATTTCTCACACGTATGAATTGAATGAGCTGTTGAACGGAGATGGATATAAATCTAAACTAAATAAATGCATTGAATCAGAATTGTTGTCGTCTTGGGACGAATTAAGAGTGCTAATGTGGAGTGAAAACTGCACAATATCACCAGGTGGGTTTATACACGCCATTCGTAAAATATCCAAAATAAAAAAAAATAATATGTTTTCAACTATTTCTCAAAATGACATGCCAGAATTTTTAACTTTTTTGTTTGATATTTTTCACACTGCTCTTAAAAGAAAAGTAACAATGACAATTGATGGCAACCCAAAAAACAAACGAGATAAAATGGCAAAAATGTGTTATGAAATGATGCAAAAAGAGTACACTGAAAACTACTCTGAAATTTTAAACATGTTTTATGGAATTCATGTGTCAACCTTGACAAGTGTCAGCGGCGTTGCCAAATCAAACGACGAATATCTTAGCATTCGCCCGGAACCATTTATGGTAATAAGTTTGCCCATTCCTTCTGAAGCGCCGTCAAAACAAGACCACATTTCTTTGATGGATTGTTTTGATTTGAACTGTGAAAGCGAATTGATGGAAGGCGAGAATGCGTGGTTTAACGAATCTTTAGGAAAAAAACAAAATGTGTATAAGCGACTGGTGTATTGGAGTTTGCCAGAGATTATGGTAATTGACATAAAACGGTTTGAATACAATTCTGATACGGATTCATTTGTTAAAAATCAATCAAATATAAAAATACCGATTGAAAATGTGAGTTTTTCAAAATATGTAGAAGGTTACAATAAGGATAGTTATGTGTACGATCTTTATGGAATTTGCAATCATCACGGGGATGAAAACTTTGGTCACTATACTTCAACTATAAAAACGGCAGACTCTAGATGGTTTAATTTCAACGATTCAACTGTTAAAGAAATTCATATAAAAGGCTCGGAGATTATTGGAAATACTCCGTATTGCTTATTCTATAGAAAAAAATAAAAGATGGAAAATATAAAAAACTAATGTAATGTTATAATATAAAATATTACATTTTTACTCATTTTTAATATTATTTAATATTTAATAAATATAAATAAAATAAATGGATTTAACTTATAATTCTATAAGCGGAATAAATACAGACCCAACTGTTTATTTAAAGAAATTTATTACAACAACAAATGGAAAGGAAGATGTCCAGATAACTGCTGATACTAGAATATACATGCTTATTGCACTCGTAGTTATTATTATTATATATGGACTTTTATTTGCAGTTTTAGGTGGAAGCGGAGGAACTGGAGCTGGAACGGACTCTAGTCCCGGCGCAACAAAAAGTATAGGACTACGGTTTTTTGAAGTTCTGTTATGGTCAGTCTTTATCATGCTTATTTTGTTGAACGGATTCCAATATTTTTTCAACGTAAATCTTACGACAAGATTTGTGAATTTTTTTACAGAGAAGCCTCAACTTGAAGTTACAATGCAGGTACCTCAAGATGAACCGGTACCAACGATGAAGATTAAAAGGGAAGTTTTCAATATTCCGGATAATAAATACACGTATTATGACGCAAACGCGATTTGTGCGGCATATGGCGCAAAACTTGCAAATTATGATCAAGTAGAATCGTCATATCAAACGGGGGGTGAATGGTGCAACTACGGGTGGTCAGACAACCAAATGGCACTTTTTCCCACACAAAAAGAGACATGGGATAAATTGCAAAAAATCAAAGGACATGAAAATGACTGCGGAAGACCTGGTATAAATGGCGGATTCATTGACAATAAACATGTCCGATTTGGTGTAAATTGTTACGGTTACAAACCGCTGATTACCCCTGCAGAAACGCAAAAAATGCAGAATGCACCCGTCTACCCTTTAACATTGAAAGATATTGAAAAACAAAAACGAATCGATTATTGGAAAAAACGAATTCCCGAGATTTTACTCTCACCATTTAATCGCTCATCTTGGTCAATTCTTTGATTTAGTACACAGTTGTAGTTTATATTTAATTATTATTTCTTCTTGTTTTTCTTCGCACATATATTTTATCCACTTTCAGATTTTTTATATTTATACTATTATTACTGTTACTTGCACAATTTATTGTTCGTTTTCTCGTGTTTTTCCTTGAAGACGCAGCATTTTCATTACTGTGACTAGGATCGGTTAAAGCATTCTCTAAAAGTATTCGAAATAAATCCGCATCAACTTCTTGAGAATTTATTTCTCTAGCATCTTCTTTTAACTCACAGTTATTGTCGTTATTATCACCTACAATTATGAACTGCGATGACGAGTGCGATGACTGTGATTGCGGTTGAGGTTGCAGTTGCGGCGGCATTATAAGTTCAAGGTCGCCAATTCCCGCAATTCTATCATCGTTATTGTCATTCATGTGAAACATGTTAAATTCGTTTTCTTTTTTCAAAGCCTGCTCCATATGGAATTTTGGACCGACAAATAATAAACCCATCGGAACTCCGGACTCTTCTTTATAAAAATTTTCCATTTCTTCATTGTAGTGTTCATCTTCTTTTTTGTTTTTCTTTTTACCACCTTTTTGTTTTCTTTTTGTGCCGCCAAATATTTTACTTATTCTATATCCGCCGCTAGTAATGGAATTTCCATCCGCCGAATTTGTGAAAACCAAGTCCCTTGCTGCATCAAACATTTTATAATTATATAATTTATATATTTATAATTATATATTTAACTATTTAACTAATTATTTCACCAAGTCTTATTAACTATTATAATACCTCTTAATTTCTGGATTAATTTTAATCTCTCTTTTATCTTTTATGTATTTCAAAATATGCTGGACTTGAGAACTGTTCGGTATTATTTCATGCAGACACTGCTCTATAAATGTTAAAGATAAGGGGTTCGATGTTTTGGTCTCTATAAATCGTAACCGCCCATCCATTGTTGAAATGGACGTGTTTAATAATTTTTTATTATTTACAACGTCCATAATAGATGCTTCTAAATCATTTTTCATTTCTCTCGTTGTTTTGATTTCGCTGTTTATTTTTTTTAATTTGTTATCGAGTTCAATCCATTTTTGGATTTGTTTGTCGAACGCGGATACTGTACTTATCGCAGGTTTCGCAATTGTCGTCACGACATTTGATGACGACGACGTTGATGTTGCCATCGTTGTTGCCGTTGCTGTCGTATTTTTCCCAAAAGTATTCATATTTTATATGTTTTTATATATAATAATTATAATAATATATAAAACTATGCTAAATTCCTTAATAACTACGTGTACATTACAGACTGGTATAACCAGGGTAACGCTTCTCGAGCCGGAATGCTTACAAGTGTTAGCGCACACAATATGAAATTCGCTCCTAAACACCTATCTGACTCTTGCATCGCTGTTGTTGTGAGGCGTTCAATTATTGTCATGTTAATGTTGACAATGGTTTCCAATGTCAAGTACGAGTAAAATTGGTGGGTTAGCCACCCTGTTATGTGGTGGGGGAAAGGATTGCCGTAGGGCGGATAAATTGACGCTCTTGCATTATATGACAATTCTGCACGATAGTTCCAAATGTCCATCAACTCCCTTAAAAACGTAATATGTTGTTGATATGTCAAGTGCAAAAACCAATCAGGGTCAGAATAGTGTCCAAGCAAATTTATATTTTGAAATAAATGCAAGACATTTTGACGATATCTTTGTTGCGGCGTTAAAACATCTTGTGGCAAGTCTATAACAATGTTTCCGCTTCCGCTTCCGCTTCCGCTTTCGCCATTATTATCCAATATAATATTACCGTCTACACCATTTTCATTCCAATTATTGTTATTGTTATTGTTATTTTTATTTTTACTATTTTTATTCTTATTTTTATTTTCATTTTTTTTATTTTTATTATTGAGAAGTCTATCGAGTTTTATTATTTTCAAAATATCTCGTGTTATGTTGGGCGGAATTATGCTTCTGTTATATGGATTACTCGACGCCGTCCAAATTAACCGATGGTTTAAATTTGCTACACTGTCTACTCCATTGTCATTCAGTATTAAATTGCATATAGATGCAATGTCGAAACCGTAACAACACGCTTTTCCCCCGCACATTTCTTCATAACTATAAAATTGAGCATCTGGAATCTCTCGAATCGGGTCCATTGTATAAAAATCTGTCTCGTTTATACAAATTTCTCTATTTTTCAACGCAGGACCTCGCAACATTATCATTTTTCTACGCAAGTGACTTTTAAATTTCAATTGGATCTTTATAGAATGAAATGTCTGGTTATAAAAATTATATATATTTTGTTTCATTTCAACCTTTGTTCCTGTTGTTTTCATTTTTTTATACTCGTAATCTTTCTGGATTTTACTGCACATTTTTTTCAAATCAAGAACCTTGTAGTCAATATCATTGTCCAGTAACAATGCATAATTATTTATTGATATTACTTCTGGTAATTGTTTTAATTGTTTCAATGGTTTCACTTTTGATTTCGATTTTAAAAGGGACGACACTATAACCGTATTACATTGTTGCCCTTCTTGTTCTTGTTGTTGTTCTTCTGTATCTTGTTTTTTTTTTCTAACAATTATTTTTGTCATTTAATTATTTAATTCGCGTACTCGTTCGTTACGTAGTCTATATTATATATGCATATATTTCTATATTGGTTGGTACATTATATTTTACTGAATTACATTGTATCATACGATTATTTACATGCATATAATCAAATCTGGCTAAATACAACAAAAAATAAAAATTATTATATTAATATTTACTTAAATATATAAATAGAATAGATAATACTAATGAAATATCCATTTATTTTATTTTATCGTGATAACGAATATGAATACATCGATTCCATAATCGAGCGGAATTCAAATGACCTTCAATTTACGATGCACGTGATTCATTCAAAAAAACAATTGAATAATTTTTACAAGCAAACTTATCCCATCCTAATTATTTTTGAAAAAAATAACGAAAAATACCAAGATGTTGTCTCTACTTTTGATTCTAGTTTTTCAAATCGAATTATTCGTTTCACCGAATTTACAAACGACTGGGTTGAAAAACTAAACAAACTTGTAAACGAAACTTTCATCGCCATTTGCAGTTTATCTCGTGAAAAAACGAGACCCATTTTTTCTATCTTTACGTCAACGTACAACTCTTTTGATAAAATTATCAGAGCATTCAACAGTTTAAAGTCGCAAACACTGCAAAATTGGGAGTGGGTAATCATGGATGATTCGCCCGATGACAAAAATTTTAAATACTTGACTAGTCAATTGTCACACGACCGTCGAGTGCGATTGTATAAACGTTTTGAAAATAATGGTTACATTGGTAATGTAAAGAACGAAGCGGTTAGCTTGTGTCGAGGAAAATATGTGCTGGAACTGGACCATGATGATGAAATTTTACCATTTGTCTTGCAAGATTCGGCTAAATTATTTGAAGAAAAAGAAGACGTGGGATTCATCTATATGGATTTTATCAATATTTATGAAAATGGCAAAAATTATTGGTACGGGGATGGAATTCTTTGCAAAGGATACGGTTCATACTATTGCCAAAAATATAATAATGCATGGGTATACGTTTACAATACGCCAAATATAAACAACATAACACTCAGCCATTTAGTTTGTTGTCCTAACCACCCACGTATCTGGAGGAAAGATTTGCTTTTAACAATTGGAAATTATTGCGAATACTTGCCAATTTGCGACGATTATGAAATATTGCTTAGAACGGCTGTTCACACAAAAATTGCAAAAATTCATAAAATGGGATACGTTCAATACATGAATGACGGGGACAATAACTTTTCGCTCATTAGAAATGCCGAAATTAATCGAATCGGTCCAAATTACATTAAACAAAAATATTATGATGTTTTTGACATAAATAATGAAATGAAGAAACGAAATGCTCATGAAGATGAAAAGTATACGTACGAACACAGTAACATCTGGAAGCGAAACACAACCACGTATCAACACAAATATTGTAATTTAATAATAAACTCCGACTACAAGAAACAGTATTGCATCGTTGGAATAAACCAGCTGTTTCGAAATATTGAAAAGATAACCGAACTATATCAGGACCCAACAAATGATTTTTTTATTATTGATGGCGCGCAAACTTTAGATTGTTTATGCAGCGAACTTGACAAATGCGGGTTTGGTAGAATGAAATGTTTTGCACTTCACAATGAAAAAGAGGACGTTTTAATCAACTATTTTAAAATGTGTTACTTGTCGTGCGAAAACTATGAAATAATTTAAACACGCGATAGGTTATAGGTGTAGTATGCTATACTTATTCGTAAAATGTTTCTTATTCATTTCAAATCTGTCTTTATGTTCTGTAAAATGACTGTCGTCGTCGTCTATTATTTCATTCAATAACTTGAAACCTTCGTTTCCTCGATTTGTCCAATAACACGCAACCGACAGTTCATCGTTGACATATTTCCCATACACGAAAATATCCACAAATAATCTATATTTTTTTAAGACTTCTTCTACATTTTTATTTTTTGCTTCTTTCAAATACTTATATGCCAGCTCGTTATGCGGCTCCACATTCAAAAACTTCCCCAGCGCATAATATGGTTCGGCTCTATCCGGAAATACTTGAATCGCCTTTTCAAATTGGGTTATTACTCTGTCAACATCATATTTCAAATGAATCATGCAACGTCCTAATCTCATTTGCGACTCAAATACCTCTTCAATCCAGGTATCTTTTAGTTTCGTGTATAAATTATACCATTGGTACGCTTCTTTGAACATTTTTGAATCATAATAACTCTGAGCTGTATAAAAAACCGACCTGCTATTCAACCCATATGGGTCTTCATACAATGTTTCATAAAACTGGTCCTTTAATTTTAAAGCATCGTTCAAATACTTATTCGGGTCTAACTTTCTAGCACCCCTTTCTTCTGCATCAACGTACAACTCGTCTTGATTTACAAAAATATTCGATTCTACAACATTGTTTTTATTCAAACACACAATTATATTGTGTGCTACACCTGCGTATGCCCATTTTAATGAATTTTTATACAAACTAGTTGATTTCCAATTTGAAAACCCTCTTTTGTATGTGAAATAAAACATGTCACTATCATCATGAGTTATTAATTCTTTTTTAAAATCGCCTATTAAATAATCATCTGCGTCCAAGTGCAACACATAATCGGTTTTTTGATAAGCTCTTTCAAACATGAGTGTCTTGTTTTTATCAAAACTTATCCACTCATCTACAAATAATTCACCAGGTATATTCTTCTCTTTGAAGAAATTTGTTACAATGTCACACGTTTTATCTGTTGAACCCGTATCACAAACAACCCAATAGTCAATGTACTTGTACACAGACTCCAATGTTTGTTGAATGCAATGTTCTTCATTTTTACACATTGTAATAAAACACAGCGTTGGAATTGCGTTTGCTGTTGCGTTTATTTTTTTTTCAATAGATTTTGGCGGACTTGTCATGTTTGGCACACTCGTATCCATAATATCCACCTGTGCCACATTCATACTTTTTTTCAAAGAATTCGGAATAATAAAATCCATATTTTATATTTTATATATTTATAGTTGTTATATCATCTAATATCTTTTTTACAATTAATAATTTAGTATTTAAAAACAATTATTTATACTAAATAAATGTTTTTAATAGTAGGGTGTGGACTTAGCGGTGCAACTATTGCCGAAAGAATTGCCAATGTTTTAAATAAAAAAGTATTGATCATTGATAAAAGGGACCACATTGGAGGAAACTGTTATGACTATAAAGATGAAGAAACCAATATTTTAATGTGTAAATATGGGGCTCATATATTCAGAACCAATAACGACAATGTATGGAAATATATAAACACATTTTCAGAATGGATTCGTTGGGAACACGCAGTTTTGTCGTATGTTGACAATAAATTTGTTCCAGTCCCTGTAAATATTACCACGGTCAATGTTTTATGCAATGAAACACTGCAAACCACCGATGAAATGAATGAGTGGTTGAAAATTAACCAAGTTCACTATGACAGTATTAATAATAGCGAAGAAATGTGCAAGTCTAGAGTTGGTAACGTTCTTTATAATAAAATGTTTTCAAATTATACATATAAACAATGGAATAAATACCCTAGCGAATTAGATTCTTCCGTTCTTGCAAATATACCAATAAGAAACTCATTTGATACAAGATATTTTGACCACAAGTACCAAGTGTTACCGAAGCACGGATACACTGCATTCGTTGAAAAAATGCTCGAAAATCCAAATATTACTGTTAAACTAAATTGTGATTTTGACCTTTTAAAACAAAATAACAATAATGATTTATCAATGTTTGAAAAAATTATTTTTACAGGACCAATTGATGAATATTTTCATAATGTCGGGCTAAATAAACTGGAATATAGAAGCTTGAATTTTGAAATCAAAAAATATAAAAATATGAACTATTATCAACCTGCTTCCGTTGTCAACTACCCGGAATTGAACGTCCCATTCACCCGAATCGTTGAATATAAACACTTTTTAAATCAAACCTCCAAAGATACCGTTATTGTTGTTGAAACTTCAACTGACAAAGGTGAACCATATTATCCTGTTCCAAGTAAACCAAATTTGTCATTGTATGAAAAATATAAAAAATTAGCACTTGTTGAAGAAACATCTAAAAATGTATTTTTTGTTGGCAGGTTGGCAAACTATAAATATTTCAACATGGATGAAACCATTCGCAATGCGCTTGATTTTTTTGAAACCAAGTTAGTTGGCTGATTTTTTAGTAATCATTTTTTTTACATTTTTATTTAACAATTTAACAAATATAAAATTTAGTTAATATTATCTGGATGATTCCAAGTGCGCATACATTTAATAAAGTTAATATGATATTAAGATACATAATTCCGAGACTTGTAACATTGTCTCGTTCTGAAAGGTTGCATTTACCCCCATTTAAGCATTTCATATTTAAAAATAAATAATAAAAAGTAATAAATACCTGCACAAGCGCCAACATGGCTGATATGGATGAAAATGTTGTAAATTCAGACGATGTTACATTTTGAGATGTTGTTATTGTTTGATAAATCAGTACTCCAACTATTATGCAAATAAGAATCAACTGAACTAAACTTGGTAAAACTGCCCCATTGAAAAATGATTTTTCGCTTCCTGTGCTGTAATAATATTTTAATACCATCATCATTGAACCAAATAATGAGAGACCAACTAAACCCAATCCTATTAATGATGCTTCATATGACGATATTGCAAATTTAATTACTAAACCAATTATTGATATTACTGCACATATTTTGATTGTATATGATATATTTCCCATAACTGATTGTGAACTTATTTGAGGAATCTTCTCATTCATTAGTTATCAAATATTAATTATAAATAATATTATTTGTTTATCTTATCTTATATATTGTTAATAAATAAATAATATTTAATGTAAATACAATCATTTTTATTATGATTCAACATAATTTAATAAATTTGCTAAATTACATATTTATTTAGAGGTATTGTTTTATAAAAATTATTTTTAATATACCTTCAACAAAATATTTTATATATTAAATTTTGTATTTATGATTTTTAATCTATAAAATAAAATAAATAATAAATATAATATAACATTAATTTATTATTTATTTTATTTGTTATTTATTGATTTGAATGTCGTCATATAGTAATAATTATAAATATGTAGACTGTTGTGGTTGTGAAGAAAGTTTTACATCATCAGGTTCAGGTGCACAAGGTGCCACAGGTGCACAAGGTGCTCAAGGTGCTACTGGTGCAGCAGGGTCAGGTGCCACAGGTGCCACAGGTGCACAGGGTGCTACAGGCACTCAAGGTGCTACTGGTGCACAGGGTGCTACAGGCGCTCAGGGACCACCAGGTTCATCAACAACAGGAAATCCAGGACCAACAGGTCCTACTGGCGCACAAGGCGCTCAAGGTGCTACTGGTGCCACAGGCGCACAAGGCGCTCAAGGTGCTGGTGCTACTGGTGCCACAGGCGCACAAGGCGCTCAAGGTGCTACTGGTGCCACAGGCGCTCAAGGTGCCACAGGCGCACAAGGCGCTCAAGGTGCTACTGGTGCTACTGGTGCCACAGGCGCACAAGGTGCTACTGGTGCTACTGGTGCCACAGGCGCACAAGGCGCTCAAGGTGCTGGTGCTACTGGTGCCACAGGCGCACAAGGTGCTCAAGGTGCTACTGGTGCCACAGGCGCTCAAGGTGCCACAGGCGCACAAGGCGCTCAAGGTGCTACTGGTGCCACAGGCGCACAAGGTGCTCAAGGTGCTACTGGTGCCACAGGCGCACAAGGCGCTCAAGGTGCTGGTGCTACTGGTGCCACAGGCGCACAAGGT